>JAAUXT010134865.1_pt1 | contig 14536 bp, 16 predicted proteins | sample 7278171 | NCBI WGS metagenome assembly JAAUXT01 (sample SAMN14350112, study PRJNA611818) | marine sediment metagenome | isolation source: surface marine sediment (1.8m) | place: French Polynesia: Moorea | collected 2018-08 | reverse complement strand
ATCTCCAAACAACTGGCCTGCAAAAGTAAAGGCAGCTGTAGAAGAACAATGCAAAAAAAGAGCTACGTGTACGTCTACGTTTGTGGTGTTTCTTGCCGAAACTCCCTATTGAGTGTCTCATGTCGTGATCTGCGATTTGACCGCTTCCTTCTTGTGAAGCACCAACGTCGACGTCATTTTTGGCCCTCTCAAATGTTCTGTTTCAGTCAGTGGATTTGCTGCGTGCAATCTTGCTTTTTTCGTCCACAAGCACGAAGAATTTCTGTCACGTCAAAATCTAAGTTTGGTGCAAAGTGGTCAGAATTTGCAGTCCACGGATCACGCAAAATAAAGACGATGCGAAATTTGATCCCGCGGCCTTGTGCGTGTGGTTATGAGAGAGACAAACAACGGAAGCACGGACATACCTCTTCGTTGTGTTTTCCTGAAGTGTCCAACCTCAAATCATCTCACATATTCCAAAAAAGCAGCACCCGTTTGTGAAATTAGGGAGCAATTTGCTGTTTTATTTCCACCGTTGGGTGTATCATGATGCCCTATTTTGAAGTGTTTAAACACCAGAGAGGGTGTTTAGACGTTGGGCGGCAGCGGACAGGTAGGAGAGCTCTGTATCTGTTGACCCTGCCTCAGACATGACATGCAGAACTTCCACGGAGACATTGCTGCCCCATACCCCTCACAAACCCGGCTGTTGACTTTAGCTCAGCATCGGTTTGTCTCACAATGCCCCGCCGGGGTACTTATCTCCGAGCGAACCCCCCGTGATACAAGCCCGACCGAGAACGAGTTCTGTTGTCCCTGGGTACACTTTGTATTCAAACATTCCCCTTGTTTGTTGTTTACTTTTAAAGGTTATAATGTTAACTTATAGCATGATTCATGCATTTACTTTCCACATTTCGGCTTTTCAAGGAAAGAGTGGAAATCGCTGCGTTATGGTTTCTTGGGCCGAGAACAGGTTCTCTTGGTCCTCCCTTGTGATGTTGGGTCAGGTTGTCTCGGTGTGTGCGACATTTCAAAACACTCGAGACACCGAGAACCAACAAGATTGAAAGTGTTTGTCGCAACCAGTGGGCAGTAAAAATGATCGTTTGGGACTTGTGATCGGTCACAGGGCTGCTTGAGTGCTAGTGCTGTCAGGTCTGGGAAGGTGGGCGTGGGTGTCAAAGAAGTGACTTCCTTTGCCCTTGCCAAACACTCGAGTGCGAACTTGTTGGGGAGAGAACATTTCGTTCGTTTCATTGTCAGTGTAGTGCGAAAAGAAGCTGACACAAACTGAATGGGGTGTTTGACTCACAGCGCGCGGACGTCTGTCTCGTTGGAACGTAGATTGAAATGTTTGAAGTGGCGTGTGAAAATAATTTTTCCTGGATCAGCTCCAAGTTTCACGCAAGAATGTTGATCGATCGCGGTCGTTCCTGAAACAGGATACTCCTACCAGGTCGACCATGACCATAAAGTTCTACTGGCCAGAACAGTTTTCTCGTGTGCGGATCGTAGGACCCGGGGACTGCCCCTCCAGTCCCCGAAAATTTGAGCCCTCGAACTATGGGTCACACTCACAGGTGCTTGCGAGATTCAGTTTTTGGTCTGAGATGTCGCCTCAAGGAAAGACACTGGCATCCCTTTCTCCTCTGGTCCTGAATTGAATCGAGGAGCTTTCACAACGTGGTTCAGCCTCACATTCTCTTGCAACCTTCCAATGTGAGTAGCACTCCACCATCCATGCAGTCGTCATCACATCTGCAATTCAGTGTGGTGTGCACAGACACGTTCCTGAGACCAGCCGCACGAATTTACATCGAAATCTTCAAGATATGCAGTTTCAGGTTCTCAGGGTTCACAACACCTGAGGTGTTGATGACTACCGCTCCTAGTGGGATCAGGTCTGTGAGTAAATCTCCGTTCTCTACCAACATTGTGATTTGTTCGTTGAGTAGTGGTTCTCAAGTGGCTGTCGTGACGTTTTTCGCACCAACGTTGATCAAGCTGCACAAGTGAAACGACTCTTCTCCGGAGCGTCAAATTCGGAGGTTCTGCCTCAACTGTTTTTGTACATGAACTTGCTTTCGAGAATTTTTTGCAAGGAAAACAAGGAAAAATCGGAAATCTTTGGTTTATTTTGCAAATGTTTTGTTTGGAAAAACTAGGAACCGTTGAGCATTGTAAGATACCTCATTGAAAAACCGAAACAGAGAATCCTCGAAATAATCTTTCTTGTGTTGTGTGGAACATTCCCTGAAAATACATTCCTTGCCTTCAGCTGTGTGACAACTTCCCTCTTGTCCCTGCAAAACGACTGTACTGACACTAAAATACTCCACAGGGGAAGAAACAAGCTACATTTTTTCGTCTACAAAATGCGCCGAACTCAAGCGGATCGGACGAGTCCGGCGGCCAGCGCGGCGAGGACGCCGACGATGACGCCGCTGACGCCGACGAACGACGCCGAGTTGCAGTTGTCGGCCGTGCAGCAGTAGCGCTTGAGCGTCGACGTGTCCGTCTTGGTGCAGGTCGTGGCGCAGCTGCGCGTCGTCACCTCCGCCTGGATCTCTTTCTGCGCAGGCAACGGGAGGGAGACATTGGTTTGTTTTACTGTGCAATTTCACAATTGAAAACGACACGCTAATTCGTGTGGCCGACGGAACAAGCCACGGTTTTGTTGGACGCACGTGAAAATGCACTCCGTTCTTGAACTCCCAACTGATACGAGCGCTATGCACTCACAATCCACCAAGCATACAAGCGATACATGGCCACGGTTATTTCCAGATTTGGCCCAGAACAATAAAAAATTTCGTGTTTCTTGTTTTTGTCTACGTAAACCGCAAGTGGCCAGGTGAGCGTTGTTGAGTTCTTCAAATCCATCTGAGACCGCGCGGAAAGAGGACGATGAGGAAGTGAGACTCACGACGCAGTAGGTCTGGCCCGACGTGCACGTCGACGCGATCACGTTCTCCTCGACCTTGTCGTCGGAGCAGCTCGTGCCGCTCGTCGCCGTCGAACACGCGTAGCACTTGAGCGCCGCCGCCGCGCCTGAGAACAGCGGAGAAAAGAACCCGCGCGCTTTTTGTTTGATTCTCTCACGCAGTTTATGAAGTCAAATTTGAGCTCCTTCATTGTGAACTCGAAGAAAGTAAGCGAAATGATCAGCGTACGGGAATTGTGACCGAAGCCCAATCTCTGCTTTTGAAATTTATGAGGATTACTGTCGCCTTTTAGTGAAACAGACACTTGCTTATGTCTCCCACATCATTCACCAGGAGATCAAAGAGCCCAAATAAAATCCAAGTGATCTTTTTTCCTGAGACGAAGAACTTTGGTGGTGTCAGAAGACTCCACTGTTTGGTTCAAAGCGAGTGACTGGACAACACGCCAAAGTCAACAAAGCACCAGAAGCAAACTTCCGAACAATCCGTTGGGCCACCACTGTCTTTCAAAACACCACAAATTTGACGCCACAAATTCAAACCTTCCCCACCAAAAAGAACTCACCGAAAGTGGCCAACAAAACAACAGCTATGGCGAAAAGTTTCTGCATTTTGCCTGAAAAAGGATTTCCAAAGTTGACACAATCCAACAACATATTTCAAAAAATAAAATTGAGCGCTTGTAGAACACTCCTCGTTTCTTACCTTCTTTCAAGTGTTGCCTTCAGCCCGTCAAGGTGATCAACTGAAGCTTACTTCCCACAGATACAACGATTCTGATTCTAAACTTATGTCATTTTGTATTTATTTAGGGTTGAATTCATGTGTCGACCATGTTTTCTTGTTTACCTATCGGGAAGATGGAAAAACAAACAGATGTCTTGTTCATACAATGCGTATGGAATGTTGCACGAGTGGGAACAAAGATGCACATGACTAGACTTTCAGAGACACGCACCTCTTTCCACCTTGCAACTGAGAAAAATTTACCAAAAACAGACTGTTTCTAAATTAAAATTGATGCCTGCCCCACAAAACCCCTGTTTCTAAACATCACACTTTGTGGGGTTTGGGTTTTCGCCCAACACATGTTGGTGTGGACATGACGCTTTGTCATGTTGCGGCAGCACATCCAGGTGGCAACGTACGCAGATCTGATGACCATTTCCTCAACCGGTCAAGCAAAGAACTGGGGACAATGAAGAATCTTGGGTCATTCGCAGACACAGAAAAACGCGAAAATTGACACTCAAAGCGATTTCGAGCGCACGTCCAGGTTTCTCCACGAATTTTGACTGAAGCGCGTTTTGAGACAGATTGAGTGGACGACCCTCGTACAGCCCATCAATACAACTGTTGCGTGATTGATCAGCTGTGATAGATCTGTTGTTACCGCTGCTGGTGTTCTTGTGATTCAAAAATGGACTGAAAAGATGTAGACTTTTGTGTTTTGGTTGTAACAATGACAGAAGGATGTCCAATTCAACTTTGAGCCTGAAAAAATACACACAAACACATGTGAGATATCAGCAAGATGTTCCTGATTCATGACCTTCGTGGATCATATCGTGTTAAAACGTCTCTCTTTTCGATGAAGCAAACGCAACTTGTTCGCAGATTATTTCCGTCACTTTCGCTGCTGACCTCGACAAGGTCCAACTCCCCTACTCTGTGTCCCAATTGCAAAGTGACAACGCCTCTTATCTTATCTCAGGTACTCCTTCCGATCAGGTCGTATTATAACACGCGATCGGCAACGCCAGATTGATTGGCTCGTTGTGCAAAGCGAAGCACCATTCTCTCATCAAACAAGAGCTGATTGCAGGAGGTGCACCACCCACAGCGGGACAAACGAGCATCTGGATTGACCAGGAAGGTTCCACTTACGTTTCCCGCAGCAATGGCTTCAAGGTTTTGGATTTTGCTCGCACTGTGTGTGACTGCTCCAGCGGTGGTGTCAAGTCAGGAGGAAGGTAAGACAAAAGCTTTGCACAATCACAAGTGAAAGGCTGATTCTTGAAGACAGATGAGGAAAACATGACACACATCTTGTTGAACAGCATCTGAGAGCCTTCTTTTCATTGGGTCTCCTTCTCTTGCAGAAGAATACTGCTACTCCGGACAGTGGTTCTTGGACCTGGGTTTGTGTTTCCTGCAGAAGTATGTCGACATGCTGATGAACCTGGAGTCAGTGCAGTCCAGCCACATGCACACGCACGACACGCGGCGGTCCCTGCAGGCCGTACTCGAGCCCATCGAGCCCCTGGTGAACATCGTGGGCAACACGGACGGGGTTCCCTCCACCGTCGAGCGTCTCGCGTCCACAGCCAAGCGAATGCACGACCAGTATCTGAACGATGCCGTCAAGGAAGTCGTCACACAGAAAGTCACCAAAGGGGCCGCAGTGGACACCAAACATCTCACCAGAGGCCTTCCGGAAGAATACAAGAAGAGAATTGACATTTTGGACAAAATAATCAAAGTTGACATGGAAAAGGTCGTGCATGGTCTTTCTGAGGAAGCTATTTCGTTGCTGTACCGATTCCAGGCAGCTGCGGTGACTCTCTTTCCACCTGAAGAAATCAAAGCTGCTTTTGAAGCGATGGACAAAAACCCGAACATTACCCTGGGTACTTTTCAGTTTTCGTACGGCGCCACACCCTACAAGGACATCACAGACATTTTTGACATTCTCCCCGGCCTCATACCAGCCCTGCCACTCGCGTGCGCCCTCTGTCCGGGGTTCCTGTGTCCAATCCCGAACCCCTGGGACGATATCTTCTGCGACGATAGAGTGCAGGAAATTCTCGATCTCCTGACTCCAGCTTTGACGTGCTTCGGAAATTACAACGAGGAGGACTTTGAAGATGGGGTGGAGTGGCTGGGCTGTCTCTTTGAATGCGGGTAATTCTCATTCTTACCGTGAGTCAACAACTTTCAGCGTGGCATAGAAACAGATTGTAGCACTGGTGACAAAACTGCTTCAAACTTACTCACGGTTTCAATTGGAAACAGACAGACAAGTATCCCCCCTCCACACCACTTTGACTGCGTCTTTTCCAGGGACCTACCTGCGATGGGGCAGTGCGTCCGCTCCGTGTCGGCGACGTGCGACAGTCCGCTGGTCGGGGACCTCGTGCTCGAGGTGGCCGTGGAGTACCTGTTCGGACTCGGCGCTCACGCCAACGGCACCGACTGCAAACTGCACGTGAGAAATCCACATCAATCCGTGTGACAGATTCTGCATTGCAGCTTCAAGCAAAACGACAACAATTTGTTGAAACAGAGCTTCATTAAACCAATTCAGTACTCTCAGCAAGGTCCAGATCAGATCGAGCTTTTTTGTGAGAAGTTCCATCTTCCTGTTTTTAGGAAAAAAGATATTGTGTGACACACTTCTCAAAAAGACAACCAGGTGGAGAGCCGTCCTCGCCTAATTCTTCGTCTGGTTCAGATCCCGACGGACCCGATCACGGTGACGGAGGGAGGCGACATGCAGCATCTCGCCGTGTATTCCTACATGCCGCACACTCTCTACTGTCTCGACCTCCAGGTCTTGAACACACCCTTGGGTACGATGTTTCTTCAGACAGCACGTGTAATTTGGTGAAGTGTACAGCAAAGGTCACCAAAATGGGGACTTTCACAATTGCACTGGAAAATAACTGGTCGCATTTGGTTGGCGCTGCAGGGTTGGTCGGACTGCTGGTCGACTGGATCATGGACGGGTTCGGTCAGTGTAACGTGCAGATTCAGGTCTCGACCCACAACTACCTCTACCCGATCCTGTCCTTCGAGCTCGACGTTCTGGGCTTCGTCATCGACAGTGGTTGGCCTCGGTGGGTGTCCACTGCGAAAAAGAGCATGGTGTTCGGTATATTTGAGTCTCTTGGCAAAAACCACTACGCCATTATTTTACGCCTGGAACAAACAACCTGTTGGCCTGACCTGCAGCACTTTGAACCTTCTGTCGTCGCAGCTGTCGGGACGGGAGTCTGGTGAACCAGGCCCTGATCGCGCGTCACGAGTTCGACGGGGACTGCGCATGCTCCGTCGCGCTGGGCGACAACTCGTGGAACGAGTCGCACGTCTTCCCCATCGCCGCCGGCGTCGACAACAAGCTGGACCGCGACGTGGAGGCCGAACTGACGGTCAAGCTGCGGGTCAAGGGCCGCACCGTCCAGTCACAGAAAATCACGGTAAATCGTCGTCATCGCCGTTGTCATCGTCAAATGGGCAAGTGGGCAAACATAATTTTTCCGTGAATTGTGCGGTGATACAAGCCAAATATGGGTAGACTCTCGTATTATGGGGCAACCAGAGAGGAAGGTACGAGGCATGCAAACCACGTTCGATTTGCCCACTGTATCCACCGAAAATGCTTCTGGGGGATATTGATGTCGTTCATTTGCATCCACCAGACTGTTCTGGTGTTCCAGAAGCCAACCGCATCCACCAGTCTGGTGGATGGGATTGGTGGCTCTGGTGGACTGCTGTTTGATGTGACACTGGTGCATCTGAAATTTCTTTGTTTTTGATGGACATTTTCGGTGTGCAATTTGACTCGACGTTTTGCATTTTCAGCTGAACATATGGAACAGAGACATCGCTGATCCTCTGTGTATTTCGCTGGGAGATCCTCACATCACAACCTTCGACGGAACGTAAGTGCTGTTCATACTCAGAACCAGAATTGTCAACCGAGCATTTGTGTGCGGGAGTTGGACCATGGCACGCTGCTAGTGTTTTAAACGAAAATTATTCCATTGAATTTCAGTTACTACGACAACTATTACGAAGGGTACTTCCACTTGTACAAACATCAGAGTCTGCCTTATGAGGTCAGTCTCGTCTTTCAGTGAGAATGGATTTCAAAGCGCGTGTTTGCGATTTCTGTTTTCATGTACGCACGTGCTCACGCTTTTGTCTCTCGCTTCCAGGTCCAGGTCATCCAGCAGAACTGCACGTCCGAGACGCCTGCGTCCTGCACATGCGCAGTGGCGGTGCGCAGCGGAGACGACGTGTTCCTGATCGACAAGTGTCGCTCGGTCGGTAGCGACGACGTCCCGCCCACCACGATCGCCGTGCTCCTGAACGGAGACCTCAATCCCGGAACCAGGATCTTCAACAAGGAGGACGGACACAAGTGGGAGGTCTGTGCAAAATAGCTTGAATGTGGTTTACCGCACTCTGACGGTGAAGTCAGTCAGCATGAAGGTTCTTCCCCACAGTCGCATGTCGGTCTTTGCTCTCGCAGGTTGTGCTGCCGATCGGCACAACCGTGACGCTTCTGATGGGTGAGGAGAACAGCATCAACGTCTGGATCGCAGGTGCCACCACCGACAGAACACCCGACGTCGCCAATGCCAACGACACTGTGAGAGGTACGCGTGATCATGATCTTCGATGTGAGGTTCAGTCAGAGCGGAAGAGTAAGGGATATTTTTCTCGCACCGCCATCATTTCAGGGTTGTGTGGAACGTTTGACGGGAACGACGGGAACGATTTCGTGAAGCCGGACGGAACGACAGCGTCGGACGAGGCCGACTTCATCGACTCCTGGAGGTCTGTTCTCCTTGGAAACAGCTGAGGAGTTGATGTGTCGTGTGTGTGTGTGTGTGTGTGTGTGTGTGTGTGTCTGTCTGTCTGTCTGTCTGTCTGTCTGTCTGTCTGTGTCTGTGTCTGTGTCTGTGTCTTTCTCTTTGTGTCTTTGTATGTGTCTGTTGCTGTGTGCGTGTTGCGCAAGTGTGCATAGAATGTAAACAGACCCACGATCGACGACACCTCAGACTCCAGAGAACCAGGTGAAACGTTGTGTTCCAGGGTGGAGGAGGAGGACCTGCTGTTTGACGGAGCGCTCGCGGACCCGAGTCTCCCGCAGCAGCCCGAGTTCTGCAGGTGCATGTACATCCTCTACCTCGGCGTGCACTGCCAGTGCGGCTACGACCAGATCGTCGATCTCTGCGACTTCGATACAGGTACGAGTAGGTCCGTTCCTTTTTTGTTTTGGTTGTTCTGTGTCAAAGGCAACTCCGTCTTGGCACAGAATAGCGAGTTTCAGCAGAACTATGTGGGCCTCTGCACGGCCATGTGTCCCAACAGCCAGCTCGGTGACACGGACACCGTTTAGGCACGTGTCATTGACTCTCAGTACAAGTTTTTTGTCTCTGACACTGAATGGCAATTTGACATCGCACAGAATGAAAATTGGCAACTGTAAAACAGGCCAATTTACAGATGAACCTCAGGTGAGGAGTTCTTCCTTGTTTTCAGACGGAGAGATGACGGCGAGTATCCAGGAGATCTCCAGACAGAGCGACAAGCAGAGACTCGCGGACGGGCTTGAGGCGAACTGGCCTCGCCCAGAACCCGACATCCGCCACGACTTCGCTTCCACGGTAATCTGGCATTCAGCGATTGACGTACTGTGCACGTTCCAGGAGGCAGGAAGAAACGAGTTGTGCAAAATTGTGAGATCTTGGACAACTCTACGAAAGCAAACGCACCACGTTTGACCAAAACAGAGCAAGGAGGGTGACAAAATCTGGGAACAATTGAGCCCGCTCGACAAACAATTGGTTTTGGGCAGACGGCCCGTTGTTGCTCATTGCTTTCTTGACCATGTCACCGTGCTCTGCACAGCCCCCTGCTGGTTGGGACGGGAACCGGTGGACGTTGTCCGAGGCGGAGGACCTGTGCGACGACGCGCTCTCGCAAGACCCGACCGTCGCCGAGTGCGTCGCCAACGTGGGCGGCTTCACGCGCCGCTCGTACGCAAACGAGGACGCGGGGTGCGTCGAGGACATCCGGGTGAGTGAAACAACGCGCACTCAACCCATGACAGATTCCAGGGTTGCAAAGTGCGACTCGTCAACCAGCAGAAATTATTGATTCTTTCCAACTCTACGTTTGCAGTGCAAAGAATTTAAGGTTGTGGTCCTGCTCTCCGAGAACATAGCCAAAACCTTGTCTCTTGCGATCATCCAAAAATGTATCGTGCTGGCGGTGCAAACATTTTTATCTCGTCTTTTTGTGCGCGTGTTTGCTGAATGACTTTTTTGACAGATTTCCAACAGCACGGCGTTCGTCGCTGCCGCCGTGGAGAGCGCCAAGATGAAGTGCTACATGAAGTTCTCACAGAGAATAGGAATTTTCAACACAGCCTTCCGCCCCGTGGAAACTGTCAACTGTCTCAACGACTGCAACGGCCACGGAGTCTGCATCAATAGTGAGTCGTGGAACTGGACAGTTTTCGGGCGACATGAGTCAATCCCAAGAGTTTCTGCTCCTTCAATTCATGTGTTGTATTTGAACCCAGCAATTGTCCCTTTCCGCAGGCACGTGTGAGTGTGACCCGGAGTTCGAGGGCTCCTCGTGCTCCATGGCGACGTCAGCGCCCTCTGACGTCACGTTCCCGACGATGACGACGTGCGACACGCGCGGCGGCGCCTGCGGCTACGTGACTCTCCTCGGATACGGATTCCGACCGTCAGAGAAGAACGTCTCCTGCGTCGTGCAGCAGAACGAGGTTTGATCCATCAAGTCCTGTACGAGTAAAAAGAGAGACTGATCTCGAGGACTATTCACGTGTCTAAAAGTGACAAGGAACAACCTTCACTTGGTCATGGGTCAGGGTTTCTAAGAATTTGACCAACAAATTTGGAAAGCAAACGGCGGATAGTGTCTCCTTGGTGGTAGATGTGCACTCTTCCTGGCAACCATTGGAACCATGCTGAAATTGTCGTGTGCTGTTCTTCCCCCCAGTTGATTGGCAGTTCCCAGTTGGTTCAGCACCCGGAGACGAGGCAGAATGTGGTCGGGACCGTCATCAGTGAGAGTCAGGTCGCCTGTCCGCTGCCCACCGACTGCCTGCTCGACGAAGGTTCGTATTTCCTGCTACTCGTACTGTTTTGCACAGACAAACTCAGTCTGAAGACCTTGAACTCGTGGTCATGATAACTTTGTGTGAGCTTTGAGTTGATGTCCGTAAAGGTCCACGATTTTTGCAACACAGCACCTCAAGTATCGAAAAGAGCAAATCTTATCAGCTTGGCAATGGCCATCAAAATGCAAAGTACAGATAATCCTGCTGTGAGAAGCAAAACATCTCTCCACTTTTCAAGGTTTGTTGCAGCATGGTCCTTGTGCGATCTGAACATCAGCTTTCCAAGCTTGTGTGGGATAGGCTCTGAAGTCCTGTATCTTGATCCACGACACACTCCGGTTCCCACAGACCTGTGCACGGGGTCGCAGGCGTTCGGCGCGCTGTACCGGGTCGAGGTGGAGGGCAGCTCGCTCGCGCCGGAGGTGCTCGTGTACGACTCGGCCTGCTACGCCTGCAGCATGTCCGGTCCGTCCTGCAGCCTCAAGGATGTGCGTCCACGAAATTTCATTTTGCAGTGTTACGGTATTCAGTTTCATGTTGTGCAGTGATACTCGTACATGGGGTACAGGGATGGAAAACGTCCGACGTTTGCATGTATTTGAACATTGTACCCGCGTCAAAATCAGAAAAGTGCACAGATATCTGACACAGAGAACACGCAGTTGGCTCCAAAGTTTATGCAGTCTTGGAGTGAAGGTCGACGCATCCATACGTGTTTGAAGAAAAACTGATCATTGATCTTTGCATTCTGTAGACGAACGACTACTGCCTGATAGACTCGGCCTGCTACACGCCCCAGACGTACAAGTTCAACGACTCGTGTTCCTGGTGCGACCCGACCCAGTCCAAGTCTGACTGGACCGTCTATCCGTGTAAGTTCCACACCCACAGATTCAGAATTGATTGATGACGTCGAACAATCAGTCGCAATCACCGCAGCCTGGTCCGTTTCTTGCACTTTGTTCTTGGGCGTTTGGACGACCAAAATTGCCTGCTGTGTCGAAATAAACTGCCTCCACGTGACCCAAGGCATTTCTGGTTCCTGCCCCCCTCTGTCTCCGTTCGTCTGAAACAAAGCAAACAAGACTTCTATCTGGAGCTGTCAAAGCTCAACCTCAACAAGTACGTCGTATTCTGCCCAGTGAACTCAGCGCAGATGACCCTGCTTGGCCAATGTTTTCATTCCCTCCCCATCCTGTCGTCCACAGCGCAGCCGTGCATCGACGCCTTCAACGAGGAGGTGGAGCGGCTCAACGCCGAGGACCGCGAGCGCACCGTGCGCATCGTCGTCGCGTGCGTCGCGTCCGCCACCGTCGTGCTCGTTGCGCTCGCGCTCTACCTGACCATCGGGAGAACGTGAGTCCCGTCCGCCGTGTCGCCTCGTCAGCATCGGCTGGCCCAGGGGAGGGTTTCTAGTAGATACAGGGACCCTGGGAGTCCACTAGCCTCTGATTCGTGCAAAACGTATTTCTCTTTTGTCGGATTGTTCTAAGCAAAATGTCACTCTTGCGTGATGTGCCAAATGTTTTGAATTTGAAGCCTTCATGGATGGAACTCCAGCTAGTACCTGTAATCCTCATCCCTCTGTCTGCCATTGAGGGTTATATGCTTGGAGGAACTGACCCTTCAGAAGGTCCTGACCCAAGTCACATGGGAAATGGAAAGTTTCGGGAGGTGCAAGGAAATTCGGTGGAGAAGAAGCCCCCGAATCCTTTCAAAGTCCAGGGTCCTTGGTTGTTGTTCTCCCTAACTGCTGGGGATTCGTTCTGGTGAAGACAGGTTGGAGTTTGGGTTGAGACTGTTTTACATGTTCGAGCTATTCATTCCAGCTTCTTCGTGGATGTGTTGCCGTGCATCATGTGTGTGTGTGTGTGTGTGTGTGTGTGTGTGTGTGTGTGTGTGCGTCCGAATGCAGACCAAATATTTGTTCGCGCCCAATTCCTCTTGGCAAAACTGTGTTCTTTTCCTGTTGCAGGAAATCGGCCAAGAACATCGTGGAGGCGGGTGCGCATCCCGACAAACCGTCTCCGTCCACATCCAGGTGCGTGGCGCGACCTCGCTTCCTGTGAAATGGGACCCTGACCTTGTGTCGATTTCTTTGACTCGAGACCATTTTGTGTTTCGTTTTGAATGGCTGCCTGTTTGTCTTTCGCGCAGTGCTGGTGACGAGGTGCAGGTAGACGCTGACACATTCATGACAGAGTGAGTTTTTTCGCCGAACCTCTCGCACAGTACGTCAAGAAGCAAGGGGGTTCTTTGCGTAACAGACACTGACAACCTGCTTGTGTTTGAAGCTCTTTTTCTGCTCAGAAATTTCAGACGTTTGTTTATGCGTTCGAACATCCTCTTCCTTCTCCAGCACCGGAGTGACGCTGGTTAAGAAAGTTCCCAACGGCGAAGTGAACGACGGGTTCGACTTCGAGCACGTCTACGACAACGCGGACGTCTACGAGAACGAAGCGCCAGCGGTGGAAGCGTCGACAAGCGGAGCGTCCTCGCGGGGAGCGTCGGCGTCGTCCGGGGCAACATCGTCATCGTCGTCAGAGACATCGTCGACGCGAGGGTCCCCACGACCACAGTCCGCGGATCGGTATGAGAGAACCAGCTTGTAACCATTGCAAGAACAACCAACCTGGCTGCCAGAATCGCTCAATGCAGTTCATGACAAAGGCAGGGACTCAGACGAATTTCTTGCTTGGTGTTCTTTCAACTGATGTGGTTTCTTTAGTGTTCGTGGGGCTCACGTACATCTCTTTCTTTGCACCCAGGGCTGAGAATTCAATGACTCCTGTCTCCAGTTGAAAACTGCACTTTCACGTCTGAGGTCAAAAACGTAGACAAGTGCACACAGAGGTTTGATAAAAACATCATGCTGGCTACCTTTTCATAAGTGTTGTAAGTTGGCTTGAAGTGAACTGGTGTGTTGAAATGGTCAGACCCCCAATGAAACTCATCAAGGCTCTCGAATGCCACAAGCCTCCGAGTGGCCTGTGTGAACTGTATCTGGCCAAACCAAGTGTCTCGTCATTTCATTACACCGTGCAGTGGTGAAGTTTGACTCTTCATGCAGGTTCGACAGCTGCAGTTTGCTGAAGGTGTCTGGCTTGCGAAGCGTTGAAACAAACGGACGCTTTGTTCTACGCAACATTTTTGAATGCAAGTCTCAAGAACGATCTTCTGTTGGGTGTTGAACTGGTGAATTTGCATCTCGTTTATCTGTGATACTCGTACGTTTTGCCAAGTTGTGACAAGAAACACTGCATGGTGGTTTTGTGCAAATCAAAGTTGCAGGCACGAAACTTTCATGCGTGTTGGGCAACACGCACATCTCTGGCTTGCGGCGCATGCACAATTAACTGTTAAGTTTTCAGGTGTGCGCAGCTTTCTGGCTTGAATCCTGTTCCGGGGTTTTCTTGGGAGAAGTTGCATTGAATTTTTTTCAACAATTGACTGACGTGTTCGCCAAAAGGAATTTTATATAACTCAGTTGCTTCTCTGTGTTTCGTTCATTGTATCGTGCCTTCAACAGCAAACGGCCAGTATTGTTCAGGGAGAAAATTTTGACGTGTTCTGACGTTATTTCGATGTGAATAGAAAGAAACACAGACACAAAAGGCAGATTAAGCACGACGTTTGAAATCACCCGTCGGAGCCCCGTCGCGTCAACGTCGCGTGAAAATTGCTATTTCGACGTTCAAGCGTCGCGTCGGCGACGCGACGT
>JAAUXT010142020.1_pt1 | contig 14538 bp, 17 predicted proteins | sample 7278171 | NCBI WGS metagenome assembly JAAUXT01 (sample SAMN14350112, study PRJNA611818) | marine sediment metagenome | isolation source: surface marine sediment (1.8m) | place: French Polynesia: Moorea | collected 2018-08 | reverse complement strand
TGCTGCTCCCAGTGTGACTCCTGATGCTGCTACCAGTGTGACTCCTGATGCTGCTCCCAGTGAGACTCCTGATGCTGCTCCCAGTATGACTTCTGATGCTGCTCCCACTATGACTCCTGATGCTGCCACAAGTATGACTCCTGTTGCTGCACCCAGTGAGACTCCTGATGCTGCTCCCAGTGTGACTCCTGGTGCTGCTCCCAGTGAGAATCCTGATGCTGCACCTAGTGCGACTACTGATGCTGCTCTCAGTGTGATGCCTTATGCTGCTCCCAGTGTGACTCCTGATGCTGCTACCAGTGTGACTCCTGATGCTGCTCCCAGTGAGACTCCTTATGCTGCTCCCTGTGACACTCTTGATGCTGCTCCCAGTGTGACACCTTATGCTGCACCCAGTGTGACTCCTGATGTTGCTTCCAGTGTGACTCCTGATGCTGCCCCCAGATTGAGTCCTGTTGCAACTCACAGTGAGACTATGATTGCTGCTTTCAGTGTGTCTCCTGAGCTGCTGGAAGGGTGACTCCTGATGCTGTTCTTTTTGAGACTCTTGACACTGCTTTCAGTGATACTGTTGATGTTGGGTCATAACTGTACCATTCATAGCCTGGTGCACCAATGTCTGTCAAGTTTTGTCAAGAGCATGACAAAAAATGATTCTGTTGGTTGTGAGAAAACCTGAATATCTACTTGTCTCCTCACAGATCAAGATCTCCTGGTTCTGGCACATGTCACAGACAGCTGCAAGGGTCAGTGCTATGTGCTGCAGGGCTGGGAGTCATGGATGCAAAACTGTGGGCATAACAGACACAAATGTTTTTCTCACAGCAGAAATGTTGTCCGTGTTTACTGCTTCTGGTTCCACCACATGTACATGTATGCATCTCTTGTATGTATCTGTACATGTATGCATGTAAATGTATGTATCCCCAGGTTCTTGCACATGTCACTGACAGCTGCGAGGGTCAGTGCTATGTGCTGCAGAGATGGGGGTCTTAGATACACAACTGTGGGCATGACTCCACTATGAACAGACCAACAAATGTTTTTCTTATACCTGAAATGTTGCTTGTATTTACAGCTTCCAGTTCCAGCACATGTGACTGACAGCTGCGAGGGTCACTTTCATGTGCTACAGGGATGGAAACTTTCATATGATTGCTGCAAGCCTTAGTTTGGTTGTGCCCGGGTTCCAAGATGCATTGTAACAATGCCTCATGGTTGGTTTATGTATTGCACATGAAGGTATCTTTCACACAGATGCTGAGTATTCCAGCTGGAGTTCAACATTTCATCTGGCAAACCAGGTGACTACATTTCCACTGATTTTGTGGTATCACTGCATTAGATCTTGAGAACCTGGCCCTGATGCAGCTGAGCAATATCTGCGAGAATTGATCAAGTGAATCAGAGGCCAAGTGGAATGTGCACCTGCTGTAGTCTCCTGTTGTGGCTGCCAGGATGAATCTAATTTCAAGAGAGAAAAAGCACCAAGTAAAATCAAATCAAATGTGAGATTTCTTGAGATTTTATGGCTTGTGTACACAACTGAGTATGCAATCATTTCGGAAACTTCTCCAAACTGTGAACTGTCCCTTTCTTATTCCAACAAAACAAATTGGAACAATCCCACGTTTCAGCCCAAAGACTGCAGTCATTTGACCATTGTCCGTGTGGTCTGACAAATGAAACAAACCATCATTTGGTGTGGAAAGACACCAAGAAAACTCAAAACAAAAAGTGTGTTTTATTCTGTTGTGTGTTTTGCGAAGATAGAAACATGAACAACATTGCTTGAAGTCGAATGTTGTATTTTGTTCAGTGCAAATAAATGTGTGATCTTTGCATAAACTGTGTTGCACTTCAAAATTGAAAGTAACAAACAAATGATCCACACACAAAGAAACACCAGGTTGTTTCACTTTGAATCTGATGTTTTTTGAACACCAAGCAACTCCATGGCTACCCAGTTCACACCGGCCATTACAGTTGAGGTGGGGAGATTTCTCCAAAAGTCATGCATGTAGGGGTTTGGTTTCCATATACAAGTAGGACACATTAATTCATTCATTACCAGTCGGATCTGAGCTGGAAATATGCAAAAACACTGAAAATAATCCAAAATATCACACAAACCATCACATATCAGGCTGGTACTGTGACAATTGATATCAGATGAAAGGTTACTGTCACAGCAGAATTGAAAATTGCAGTTTTTGCTAGATGGCATATGAGTACGCAACTGAAATTTCACACAGGAAACAGTATGTCTTTGGTCTATCATATGACAGGTCTGTGTTGGAATGCTATGAAGGGTGTAGATGAACTATTGGCATGATTGAAATCTCACGCAGATGAACCAGGTAGCCATGGACTTTGCTGCTGAATAACAACAGGAACACAATTGCTGGTACTGCAGGTGCAATGCACTGTGTGTTGAGGATATCAAGCTCTCAACAGAAATAGGTTTACATGCTGCCAGAGTGTGTTTTGGTTTCAGAAAAATACAGCACAAAAGAGATAAAAATTGCTTTTCCAGTCAATTGTTATGACAAGCTGGCATTTCTCAGACTTCTGCCTGATCACTGGATTTTGGTGATCATGATGGTTCAGTCCACTTAATAGGGTCATTGCTTGACAGAGCAGAGCATCATAAGTGTAGTCAATCTCATGGCAAAATCTTGCAATCTGACTTCAGGCCACTTTCTGTGCAATCAAAGGGAAGGGGCCCAGATCATTCACTGTGGTTCTTGTGCTTTTTTTAACAGGTTGAAGTTATGGGTTTGGACAAGAGAAATTTTGTTTTTTTTTGTGAACATTTCCTCATTTTGGTGATCTAGGGGAACCAGGCCATCGTTGAGTGTTCTTTGCTTGTTGTACCCAGGCCCATGTTTTGTGATTGGTCAAGTCTGGTCATGTGGCCTCATGAGTGTATTTAAATGGCTGCCCAGCCTGAGTTTTGCAGTCTCATCTTGTGTTGTTACATTTGTATGTGCTGTTGTTTGAATAAAACTGGAGGAATCATGACCAAGGAGTTTGCCATCAGTTTTTCTTTTGTGGTTGTAATGAGGAAATGATTTGGCCAGCGCAACTTGTTACATTTGTTAGTGTTTTTTCCTCAGTCTGGTTTCAGTATGCCCAATCTTGCAATGATGAATATGCATTTCAGCTGAAGACCCAGATTTATCTGCTCAACCAGAAACCATTAATTGGCCAGAGATTGCAAGATGGGTATCAATGAGAGTGTGCTACTGTTCTGGGGAGTCATGAGACAAGTCTGCCTGAAGACATGAGGTATTTTGACTTGAGCACCATTGCATCAGGTGCAGCTTGAAGCCACAGAATGAGACTTGAGCAGATGCTGGGGCATGAAGCACAACTCAAGATCAGTATCACTCAACAGACCAAGCACCAGTGTTGGGTAGCACCAGTGTTGGGGTGCAGAGGTGACAACAAGAGCAAAATGCTGAATTGTTTCAATCAATAGCTTCTTGCTGTCTTGCCTTTTCAGCCACACACTATGAAAAGGAGTGGAACCTCTTTCTTCCAGAGCTAAACACAATAGCAGCAGAAAGAGATTGTTGTTGTGGGACCTACATTCAAGTGGATGTATACCCAGAAACATCTTCCTCATTTTTTTCAAAACTAATTGAAATTTGAAACATGTGCAGTACCTCCTCAAGAACCCACTGTTTGAAAGTATTCTGCACTAAAGTTTGGAAGAAATTTAGGTTTTGATAATAATGGGCATATCACAGAAGGGATTGTCAAGCAGAAACAATTATTGTCATTGTTTTGACCTGCTGACCTGCATATTGCTGTGTTCACCAGTCTTGCTTTTCATTTCCCAAGTTCAATTCTCAGTCTTGTGCAGTCTGTGTGTGGCACATCTCTTTGTCTTTGACATTTCTCAGGGAAAAAAATCCAAAAAGCAAGGTGAATGTAACACATGTCTGCAAGTCATTTGAGTGGACAATGAACATGGCCACTTTGCAGAATGCAGGAAATCCATTTTTCCTCCTTTGTGTTATGGTTGCAACTTCTGCAGTTGTGTAATGCCTGACCTGCTTCCTGGTCTCAGACAACAAAAAGACACCACATCAAGTGATTTATCTTCTCTTCACAAGCTGATTGTTCATGTGTATCAGTCTCACTTTTTATGGTGTCTGCTTGTTAGCCTCCATTCATTCCAGTACAATGCTTTTCAGGAGGCTCCCTGTGTTTTTGCTATTCCCTGTTGCCCAGAGCATAACTCATTGCTTTTCAGTATCCTTAGATTTTTGTCCATGCTGAGAAAGATCCCAGTGAAAGTTTGTTATATTCAATTTGATATATTCTGTCTTCAGCTCTGAAATGTGCTGCACTTCACATTCTTGCCACAGATAGCAGATAATTCATCGCAGAAGGCAGGAAAGCTGAGTGCTATGCATTTCTGCATCACAATATGCAGAGTGTTCTACATAGGTGCAAATGGAAAAAAAACTTTTTTGTCACAAAGAAAGAGAGAAATACAATGCATACCACAAAACAAATGCATCCAGGGTTACAAAGAATGACAAGACATCTTTCTGTTTTGTTTGATACAAGAAATGACCACATAAAGGTGTCTTTGAGGCTTGAGATTGCATGTTCATGTCAGACCCAGATATTTTCTGAAAATTACATTCAGTGTTTGGCGAGCGCTTATGGTCGTTGGTAAGTCTTAGCAAATGAAACAAGACACATGAGTGTCATGTGGCATCTCTGGCCAGTTTTATCCCAGCAAGGAACATTTTAACACCGTCTAACATTGTGTACTTGAGTCAGAATGTTTCAAATGTGGAACAAAAATTTTCCTCCCAAGAATGTGTTCTTGTTGAGTGCAACAACAGCTCAGCCTGATCCACATGATTTTGCTCAAGAATGTTATGTACTATATTTACAGCAGGAGCAGGTGTATTGTTGTTGACATATCAGGTACGTTATTCTCTGTTTATCATTCTGTGAAGATTTTGTGAAGTTGTGGAATACTGTGATGCATACAGTTTGTGTCAAGTGATTCTCTCCCCACAAGTACAAACTGGTGAACCTTCAGTTGCAAAGTGCCAAATGGAACCAGAACATTCACTCTTCTACTTGGTTTGTTCTGCGACTGTGATGTCTCTGAAGTTATTTGCATTCAGGTACCAGAAGAAACAGACCAACAAAAACTGATGACCAGAAACACAGATGAGAGTGACATTATATCTTTTTTGTGTATAAATAGCAGATATTGGTGTGCTTTTTGTTGATATCTGGTGTGTTATGCTTTGTTGCTGTTGTGGTGCAAAGATGATGTTCAGCAACTTCCCCTTGTTTCACACCACAAGGACAAACAAGGACAAACTTGAGAAACTTGAGTTGTGAAGTAAAGAATGAAGCTAAAACATTTACATCTGAAACCAGTACAATTTGGCCACAGACAGGACTGACTCCAATTGACACCAAGGTCAGGCTGCCTTCCTTTGGCGTGTTCTATGGAACAGAGTTTGGCTCAAATACAGAGAAATGTCACACAACCAGGCAAACACCTAATTGACCTTGTTTTGGTGGTGAATCCATTGGGTGATGACAGCAAGTAGGTTTTGGGGCATCTGGTGAGCTCCAAAAGATATTCTGCCCCAGGTGGTGAAAAGTGTGAAAGCTCCAGTTGATGTGACCAGGAAAAGAATCACTGTGTCCAACAGAGGGCAACATTTCAGTGTGAATCTCTTTTGCATATTTTGAATTGTCTTTTGTTCAAGCAAGTGCATGCCAGAAAACACCATGGGAAGTTCAGCATTTTAAAGCCACCAGTTTTCAGCAACATAATTTTGACGCTTTTTCAGGCAAATTGTTTGTAGGTTGGCAGTGATCCAAAGGATCCTTTTCTGGAATTGAGTGACTGTGGATTTTTGAGCATGTCATGTGGTTTGTACCTGCAGAAAACAGCAACCCTTGTTTGGTTCCTGCTGTTTCAAAGTGGGACTTTATGTTGTGGTCAGAGTTACATGAACTCAGTGATGTACAAAATGAGATGGGTTGTGGTTGAGAAAATCAACTTCAGGTGCCACAATTCCCTGAAATCCAAAATGACAGAGGGCAGATGTGCAGTAGGTTGGACTCCCATTGGCAGGTGTTGTGCGCACAATGTTTTTCACTGACAATTTTGTGAACCAAGTATGACCATTGTGACATTGGGTGTTGCAGGCTTTGCAGCCACAGAGCATCACTGAAAAGGGCAATCTCAAGAATGTCAATCTGAACAACACAAGCAGTTCCTCCAGCATCAAACCACATCCAAGATTTTTTGGGAGGAAAGACAGTGACATGGCAAAAAGTTACCTTTTACTTCATTTTTAATTTGCTTTAGTGGTGATAATGATGTCTCTAAAGTTGGTTACATTCAGGTATGAGAAGCTGTGGACAGACAAAACACATACCAATCAGAGGAAAACACAAATGAGAGAAAATTGTACTGCAGAATGGCCAGCATATTGTTTCTGTGTTCTTACATGCAGACAAAATGGAGTCACAGGTAGAGATTCAAGTGTTTGTGTTGATGACTTCTCACACTTGCAGCAGCACAAACACATCAGGGTAATAGCTATGGCAGCTCCAGTTGGGGCTGAAAGGAATTGGCAACCATTGCTTCCAGAGCCAAATACAACAGCCTGAAAGGCTTGTTGTTGGAACTAGATTCTAGAGCCTGAAAATTGCATCACTTGTGGCATCTTCAATTTTGCACTGTCTTCAGTGTAGTTCATGCTTTGCCGTGACTTGACTGCTTCACACATTATTTCATATTTTACACTGATTGAGAAATGAAGCATTGGAAGTGTTTTCTGTACAACAAAAGAAATGAGTGGTTGCTTCTCATGCATAGGCCTTTCCATTTCATGTATGCTCTGAATGAGAAGTTTCCATATCTGTGTGAAAGTGTTCAGGAGGGCTTCAAGATGTTTCTGCCAGACTTCCAGACAACTCATGCCAGCTCTGTTGTACTCAACCTCACTGTCCCAGTGGGGGCCAAACTGGCCTCAGTTGACCCAGAGCCAACAGTGGAATTTGTAATCAAAAGTGACCATTCCACCACCATCAGCCAGGGTACTGGTGTGTGTGTGCATGTACACTGCTTTTTTTTCATTTGCTGATGGTAATTTCTTTCAGTCAACACAAGGATGGCCTGAGATATTTCTGCTGTTTCCATCCCCATTTTGGTCAGTTGGAGAAACAACACCAGCAGAAACTGAAGTAATCAGTGACAATAGAGAAAAACACTGATTGAATAGCTTGGTGCACATGATGCTGTGATAATATGATTCTAGAATGCCATGTGCGCTCTTCAATTCAGGTTTTTACTTCCTCCTCATTGGGGGTGAGGTTTCACCTGCAACAAGCTGTGGAGCTGACAGTCCTCACCAACTGGCTGGGTCTTCTTTTCCTGGACAGATGTTGATAATTTACTGTGTGTTGTTATCTCTTATTGTTCCATCATATTTGCCCCTTGGCTTCACAATTTCAACTGTTGCTGGTTAGCAGGATGGAAACATGTGCACTTTTGTTTGCTTGTCCACCCATCTTGATCTCACATTCTGTGAGGCCACTTCCAACTACAGCTGGGTCCAAAGCCAAGGCCATGTTTCCCATCTGATCTCATGACATGGACCCTCTATGTTTGGTTGTGAATTGCAGCCTGATGCTTTATGTGACCTGCACATTTGCAGTCTTGGGTTGGAGCCTGCTCCAATGTTGCCTGGTTTGCTCATCTTGTTCAATGATTGATTTGGGTCTTTCTGAGTTTCAATTGCCATCTGGTGCACCAATAATGTTCTGTGAGTGTGTGCCATTCTCCTTTCCACTTGGTTGTACTCTGCTCTTGTACAATGCACAATAGAACCAGAGGGTGTGTGCATGAGAAGATATATTATGTGCAGTGGCAGGCACATCAGGTCAACAGCAAACACAAAGTTCTTTGCACAGTTTGGCACATCATTTACCCAACACCAAAATTTCAACATGGATAAATAAACTACATACAGGAACTATGCTCATTGTTGAATGTTGAGAGTTTTGTGATGCCTCTTCCAATCACAGCCATGTCCATGGCTGAGGCTGTGTTTCCTATTTGATCTCACCCCAAAGCCCTCTATATTGGGTTGTGAATTGCAGCATTGTCTGGAATCATATAGCTTGTAAGGGCAATGCTTTTTCCAGATTGTAGGGACAACCTGTAGAGCTGGGTGTAGCACTAACTGATAGAGTCTCCTTTTTTCCAACAAATCTTTTTGTTGATTTTGCTCATGCCATTTTGTTGTTTCTCTGTTGTTTCTTCACTGCACCATTCTGTTTCATTTTCTTTCAGGTAGCAATGAGTCCTATAATGACTTGTTTCCTTCAGCCCAACATGATCCTCATTTTGTGTGAAGCCACTTCCATCACAGCAGAACCTACATCTGAGCCTGTGTTTCACATTATGTCCCATCAGTTGACCCTGTTTGTCTTTTTTGAGCCTGAAATGCTTCTCATAATTTCCAAAGCCCTTTCAAATTAAAGCAGAGTGACAAAGTCAATTTCTGACTTCAGCATCAGCATTGAAGGTGGAACCCATGGTGGCTTTTTTGCAGGTCAGCCCAAATGAACCCAGCACACTGTCTCCTTCAAACAATCCTGTTCAGCAAGTTGCCTCTCCCTACAGAAATACTCCACAATTGTTGGGTATTGTGCAGTGAGTGGCATGTTTTGTCAAAAATGTGATTCTGGGAGGCATTCTCACTCATGAGAAAAAGACCCAGCCACCACATGGTCAACCTCTAACACTTGCAATTACAAAAACACATCAGGATAACAGCTATGGCAGCTCCAATTGGAGCTGAAAGGAATTGGCACCCATTGCTTCCAGGGCCAAATACAACAGCGTGAAAGGCTTGTTGTTGGATCTAGATTCTAGAGTCTGTGTGCAAACACAACAACAAGAAGAAATCAAGTTATTGTCCTGTGCATACATTGTGATGGGAAAGTGTACCTGTGCCCAGCAGAAGGTGCAAAACTTCAATCAGCCTTGGCAGCCTTGGGAAGGGCTGAAAGAGAGTGATGCATCTTGTTCACAGATTCCATGACATTTGTGTTGTATGCTGTACATTCTTGTGAACAAAGTGTGCTTGTCTTGCACCACAAATTTAACCCCAAAAATGTGATCAAACTGAGTCTACTGTTGATATCATGTTTCCCATTGTGTCCTATCACATGGCCCATCTTTGTAGTGTTGTGAATTGCAGCAAAATGTCAAAATTTCTGTTCTGCATTGAAACCACATTCTGTAAATGTTGGCAGAATGATTGTGACTGGAGGAAAAGTTTCAAGGGAATTGCTGAGCCTGATGTGAAACCCGAGTGAAGAGTAAAATAGGAAAACAGTATAACAGACAACAGGGGACAATGGCACAGAGCAAGGTCATTCAGACTCAAATCGCAACAACAGCCAGACACTTGGATGAAGCTGGTGCTTGGAGGAAGCTGCTCCTTTCTGGAAACCCTTTGTTATATTGTCTTCTGATCCTACACTTTGGTTGATTTTTGCTTGTTCTCACAGAAACAAACATGTTTTGTTGCATTGTTGCTGTTGGTGGAACAGTTGCAGCTGTGAGCCATTTCCACTTGTGACTCAGTATTTTGGAGAACAATTCACAATTCCATTGATCTTTATGGCTGCAAAAAGAACACCTGAAAGTGTTTCTTTCAGAAGCAGACCTATATCGCTCCCGGATTTGGTCTTGGGTCATCATTTTTTTCAAACAAAGCACATCCCCTATGTGACATGAATTCCATCATTGGAACGACATGCATACATGTAGAGATGATTGTTCATATTGTGTCATGTGAAGAGTACAAATGTTTCACCCTGATTGAACATTTGGGGCTGCTGAACCCAATTTAATAGATACAGGAGGTTCTACTTGCAGCTTGACATTGTTTGATTTCAAAGATTTTTTCATTTGCATTTTTAGGGTACCCTTTCCATGTTAAGCGTATCAAGTACACTACATTGCAACACAACGTGTGTGCCACAGATGTAGGATCACTTTCAAGAGGAAAGAGGAAGGTGGGTTTGAGTTTTCTGTTGGCTAACTTTTTTGTTAAACAAAATTAGGATGCATGTATTAGGATACATTAGGATGTATGCATGTAACCTAATTTGAAGTGTTTGTTGTAAATGTTACATGAGAACAAGTAAAGTGCCACACAATGAGAAGCCTTCCAATGACTTGAAGCACAGACCAACATTTACAGTCACAAATCAACAGAAACACCATGGTTGTGATGCTGGTGAATTTTCTCTTTTTGAGATATGTTCTCATTTAATGTCCAAAACATCATCAGTCTCAAAAGTTTCAGATCCCCAAAAAACTTTTCAGGAGTCCTTTGCCCAGTATGGTGCTGCTCCAGAAAAGTTACCATGGAAGATATCTGCAGAAGATTTCAACAAGCAAGACTGGACTTCAGAGATCAAGAATGTTCACTGTGCTTCCCAAATCTGCTGACATCCTTGTGGAAGGTCAGAGAGAATGGAATGTGGATTGGACTCTTACTCAGTACACACCTCAAGCAGGCAGACCACAGATATCCAGACAATTGGGAAGAACTTGCAAACATGAATATCCTGATGACTTGCTGGGTTTGTTGCTGGAGAAACAAGAGTATTTGGCTGTATCCTGCAGGGAATGCAAGGACATCAAACTGATCAACTTGCTGACATCAAAGATTTCTGTGGCTTTCCACAGTGACATGAGCTGTGACACAATGTGTGTAGGCAAGCCTGACAGAATTTGGGTCTGGTGCTGGGGAGACTATACTGTGAAAGAGCTCAACTGCACCACAACAACATTTGCTGAGACTGGGAGAAAAATTATATCAAGGAATCCATGCTGGTCTCTGTGCTATCTATCAGCTCCACATAGAGCAGTGGCTCTGACTCATTTCCATTCAATAGAAGCTGTTTCCTATGAAACTGGGGAGCAGCTGTGGCAACTGAGCAAGATTGATGGTAAGATGGTTGAACCTCATGGAGTGGCATTCTCCACTGAGGAACAGGTCATACTGTTGGCAGATGGTTTCCACAGAACAATTGTTTTGTTGGACCCTGGAACAGGCTCTGCAATGCAAATGTTTGATCTTCCTATGAGTTCACCATGGAATGTGTTGTGGGGCCAGAATCACCTGTTTTTGCATCATTCAGGGAGACATGGATGGTACATCACCAAATTTAAGCTTGGAACAATTTCTGCAAAAGGTTGTGTGTTTCACCTTTATTTGACAGTTTTTCATTATTTTATTCTTGCAATGACAAAAACAACATATTGAATATAAGATTTGTAGCCCAATTTAGAAAACCAAGAAAATCACAAACCATTGTCCATTGCAAGTTACCTTTTTGTAATTGTTGTGTAGGACACAGAAAGAGTCTTCATTCTGGTGGCAGTTCTTCTCTCAGGAGAACTCCTCAACCACTGACGAAAATCATCAAAGGTCAGAAGTACTCAAATGTAGCAGAAACAGTTGCCAGCTCTTTGCTGCTTGTTTGAATCAAGCACGACATTATTGTCATCAACAAGTTGCAAAAGTGTTTGTATTTCAGCCATCCTGCTGGAGAGGAAACCAAATGTAGCTGCATCAAGGACATCATGCCCAGCCACCTCTCACAAAGCTTACCAGAAGTTGGTGACCGCAGTTTCTTTCGGAGAAGCCCAAACCCTCCAGGCTCCACTGTCTGATGTGTCTCTGGACATTCCTGGAAATTCTCCAGGCATCTACACCATGCACATTCAGACCAATTTGTCTTCATCCTCATTCGAACTGTCTCAAGGTGAATGTTTGATTTCTCCAGTTGTTCACCTCACACACAAGCAGCTTGGATCAGGGGATGATGAGCAGGGAAAGACTGGTCTGTGCATATTGAACATTCCACATTGCCTCAAAGATAAATCACTGAAGGATGAGATGACTGTTTATCACATTCAGGATCTGAAGAGAGAACAATTCACAAGAACTGAACAGCTGAGATCCCATGGACAATTTGAGGTTCAGAAAAAAAGAATCAGGATCTGCAGCACCAATTTCTCTACTTTTGTCTGTACTGGCTGTGGAAAGATTACCTGTGAAAGCTGTGTGTTGAGCTTCTTGTTTGGCAGAGTTACCTCAATGCCAGAAGAGAAAAAAACAACTGTGGATATGAAATTATTTCTTGCAAGCCATCTCTACAGGATTCCTGATTTTGTTGAAGTAAGATTACTTTGCATTTAATATGCTTTTCTCTGCCAGTGGGTTCACAAACTGTGTCAAAACCAAGATAAAGTCTGGGCACAGTTTTTGAATTGTGTTTTATTCCATGATCTTGTGCAATTTTTTGACTTCTACTTCTCAGGCTCTGACAACCAGAATGTACCAAATTAGGATGTCCCTTGTGGAGGAAGGGGAAGTTGTCATAAAGCAGAGGGCAACTGACCTTCAAGCAAGCAGTGTGACATTTACAGTGGGGTCTAACTCACAAGTATGGGGCCCAGAGTTGCCGGATGATTTGTGAAGTGATGAGACAAAGACGTTCACCAAGGCAAGAATCACACTTCTTCAATGAGAAGTCAACCATTGCAGCAAAAATCCATTTTTATTTTGTGTCTTACCCACTTGTCATGAACATATCTGAAACATTCATGTTGACTTGTTAGGATGGAGTAAAAGTCAAACATATTCAAGTTTATTTTGAGCAGGTTGCTTCACTACCAGATGTGCTCCCACTGGATCAATGTCACAGCTGCAGGCCCCATCCATACCCCAGATCAGCCATGGTTGTACATGCTTGTGCAAAGAACCTGCACCCATTTCAAGGCTGGTACTCTGTTGTGGTGCATGCTGCTGCCAAAGATTCTGCAGACTCTGAAAGTGGGGAAGAAGAAGAGCCATCTTGCCAAAACTTCCAGCAAGAAAAGACCAGCTTTGTCATGCAAGATCTGGTAACCTGTTTGTTTCAGTGCATGTGCCTTCCCAATCTGCTTTTCAGTTGACTTTTGTGATGACCAACTGACTTCATTCCCTAATTACAGGGATGGGTCACACTGCACCAAGAAAATGTCCAACATGGTGCTGGTCTTGTTTCACCAGCAAACACCCTTCCAGATGTAAGATATATCTTTTCTCTGGAGGACTTTAACAAAAAGGAAAAGCACACTGTGAATTTTATTTTCTGATTTGTGTCTTGTGCAACAATTGACAATGAGCCTTCTTGTATTATTTCAGGAATTATCAAGGTCAAGTGGAGCTGCATCCACTTCTGTTGTGTCACAGAGCACAATCCGCAGCAAAGACAGTGCTTCCAAAAATTCACAGGCAGAAACAAGTGAAAATCAGAAGATGCTTCAACTTGTGACCCAAGAGCTGGTAACTTGTCATCAAGATCTTGACACTTTTGGACTCCACCTGGGGTTGTCATTCAGTGAAATTGACAGGGCCAGAAACAACAACCCAACCAATATAGAAAGGGCTGCACTGAGGCTGGCCTGCATCTGGTGGGACCAGGCTGAAGGGTCCACCCAAGGGAAACAGGAGGTAATTGTTGGCATTGCAACCGTGAACAGATCAAGGTGATATTTTGACAACAAGAATTATATGGTGACACCGTTTTCTCACTTTGGTCAGTCTGTTCTTTTCAGGTTCTGGTGTCCATGGCTGATCTGCTTCACAAACCAACTCTCAAAGAGCACATCAGAAGGATCTTGCACCATGAGCTTCCAACAGCTCATGTTCCCACCATATTGCCAGCCCAGAATCCTCCTCCATCATTTGCTTCAAGCTCAAGAAGAACCTCCACCCACCATACTCCCAGCAATTTACCCCCAAGCACAGTACCACCTCCATCATTTGCCTCCACCATAAAAACTGCTTCCAGGAACATGAACCATGGATCTGATCAAAGCAACACAGGACGCAGACTTCCCTTTGCTTCAAGCTCAACAAGAACTTCTACCAACAATTCTGTGACAACTTCATCTCAACCTCCACCATCATTTGCTTTGGCCCTAAGAAGACCCCCATCAACCCACAGAAATGTTTACTCTGATGAAACCAACAGAGAAGACACAGCTACAGATCCATCACCAGACACTGTCTCAACACAGTCTTCCATTTCAGCAGCAGCCTGTGGTACAGCCCAAAATCCTGTTCCCTGCCAAACTCCAATCAGTCCACAACCATTTCCCAATGATGACCACAGTCAAATTCCTTCTGTACAAGAGCACATTCATGCTGTTCCAGAGGGAGATTCTACTGCAGAAGATGACACACCCAGTGAGACTCCTGATGCTGCCCCCATTGAGATTACTGATGCTGCTGCCAGTGTGACTCCTGATGCTGCTCCCAGTGTTACTCCTGATGCTGCTCCCAGTGTGACTCCTGATGCTGCTCCCAGTATGACTCCTGATGCTTCTCGCAGTGAGACTCTTGATGCTGCTCCCAGTGAGACTCTTGATGCTGCTCCCAGTGTGACTCCTGATGC
>JAAUXT010046785.1_pt1 | contig 14539 bp, 13 predicted proteins | sample 7278171 | NCBI WGS metagenome assembly JAAUXT01 (sample SAMN14350112, study PRJNA611818) | marine sediment metagenome | isolation source: surface marine sediment (1.8m) | place: French Polynesia: Moorea | collected 2018-08 | reverse complement strand
CACATCTTTTGCTGCTCTGCAGGACATAAAAACAGATCAACTCCTTACCTGACGCATGTTATCTTTTTATACTGTTCTAGCTTGCAAACCTTGGGGCCGTCCAGAGAACACAAAAGGGGCGATGGGCGTGCACTGCACCAGAAGTTCAGGGCCCAGCAACCAACATTACTTATGGACAGGGTGGACCACTGAAGCCTTCTGTTTTCGGGCCGAGAAGCATCTCGGCCATGGCCAGTGTGCTAGTGCCAAATGCCAACGCGTTCGTGGCATACTTCGTTTTTATACGTTCTCATTTTCGGACGCAAGGAAAGCTCACAACTGACTGCGATGGATCGGTAAAACACGGAAAATGGCAGGAACCAGCGGGAACGCTTTCAGTGGTTCTTACCGCGTACACACTCCAATTTCGCTCGCTTTTTCCAAAAGCTCACAAATCGGACCAAGCTCCTCAAATCACCTAAAAACTGAGCCACAAAACTTACAGAGCTCAACAAAGCGGCGGTCTCTGTCTGTTCACGTTTGTCGCTGCAGGCGTACAGCGACGTGGCGCGCGATGAGGAGGCCGTGGCGCGGGCAGCGCCGATGAAGAGACAGATGTAGTGAGTGAACATCAGCTCCGGTCGATTCAGGGTTGCGATGAACACACCTCTGGTGTAATTCGCCTCCATGTCGGTTTCAGCATGACGTTCCAGGACCGCGCACAGACGGTGTGCATCGGCATGTGCATGTTCGAGGAGAAGAAGCCGTACTACCGCTGCCAGAACCGCTGCCGCGTCGGACGGTGAGAGCGGTGCGGGTCCAGGGGACCAGGAGCCCCGGATGATTAGAGTGGGGTGGGTCAGGGGCCCAGACCTCATACTCTGAGCGGAGGGAAGATCTGCGGGGTGGGTTCCCATGGCAAAGCGCTGGGTGGAGCCCAGGGCCCCAGGCAGTGACAGCCGTGGCTGAGGTCCTTGGACAATGACAGTGGGGGTTGATCCAGAAACTGATGGTAACAGAAGGCGCATTAGATCCAGGGTCCAGGCCGCTGAATGGTGGGAGTGAAGGTGGATCCTGAGCCCAGGCTCCGAGAGCCTCAAGTGATCACGGGTCTCGTCCGGCACTCGTGGCTGTGCACACGTCGGGACACAAGACGCACCTGGATGGGCCTTTCAGCCCGAGATTTCGCAGACACAACTCATTGAGGGAAAATTGAAACATGAGAGCACAGACAATGTCTCAGGAGACACTGACGGGTCTTTTTCTCTTCTTTTACAGTCCAATCGACCGAAGTCGGAAATAGCTCCAGTCGTGAGGCTGGACGGGACGACCGAATGCAAGAAGAACTCCACACTTTCTTCAAATAGACTTTTATAGCAGAATAACTGTGGAAAAATATCCCCAAAACAATTCATGTGTCCATAGAACCACAAATCATTGAAAACAAGCAAACCAACAGATCTGCGAATTAAGTTCTAGATAACGAATCGTCAACAAAGCTCTGTGTGTTTTTCTTGGTCTCCATGCAATTGCGAGTCACAGCAGTTCAGCAGAATGACACTCAAAAGCCGATCCAGGGCCCCTTTCTGTTATTATTTCACGTATTCTAACCTCTTGAAACATTTCCATTGCTGACATCGCGCCCACCCTCGCTGACCAAACAGCTGAATCTGACCCTGACACTTAAAATATGTTGCCGAACATTTTTCTTGTTCAAACAAATTCGTGATCTCCAGACAGAAGCACGCGCGCACGCACAATAAATTTCTGAACCTTAATCGCTACGATAGCACCAGACTGCCCTGGATCAACTCAACAAAACGTCTTTGCCTTTGAGCAAAATTTTCGTGAACGAGGCACAATTTTGTTTTTCCTTCTCTTTTTTTTTGAAAAATGACTTTGTTCTTGTCTTTCTGCCTTTTCTACATGCTGTTCATACTGATTTTGTTCTTGCTGGAAAATAAAAAAGAAAAAAAAAAGAAATGAAAAGTTCACACTGTAGAGCGGGGTGGGTGTGGTCACAGTCAGAGAGACTTGAGGTGCCTCAGTGGCGACCCCTCCTTGTAGAAGACGAAGCTGAGCACAGTGGCGCCATCCTGCTTGCCCTGCCCGACGAAGGCGCCCATGTCTCCCTTCCACGAGATGTTGAGGGTCATCTCGCCCTTGGGCCCGGCCATCTTGAACTCCATGTCGCTGGAGCCCTCTGCTGGTGCTGCCGGGAGGTCGAAGGTCACGTTGCTGAGCGGAAACTTGAGCGTGATCTTCTTGTCGTCGACGGCGCACGCGCCGAACAGCGGCAGCGCCTGCGACGCCATCGGCATCGTCATGTACATCGTGGCCACTCCGTCGTATTTCGCCATCGTCGCGTCTCAGCAGCGTCGGACCTGCAAAGTGCGCGTCGCATCAGTGAGGTGTGTTCGTGTGTGTGAGGTGTGTGCGTGTGGTGTCCGTGTATGGGATATGGTGCGTGTGAGGTAGTGTAGCACGCAGCGAGCCGCCGAGTGTGTTTGTGTGTACGTGTGCACATGTGATCCTGGCGAACGCGTCACGGGCTGAGAACCTCTCATCATCCGAGTCGGTGTCGGAAAGTCCGAACAGTTGCGCACGTTGCCCGGCAACAGCGACTTGCGCCGCTGAGCGGATGTGAGCCCGGTTCACGTGGGGTGCGCCTGGCGTTGCGTCCCTGTGCGCCTCGTTTGGTTGCGGCATCACCCACCGACCCGTACTCGTACAGGCAAGCAACGCGTGACGCACCCGACATGAACGTCGCTCATGCCTCGAGCGCTAGAAGACAACTTTTGCGTGCGAGTTATTGCGGCTGATCTGCCTTCTCTCCTGGTGGAGAAATAAACCGCGACCAAACGGCCCATTGAGAAGACGGCGGGTCGGTCGTAAACGACGGAGCCTGGTTTGCCAGAGAATTCTCCCTGCAGCACAGCACGCGATCGACGCCCCACGCCTCACGCCCATCAGAAAAAGATACCGAGACGCTTCCTGAGACCTGCACTTCTCGCTTGATGTGCCAAGTACTGCGCTCCTGTTTTCGCACCCTGCCTGAAGGAACTCACCGTGCACTCCGAGATTCTTACCGTGTGAGCGCGTGGAGCAGCGAATGGAAGAACCAACAGTTGTTTCTTGGCAATGCAGTTCTCTTATATTCGAGATAAGACCACGAGATCGACACGAGGGGCGGATCCAAAACGAGGTCGACGGGTTCCACCCCAGGGGGACCTGGGAACATGAGAACAATGTCTCTTGCGGCACGATAAGTCGGGGTGAATAAACGTTTCTGGAGTCGGGGGGTTGAGCCCTGGGAGGAGGTGGATCCGCACCGCGCTGCGACCCTCCTCGATCCCACAGCGACGTGTGATAGTGAAGCAAGTTTCTTCAAACAAGCATCGAGTGCGTTCAGCCTTGTCGCCACGAGTATTGACTCGGCCGTGAGAAAGGCTCGACCAACACTGAGAAAATATTTGGGATGAGGTGGGAGTCGACATGAGTTGATATCAGGTGTGAAGAAGGTAAATTTGTTCATTGATCCACTTCGATTGCTCTGACGACTTGCGCCAGCGTGCAGGAGCGGATCTGGGATCTGCTTTTGGGGCCGACCCAAGTCCCCCCCCCTGTCCGAGATGGTCGATTTCAACTTTCCCGAAGAAAAACTGTTCAAGGCACACGCACTTTGGGATCAAGGCAGAGATGGAGCCAAGCCTGAATCCGCCCCTTGTGAATTAATTCCCTGTGATACTCGGGGCACGAACCGAGCATCTCGAGCACAAAGGAGCGAATCGCATCCTGTGCGGAGCGCCTCACGGGGCGCGGTGTGCGTGGGATCAGCACTGATGGAAGAACAACACGCCATTCACCACACCTCCATAACAAAAATACCTTTAATCAAATGTAAATGACAGAAAAAAAAACTGAAACCTTTCACAGATCTATCTTGCGCGAATCCTGATGGTTTTGACTGGGGTGGCAGCGGTGCTTTGTGAGTCTGTATTCACGATGTCAGTTTGTGACCGCATTCTTCCTCTGTTCTCACTGTGGGGGGGTGAGGTACAGAACGTGGGTACTCTCTCCACAGGTATCTTCTCTGCACTCAATTTTTTGAAATTCTCTGCGTGGACTGTTGTCAGGCGGAATCCACTGAAGGATGTTTCTTCATCAGCCCCAGGCCCGGTTCACACTGGACGCGTCGAGCGTTGCATCTCAGGACAAGACGCACCCAGTGTGATGGAGAACGCAGTCTGAATGTGTCCCAGGGTGGGTTTGGTGGACTCAGCCTGAAGAGGTGCACGCGCGAAACGCAGGCTTCACTTCGCTAGGTTGTCGCCACATCCTTCCTATCACTTCTTTCCCAAGTACAGAACGTTTTCCTCTTTTGTCTTTGTTACGTGGTTCGGCACATGCATACAGAAAGCACGTGTTCAGATTACATTGGTCACACAGTGTTTGGGTGTTGTTAGCGTGAGACAGAACACCGGTCGTGACATACGGTTGTGTTTTTACCCGATAGATTCTTGAACACTTCAATCAACAAATGATAAATCTCTCATCAAGAAAATGAAACGAAGAACTACTCAACAACTACGGGGTGATAAGAGGGGGCGCTGCGAGCCTTCTCTGTCGCCTACACATCTACGGGGAGGAAGAGGGGCCTCAGAGTCACAGGTTCTTCAGGTGTCGCAGCGGGCAGCCCTCCTTGTAGAAAACGAACGCGAGCACCGTCGAGCCGTCCTGCTTCCCTTGACCCACGAACGCGCCCATGTCGGTCTTCCACGAGATATTGAGGGTCATCTCTCCCTTGGGCCCAGCCATGTTGAACTGCATATCGGGAGCTCCCTCCTGAGGAGCCTGGGGCAAGTCGAAGCTGACGTTGCTCAGAGGGAACCTCAGCGAGATCTTCTTCTCCTCCACGGTGCAGGAGCCCAGGATGGGCAGAGCCTGCGACGCCATTGGCATCGACATGTACATGGTCGCCACACCCTGGTACTTCACCATGGTGACTGCTGATGGGATCTGAAACGAGGCAACGAAACTGTCAATTCAACTTGTCAAAACAATATCGTGGATTGATGGAAAACATATGAGGTGGACGAGAAACTGTGCTGAAAATTGGAAGGCACTGTGACACCACACGAAACTGTGGGGCGTCCCCGACCAAAACAACTCCCAGACACAGGGTTCACACCGAACGCGTCGTGCGTTGTGTCTCGGTTCATTCCGAAAGTTCGGTGGCCCTGCGTTGTCAGCAGCGACGCAGCGTCCATTGACTTGAACCACGACGCACTGCGGACACATCTGGTGTGAGTCGAGCCCAAGAACCCCTCGGAGATTCGCCTGGGGAGAAACCAAGAGCCTTCCGGGCGCGAATCGCGAGGTGAACCATAAACAACCCGTCACACTCCGATCAACAGAAGATCAACGCAGCCATGTTTCTCCTTCACGAGGTCGCGAAGTTGATCCTCGGCGAGTCCTTTTGAACTGTTTCACACGAGATGAGGTGTGCGTGTTGTACCCTGTGTCCCAGAAAGTTCTAGTCAACGAAGGCTGTGACGCAAGCGATTGGCGTGAATTGACTTGCACTGGGATACAACGCGTGAGGCCCCCAGTGTGAATCTGGCCTGGTCTCAGGGCGTGGGATTCTCTCTGCTTCGTTCCGTTTTGAATCTCCAAGATAAAACCCTCGCGGTGCGCAGGACCTGTCCCCTGAACTCTGAGAAATTTACCCCCTTGTGCCTGCAATGGAACATCCCCGCCCCTCGACATCAGGCATCGCCCCCGTGACCTGATTCTGGATCTGCCCCGGACCCCCGCCGCCTGATGAGTGGCGGTCGCTGACGGCAGGGGGCGGGTCGGCGGGGACTCGCTATCGGCGGCGGGGCCGCCCCGCGCACCGCGGAAAGCTTTATCAGCACCTGAGTCTGAGTCAACATGAAGGGACCGAGATTTATTTCCCTACACGATGTTATCTCCGTCAGACATGGCCGTTTTGTCAAACACCCAGGCACGGTGAAATCGGCGTGGTTCACGCTGGATGGGTTGCGTTCCTAAAATCAACGGACGTTGCGTCGCCCAAAGTCTTGTTCTTGAACGCAATGCATCCGGCGAGAAGCAGGTCTAACACCATTGGGATCGTGGGGAGTGAAGCACCGATAGCGCTGTCTTCGTTCCTGCGCAGATGTTGACGATGTGGAGCAACTGAGTGATCAGTTTACAAAACAGCCTGTTCTCCGCTCGGATATTTGGATGGTAAACACCCCTCCAGAAACCCGACCAGACTCAGCCCCTTCCAACCCACACAGCTTTGTGTTCCAACCACGAGAACCGATCCCCTGCACCAGGGTCGAAGGATTTACTTGCGCAGTGATTGCAGAAACATTCTCCAGACGCCCCTCGGTACAGCACTGAGTTGTTCTGTCCCTTCATCACCGGATGTATAATCTCCCACCAGCTCTCCTCGCTGAGCCTGCACCTCGATCAGAAGAACAGCACCGGTCCCTCCGAGTCACCTCAGTACGACCGAGGGTCCGGAAACAGATCAGTGCGGTGTGGAGAGATAGATCTAACGCGCTCACGGAGGGTGCGTCATGCCCCACGTGTAGCACCGCGTCGCAAGCGACGATGCAGCGTCCGTTGGCTCCGAGGAGCACGCGTCACGCATCGCGTGTGAACGTCGCCTCCGGACGCGATCGGTGCGAAACGTTGCGATAATGAGCTGCGCAGACGGAGAGAGGTGCGCTGCTTCCCGACTCGCTCAGGGTCTTTCACTTCCGCTCGTAAAACGTACGTCAAGCCTCTCACCCACAAAGTGCAAACATCTGCAAAACACTGCAAGAAACAATCGGTTTTGAAATCCTGGGCTTGCTTCTTTCTGCCAGGGCCAAGAATGTCATCATGTGTTGTTGCTTTGTCCATGCAGATTTGTGCCACGCAAAAGTGGGGCTCAATCCCTGCTGAACCTTCATGGCAGAGGATACAGACAAGCATGCCATCAGGGGACCCCACGTGCGTGCGGTGGCTCCGTTCCGGACGATCCTGGATTGGAACGTGAGACTGAGCTGGTTTCTCTGGTGCAGAGGAACCTTCACTCGGACACAACGCGCATCGTGTGGTGCAGGAACCTGGCGTCGGGGAACGTGTGCGAGAAACAGCCCGGAAGATACGGGCTGAAACCCCACGCCATGACAAATCGCACTGCACTGTAGACTCGTGCACCTGACGCCGCTCATACTGTTTGGCACGTGTGAAGGACTGACCCAAATGCAACAAAAATCGCGGCTGACAAACGATCCTCACTGCAGGGACTGCAGCGCCGTCCTCACTGCAGCGCCGTCCTCACTGCAGCGCCGTCCTCACTGCAGCGCCCTGCTTGTTCCTGCACATCTGGTTGGGCCAGAAAATCCAGAATTTAGTCACTACTGTAAAACGGTTTAAATGTGACAAGAAACAAGATGATGTCAGGATAAAGGAGGAAAATATGCACCGGGTCTGCTCAACCAAGAAACAAACACTGGGTTCCTTTCACATGTAGCCGAGACTCATGACCATGAATCTCCATGGTGACCTGAGACCTGCTTCACACAAGAGTTTTTTTCCGTCACGCCCCATCGCCTGCGACGCATGAACCAACACAACCTGGAACGCAACGCGTGCACAACGCATCCGGTGTGAGGCTGGGAGGACGGAGCTCATTGCGTCTTTCACCCCCAGGAACTTCACTAATGCCGCCGAATCTGCTGACACAGGGCAAAACACAACCAATGAGCGCGTCTAAGTCAACAATTAGCCGGGTATTGGTTACACGAGACGGTATGGGAGGGACGAGGCCCACGTGCGCTTCGTTAGCCGGGTCCACAACTCCGCCATGAGCTGGGGAGAGTGGTCCCAGGCGCCGGGCCCTTGATCGCTGGTGTATGTCGTATCTCTGCAGAGCGATCCCAGGTTCGGGCTCCTCGATCCCCGTTACATCCCGGGAGAGCGATCAGAGATCTACGCCGCACAGGCTACAGACGAGATGCGCCCGGCACGAAGACGCAATCAACAGGAGGTGGTGACACCAAGACCAATTGAAACGAAAAACCATCAACCATCAACCACCACCCAGATCTCGTTCGCTTCAGTCTGGTGTTTGGGGCGAGGGTCAAAACGACACAAAATGGCCTGCTTGAAATGGAGACAACAATTTAGCAGAGTACGGGTACGGACGGGTGATTCTGCACGAGCCTCCCGCGGATCCGAGAGGAGCCGATCGTGGATCCTCCATCCCGAGGGATCATCAGCCCTGATCGCACAGTTCGCTGACCATGGGAAAGGCCGTCCGGACGAGCCGAACGAGCCTCGCGCTCCGCAATGATAATTTATGCGCATAGCTGCATCGCGGAAAGAGCTCAATCCCCGATCTATCAACGGAAAACAAACAACTCTCTCCGCCCAGTCACTAAATTACTTCTGGCTCCAGATCCCTGTGTGTGCGTACGGATGTGCGAGCGTGTGAATGCGCGGTATGTGTGCGAGTGTGTGCGTGGGTCGGGTTCACGTTGGATGCGTGATGCGTCAAGTTTCCAAGCCAATAGCTGGTGCATCGTCGCTTGCAAAGCAGTGTCCAAAGACAAGCACAGCCACGCAACGCGTCGCGTATTCAGCGTGAACAGAACAATGGGGGAGCTGAGCGTGTCGGAGGCCAGGTTCACATCGGCACCACCGCTGCGTTTCTGCACAATCAGCGCGTCGTCACATCGCAAGCGGCGGCCACGAAGCAGACAGACTTGACTGGGCGTCCGGGGCGCATCCAGTGTGAACCCGGCCGGACCTGGCACTCGGTTCTGACTCGGGGCTGCGGATCTTGCCAAGAATGCCTCGCGCATGTGCAGTGCGCCTCCCGGGCGTCGAGGAGGAGGTGGAGTTGTTTTATCAACAGCACTTCTCGGCAACTTGGAGATATCGGCTGAATGCATAAATCTCGCTGATGTATCCAATATCAGGCTGACAGCGAGAACAAGGGGAGAGTTAATCACCTGAGCGCCGCACGATATGGAAATCCAGGGGAAAGTGACCACGATGCGGCGAACTTCTTGTTGCCAGAATCCAGAATGAGGACTCTGAGATCAGTCCCTGTTTCTGAGCTTGAGGCCTTGTACCCCTGGGCAAAAATGTGCGAAGAACCACAGGGCTCTGTATCGGAGACTGTCCTGACTGAGGTCCAAATCCTGGAAAGAATTCTGTGACTTGCAAACCCCGGGGGAAGGGCTCATCAGGGTCACAGCCTTCCACGCGAAGAGACCACGGGCCTGTGAACTCTGGGAGTTCTTTAGTGAGAGCTGGAGCCCCGGGGCTGAGGCTCACGAAAGTCTGAATCCTGGTGGTCTGGGGAGGGGGAGGCCAACTTCGCCCTCGATCGGTGCTTCTGCCTTCCTGAGTTTGATTCTGTTGAAACAAAAGAAATCCAGTGTCAAGTGGAAACAAAACGTCAAAGACAAAAGGGTGCACGTTTTGGCGCAGGGCAACAAATGTTACAGCGGCACTGCGCAAAATGGCCTTGAGAGAAGGGGTCTCATCCATGTGGAAATCTGCCCCTTCCTTAGCTGTCGCTCTCGCCTCCTGAGAAGACCCTGGATCCGGCCCTGAGAGAGAACCGCCACTGCACTCGTTTTTCCTTCAGACTCTCACCTGGATTCACCTTTGCGAACTCGTATCCATCAACGCCAGGATTTCTGACAAATGCGTGACAGGTTTTTTGCTTCAATTAACTCACTCAGTATCTTCGCTCTTCCTGTCTGCTCGCACTGGTCGGGTTCGATGAAACTTCCAGGGGCCGATCTGAGTCGGGATGAGCTCGGGCACTTGAGGCCAATCCCAACGAAAATTTTCTGGACTTTTTGGCACAAAATGACAGTCGATCCACTTGTTCAGGGTCAGGGAGAGTCTGAACCCAAGGCCCCTGGCACCCACACCACGCCCCGCGGCGGGGCGGAACCCGGCAGCGCTGGCGTGACTTGCGGGATTGGTTCCTACGATCCTGGACGATTTGGGTTCGTGAACGTGAGATCCTTGCGCCAACATCAAAACGTTCAAACTTTTCTGCTTTCAGACACAACAGCGAGATCAACCACGGTACACTGGGCCAGGCACATGAGTGCGCCACTTTTTCTCTGGAAGACGAAGGCACACTTCCTTGCACATGTGCACGTGTGACGTGTGAACGGCTTGCTTGACGTCCCCACTGCACATGGATGTGACGTGTACGTACACCCACACGGGCAGTGGGCTCAGCCAAAACTGCCTATTGATCAGCAGGGCATCATTAAGAGATATTCCCACGCGACGGTGCTCTCCTCCTCCTCGATCCTCCGACTCGTTGTTTGCTGTTGTCAAACGGAGAAATAAATTGCAGACCCACTGCAAACACGCGTTCGGGCGCAGTGCTGTTTGAAGTACTGCAGAGTGGCAGAGGCTCCAGCGTTGACAGTGCTTTGCGAAAATCTCTTGGCCCGCCCACAACAACATCATTTCTTGAGAAGAAAGGAAACATTTTCTGAGCACGGTCGTCATTTGCACAAGCAAGTACGCAAGTTATTTCATAAAAATGTCAATTTGCCCTGTGTGCCTTCACTGAACCAAACATTTGTCTTGACACTTTGATAAAAACGTTTGGCTTTCTAATTATGTTGAGTCTTACGGATCCACATTTCTAAAGGAGTTTGGCGGGTGGCGAATCGTGTTCCGTCTCCTGCGTCCAACACGAGCGTCTGAACGGCCTTGTTCCCAATAACCCAAAACGGAATCGTGCATGACCAATTCAACTACATCCTGCTGACTGTTGAGCCATTTCACTTTTTCTTTCGGATGTTGGTTGATACGAACTGATTTCACTCGGAGCTGAGGGTAGGAATCTTTCTGTGGTGCTGACTCTGCCTCGTCCCGGGCGCGCAGGCCGACAAAACAGAACCAGGATCGCGGGGCTTTGTGTCATCAAACGCGCTCGCGGAGAAGCTCCCAAAACTGACAACGATCCTTCACCTCGAGGCGATACCAGTCACCTCAGGGGAAAGCACGAGACAGAGTGGTCTCTGCGTCTCTCTTTTCTGTCTCTGTGTGTCCCTCTATGTTCTTCCTGAAACGTTCTCTTCTGCACAGACCCAGAAACCAACGTACAAACTCCGCACAACAACGCAGCGCCGGTGCAGAAGGAGACTTGGACCACTGCCACACAGCGCCGGTGTGAGAGGAGAAACGGACTCACACGCATACACAGCGCCGGTGTAGGAAAAAAGACAACCCTCACACCGATACAACACAGATGACAGAAATTTTAGTGTTGTTCTGTACTGCCGCCGCTGCTGCTGTTTCACACCTTCGCAGCGAAACAGATCTATCTTGGGTTGCCATGCACAGAGAAACACCACACCTCTACGAAACTCGTGAGCACTAACATTTGTTGTGAGACACATCAGTTAGAATTCCACGGCCTTTTTCACGACAATTAAGTCATGCAAAAGTTTATTTCTGTGCGTTGACCAAAAAGTAAAACCATTTCTCTGTGGAAATGATAATTGGATTAAAACGTGTCAGATTTTGTCACTCACCTAAATCTCCTCAAAATCATTCAAATCCAGAGAGTCTGACGCGGAAACGAAGACGCCGCTGGTCGTGGCTCGTGGAGTGAAACTGCAGCTGCGTCCGAACGTCGGCTGCGGCTGCTGCTGCGGCGGCGGAGGCTTCTCAGAGCGGTGAACATGAACCGCAGTGATGGCGGGAATTTTTCTCTGTTTCTCTGTTTGAAGAGGAGCTCGTCTAATTCCAGGGATCCGGCTCGATGAAGACGAAGCACATTGTTGTGCTGCGGCGCACAGCTCGAAGCAGCTCTCGTTCCTCTTCGTTCTGATGGATTTTGCAACATTTGCGCTCTTGCATGCGAGCCCTGCGGTTTTGTCTGAATCTAACAGTTTTCTGACTCGTGTTCAGCAGACCCTGTTGTTCTCCAAACGTTTTTCTCAAGCAATAGTTTCCGACAGGGAGGACACAGTTTTGGAGGGTCCCTCTTGTTTGGATGTGTCGCGTCCAGTTGGTTCTTGAGAACCTCACACAGACTCAAGAGACGACGGGTCGGGTCCGCAAATCACAATTTTTCATTCAAACAAAACTGTTGGCGTCTCGCAATTTCATCATTCAATAATGTTGCAAAATGCCCTCGAACTGAAGACGAGTTGGATCTAATAATTTGCGCTTTTGTCGAGGCAACAGAAATAAACTTGTGATCTCAAGCCGTTCCAATCGCAAGAAACGCGCTACGTGAAGACGTCACGTGACAAGACCGTTCAGCGCATTCCCGCCGCCGCAGGATTTTGTGACGCGACGCTACGTGATGTGACGTGATGTGACGTGACGTGACGTGACGTGACGCGACACAGACGACGAAGCGAAGGTCACAAAATCGCGCGCGCGCGCGTGCACCGTATTCAGTGCACCAATGCGCGACTCATCTCCGCGCGCGAAGAACAAAATTGCAAAGGATGCAAAAATTAGATTTGCAAAACAAAAATACAGTTCGTGTTGTGGAAAAAATCAAAATCAACAAAAGCTACAAAAATATGTGCTCAAGCAAAAATATGTCAAAAATGGCTTCCTTGCACTGTGGTGCTTTGTAGTTTATCCTTTGCAACTTACCAAAAGCCAAAAGGTACTCCAAACTACAGATGAGTAAAGGCTCAGTGGTAGAATAGACTGAAAGTAGCAGCGAAGCAGACTGAAAGCAAAACTTGGCTTGGGAACAACTTTTATGCGGCGCGCGCGCGGTGAGGCAGACTGAGTGAGTTGGGTACAGCGCGGCAGCAGCAGCAACAGCCTGAGTCTGACTCCAACTCTACTGGCGTAGAGAACGAGCACCACGGATCTGTGAACCTCGCCTGAAATACTCGCACCCAGCTCGGGAAGTGCTGACTCAGTCAATCACTCACATCGCTGAAGATGAAAACAAGTTTGATGGGTCACACTTCCTTCCTTTTTTGGTTTCAAATTGTGGCTCCTCAGGTGCAGCTGTGCATCGAAGAGTTCGAAGTCATGTCGTAACGCTGGCCGTTGGTAGATCTACGTGCAGCATATAGGAAGAAAACACAGATCCCGTCACCCACAGGATCCCGTCACCCACACTTTTGCAATTTCTGACAGCAACGAGGATTCTGTTTTGGGCTCAGCGCCCGACAGTCTGACATCCATACAACAACAGCCCTGAGACACGGGAACAGACGAGCGGAATGCCCGTCAGTTTCGGCGTTCCACACGTGGTCGCGATGCTTCCGGTCAAGTTCTCGCTCTCTCAACAGCATCTTGACCGCCGAGTTCAGCTGTTCACGAAACTCATGGACGTCGGAGCACCTGGTCCGTTCGTGCGCCTGACCTCATTTTTGACCTCCCCTGCTGCTCCAGCGGGTCCAGGATTGAGGTCAAGTGACGCAAACTCAGGGAGTCCACTTGAGAAAAGAGCAACGGGGACAAGGGTTGATTGAAGGATCAGCCTCCTGCCTCCTGGATCCGCCAGAGCGCTGAAGCGCTGAAGTCAGCAACTGGTAATTACGATGCAACAACAAGTTTGGGAGAACGAGAGTTGAGTAGCTGATATCAGTTCGCTCTGTAGTGCCGGAGGTACTGGGTTCAGTATGTTTCTGCAGTAGCCGAGGTGCCTGAAGGAACCTGAGGCTTCCGGGCCTGGAATGCCGCATCTGATCCGCTCAACCAGATGCCGCCGCCGATCAATAACGCTCCACGTGGCTCCCTGGGCCTGATCCACGCTGGATGCGTCACACGCTGCATTCCTGTGCAAGCCAACGCTTCTGCGTCACTGACACGAAAGACCCGTTGGTCTGAACATCGACCGGTAACGTGACACATCGACAGCGCGGGGTGCATTGAGTTGTTCTCACCCGATGTGAAGAGGCCTCAGCTCCGTCTGTGTAGACTTCATCAACTCTGACCTTCAGCTCCAAATGATAGCAACATCTACCGAACCAGCTCCTCCAGCGTCGATTCCGAGTCTAGACTCGAAACACTCTTCTGAGGGTCTTATTGCCGTCTCATTGTTTGCGAAGCAATCGGCTTTGTGGAGTCCGCGGTTCTGCTGCTGGGACCTGCAGACTTGAGTTTGCCTTGTCGTGAACGGCGGAGAAAGCGCCGGTGTCCACAGCAGCGGCGGCGCGCGAGTCTGCGCCTTGTCGCGAGGGTCTTGATCAGGCTCCTCGAGCTTCTGTCTCAAGTGGCGGGAGATTGTGGTTTCTACAACTGTGGCATCTTGTCTCACTGTTTGACCCTATTTATGACACAGTGTGCGAGTGGCGCTTCTCACACACAACTGAACATGATAGCATGTTGAACATGTGTACATTTGAGACAATCTGCCATCATATTGTAGAAATGGCATCACACACCCGGTGTTGTGTGAGAAGCACCTTCCCACTACTTCAGACTCAAAAATTCACTCCAGTTTCATAAACTCAACTGTCATGAATTTTTTCGTCTGGCGTGGTGGGAATGGCGCTTCTCACACTCTACCGGGTGTGCGATCCCT
>JAAUXT010028873.1_pt1 | contig 14543 bp, 12 predicted proteins | sample 7278171 | NCBI WGS metagenome assembly JAAUXT01 (sample SAMN14350112, study PRJNA611818) | marine sediment metagenome | isolation source: surface marine sediment (1.8m) | place: French Polynesia: Moorea | collected 2018-08 | reverse complement strand
GACGCTCAGCATCAGAACTTGGACAGAAGTACGCCATTATAAATTATCCTAGTCAAGGCACCCCCAATTTGCAGGTTATTCACGGCCCCAGCAGAAAACCTTCGCAAATTCAAGCAGAGCATTTGTGTGATTGGTCACACACATTTGAAATGCTGTTCATTTCTCACATCACAAATCTTCTGTGCAACACGAACATGTTCAAAAGAACCCAGCGAACACAGAATTTGGTCTCACAATTCGCTTGTCACTTGCAAGTTTGCAAACAGATTTGAGATCAAGTTGCTGCACTAAAGTTTCACAAGCATGTGGCCATTTTTCTGATGAGCAGCTTGTGTTTTGCTTTTCACTTACAAAAAGATCAGGCGAACTGGCGTTGCACTCACCTCTGCTTTCACAGTGAAGGGAGTGCACGGGAACGCAACCATGCATCACCCACAGGAATGAACTCACAAGCACAAATCAGCGTGTTGAGACCAAATCGGGAAAACGTGCTTTTGATACAGTCGCTGCGCAAGTAGGGCTGTGCGGTGGAACACAATGTGTGTTGTCATAATCACTGCAAATATGAATATTCACCCCACAAGAATTCGTCACACGAAACACACCTAAAGTGGCGTTCAAAGAAAATGAAAAATGTTGAAATTTGGATCCTTAGCACAAGCATGCATGATGTATGATTCCGGCAGAAACAGTTGAGCTGCAAATGAGAGTTGAAGTTTGAAATTTTGTTGAGTGATCGAGCCTGCATCAAGGTAAAATGATCGACGCCGAATGCTGTGAAGAAAACTTGAATGGGGCAGAAAATGACGGCGATGAGGATATTTGAGTGAGATACGCAACGGAACACAATGACCAGCTTTACCGGTTCCCCCCTCACAGGCAAGTGACACTATTTTTTTGGTGAATCAGCCATTTTGACATTTGTGTGCAAGTGATCTCTTGTTAATCCACCGTTTGAGTTGGCTGCTTTTACCACCAACACCTTGAAGTCTCGCGCAGTCCGACCAAAATCTTACTTCATCCGGACCGTTTGTCACCCCCCCCACCCCCAGCGTGTTATCAGTATTATTGATTTGTCTGGACTTCACGTTTTGATTTCACCGAACAAACAGGAGGGTACAAAATCTGCATGGATGCGAATCAGGTGTGACCAGGTGTGAAGAAGAACAAATTGTCCCTTTTTTGCAGATGTTGCGATTTTCACCGCAATGCTTTCGGTGGTTTGGTGTCAGGGCCCAGAGTACGACCCAATGCTACGAGCCTATATCGGGTGAGTTCACAGTTTAAACTATTTTTGAGGTCCATTGTATGCCAAAACAGGGCCCACACACCAGGGACCCGGACCGACACGGGACTCCTCACCTCTCCACGGATCATCCAGTGATAATTATGGGTTTCCGTTGGGCTCAACATTTCCGACAATGGGAAACATGTGTCGTCCTTTTTCTGTTCTGCAGCACAAACCAAGGATTGCGAGATGTTCCCGCGGCCCAGGCCATCCCGGTCGAGACACTCATCGTGTTCCTGGACGGGAACGCCATCACTGAGCTGCGCGCCGGCGCCTTCTCCTCGCTGCCTCAGCTGCAGACGCTTTCTCTGCACTCCAACAACATCTCCATCATAAACCCAGGCGCCTTCAACGGACTGCAGAATCTACAGGTTCTCTCCCTCAGCAGAAATATCCTCACTGAACTGCACAACTCCATGTTTGGAGGGTTGTGGAAATTGCGGCTGTTGGACCTGGGCTGGAACAGGATTGAAAATATCCAGGGGCAAACGTTTCGTGACCTCGTGTCATTAGAGGAGTTGAGGCTGCACGGGAACAGGCTGAGGACCCTGGACGCAACTGTGCTGCCGGATCACTCAGGGATTCTCACCCTCCAGATGACCGACCCCAACGTGCGAGAGCACAATCCACTCCTGGTGAGTGCTCAGTTTCTCGATTTTGACTTTCACGGTTGGCCAGAAGTGTGGCAGCATCAAAGCGTGTCTTTCTTTGGCAAGATATGCTCTGCGGATCTACGCTTGATGTGAATGCTCACAGTATTCAGTGCACACGATTCACACAGCAAAACGTGCATTCATTGTGTCTCGGTAACCTTGGCGAGTTCTGATCTGTCACTTGCTCATCTGAGCAGATCTCCCACAGCAATCCGTTTTTATGTGTTTGCAGTAAGACTTTCAAAAAGTCTTTTCCTTGAATGGCAATTTTGTTGACCTCAATTGTCAGAACAACAGCCCAACGAATGTTGAACTTGGCCAGAGGACAAATGTCAGATTTATTCGCTCTCGCCACCTTTTCACAGTTTGGGTACAAGAACCATTGAAATTCGTGACTGGCTTTTTTGTGGGTTTCTCTTGACATTTTCTCACCACGATTGAGTCAGAAACTTGGGCTTGTCTCAATTGAGACTCAGTCATGAAGCTTCCATTGAGAAACACGTGAAGCGATGGTGTCACGAGCCATCCAGCTTGACACGCAATGCTCAGCGTTTGTTTGCCTCTCTCGTCCTCCCAAAACTTCAAGAAAGTGCCAAAAATGTCGTGTTTTTTGAAATGTTACGGTTACTTTTTCCATTTTTGTGTCCAACATCGTGCATTTTTGCACAACATTGGAACAAGTTCCGTAGCACTGTTATGCCAAACTGGAAAAGTTCCTGACACTGTAACGCCAAAATGAAAAAGAACAACAACACAGAAACGGAAACGGAAAACAGACAAAATGGAGCAAACGCAAAAAAACTCTTGTTTCAAAACGGAAAAGGACAGAGAGTGCATGATTGTCAATTTAGACAAAGTGTTTGATTGCGCATTTTTCATGCTTCAGTGCGACGAAGCGCTTTGCTGGCTGAAGGAAAAGGAAAGCAACAGGACAGTGCGCTGGGAGCCCCAGAACTTCCCACCCGTCTGTAGCAACGGCATCACCTGGGGCACCTGGGACTGTACGGCGCCGCGACGCACCACCCCAGCGGACGAGGTGGACACGACCAGCACGCCGGCGTCTGCAACCACCTCGGGATTGACTCCCACCAGGGGTGAAGACCCCTCCGAACAGCCAACACCATCCAACAGTGAGTAGACTCTATCATACTGTGTTTGCACAAACCTTTTGTCGGGTTGAAGAATCCGACCCATCACAAGAGAACCAGGTTCGCACACCTCGTGACGCCTTGTTCCGTGATTCCAGAGAGGAACCTCACCGTGGCGTTCATCGTCGCTGGCGTCGCAGGAGGCGCCGTTCTCATCGCTGTCGCCGTCGGGCTCTTCTGCTGCAGCAGGAGGTGAGGCTCAGCTCCCGTTGTTTGAGAATGGCCAGACATCCGACATCAGGAAACACGGGTGCCTCATCAATTCAATTTTCCAGGAGTACATCACGCCTGCAGCTTTCTGCCAAACGCACGCGTGTGCAGCTGGTTCTCTTTTTGGTCTCAACGCCTGTACAGACAATAAATGTCTGTTTTCTCGAACAGCGGACTGTTCGTTGTTGAGCCCTCCTCACTGTGCACATGATCAAACACAACGCCATGCAGGTGGAAAGACACAGCCACAGAACTCTCTTTGGTTCAAGCCATCATCTTTGGTCACCCCGTGAAGCTCCATTCAATAAAAAGCTAAATCTAATTTTACGTCAGATCCATCAGATTTTTGTTTGTGGACAATCACGTCTGTGCATGCTCACCAAAACTGAAACCTGCAATGCTGCGCGCATCGTCTCACAAAACAAACACCGAAAACCAAGCTGATGGTCAGATCCCTTTTCAGGCGAAAACACCGACAGAAATCAGGCGCCCACAACACCAGCGTCAGGCAGGACAGGAACGGCCTCTACGGTCAACACCCCGGCGCCCAGCCAGGAAGATCGGCCGTCGCTGCCAATGGCAGAGGTCCCTATCCCCGCAATGACAGCACCAGCTCTGCAGCTCCTATCCTGGCCAACGGCGTCCCCATGTCTATCTCATGGTCCACGTCTGACGGGGCTGCATTGGCTCACAGCGGCAGCGTACCCTCCAGTCGGGGAGACGACCCAGGGGGCTGGCCGGCCACGTGGAATGTGGTGAATCATGTTGGGTCAAATCAGGCACAGGCAGAAGAGGGGCAGAGGGGGAACAGGGCGAGGCAGGACGAACCCCCGAGATACTCGGAACTCTACCCCGAACATCTCTTCGCTTTTCTTAACCAATTGGACGGGGCTGAGTCCAGTGAGTGTCAGTCTATTGACTCCCTTCCGTCTGAACGTGGACCGCAACAACAACGACATCCAGCCGCGGACCTAGAAATGACTGTCAACCCAATATCTTCAACCAGAGGAAACAGTTTTGCTCCAAGTCAACCACGCCCGTCTGGTTCCGAGTCCCCGCAGTTCAGGAGACAGCCGAGTATGCAGGTGGAGATGACTGTGACCCCGAGGTCCTCTTTCCGGCAGGGTGGGGACGGAGTACCGCTCAGGCCGGGTCCGCTTCAGACACCGGGGCGCACCCTCCACCCACCCACCCGAGGCAGACCGTCCGCTGTCGTTCGCCTCGACTAAATCCAGTGAGCGAAACGATGTCCGATGAACATTTTGATCATAGACGGGTACGACCGGCCTGACCAATGTTTCTTGTGATGGGTTCACAGATGACGGTCACTGCTTCCTCCTCTGAGACTTAGGAACTCACTACAATCCCAAATGCAAAATCAGGGTGCGAAACAGTTTGATCACTTCATCCATGGTACACTGGAGGCACCTTTTTTTCTGCCCTGCTGTTTAGAAAAGCCAATGTGACTCAACGTATTCATCCAAGGAACTGACGCACCTTTTGTCTCTTTTGAACTGGTTTTTGTGTGAATGTTTGTGACCATGCACGGTTGTTCGTTTTCTTGTTCTCTTTTCCTTTATTCCTCCTTGTTCTTTTACCTTTTTCGTTTCACTGGTACGCTGTTTTTCTCTGGTGAACAGATCCCAATCACGCAACGCATTGGTTTTCAGAGCAGTGCCTTCCTGGGTGCTGTCGTGCTCACTTGATGTGTTCATGTCCAGTTCTGTTGGTGCGCTCATGTTCAGCCCTCTTCGTGTTTGTCATGCACATTACAAGAAGCACATGCAATCCCCCCGGCAGAAGCCACGCTGAACGACAGCACACTCTAAACTTGGAAGCGAAGTTTTCTTCACAATGAATTCAGCCTCCAGATGTCGGGGGGGAACTCAGGTGTCAGTTCGGAAGGAACTGTTCTTGAACCGACCCGGACCCGGCAGCCTCAATCAACAGGGATTATAAAGTTTGGCGCACGCTGTGAATTGTTGCACAATAAAAATAAGTTTGATTGTTGTAAATCTGTTTGAAAGACCATGGTCGCCCAGAAAGTGCGCGCCGCTTGACACTGCACAACACAACCAGGTTCTCTTGCCACCTTTTCGAAAAAAAACCTTGGTAGTTTGCAAAATAGTTGAAAGAGGATGCACAAACCTTTTTTTTCAAAATGCCCAGAAATGAATAGGGATTACTTCGTTGTGTACAACGTTTTGGAAAGTCTACGGACTCACCTCTTCAGGACCCTTTTCTGTCGATGCTCAGTACTGAATATTTCACGAATCGGTTCTGGGTGACCATTTTCAAAACGCGTCGGTGGATCTCCATCCAACCGCACCCCAGGAGGACAAACTTTATCCGGAATCGCTTTTGACAAAAATTTAAACCACGAAAGCGTCGAAAACGAACGACCAACCTCTGCCAGTCAGGTCAACAACAGTCATTCTTGTGTCAAATCAGTTGGTCAGTTTATTGCATGTTACGAGCTGTGAATACTGAAGGAACGTTTCCATAATACTGAGTCAGTGAAAAAGACATCGGTCAGCGAGCATATGGCACACAATGTAAAGAACAAATGGAACTTTTTCGTCTGCACGTCGTCTGCACGATGTGACAAACGCATCACCTGAACGTAAATCTTAGTCTTGAGTAAAACGGAACCACAAAAGAGTGTTATGGCAGAAACTGCGATTGCAAAATATCCAAACGTGAGATCTACAAGGTATCTGTGACGAAAGTCCGGCTGGACAAACCAAACGAACACCACACACAAGACGTAGACGAGCTCAACAAGGGTGTTTCCCAGTGAGCAATGCGCGCAGAGCGATGAGCTCACTGCTGGTGGTGTTCAATGCAGATCTAACTGACAATGAATTCACATTCACAGTCGATGTCACGAACACCAAGTCAACTGCAAAGTGGTCAGGGTTTCTTTTGTAACGTGAATTTTCATTTTGAAATCTAAAACTGGAGATAACAACAACACCAACTACAGAACAAGAACCGACTGAGCTGATGAGATCTGACAAATGTCTGCGCAAAAATCGCAAAAGAACCTGCGTAACACGTCACACGACTGTTTGTCACGGGAAAAAGTTGTTGAAACGTTGTTGAAATCCAAACGTACCGCGCCGTCTCTCGGGGAAAATACCCTGTCATGTACGTAAAGGTCGGACCCCAACATTTCGCCCTATTTTCTGGTGCCAAGGCCTTACGAGACAATGAAAACTCGTACCCATGTGCAAGACTCACCCCTACTTTTGATGTTCAATTCTGGGTGAAAAAGTGCACCTGAAACAAGAGACGCTACGGTTTGGACAAGAATTCTGCAGCGTTGAAGTGAGAAGTACCATTAGTTCCTGTCGATCCTCCAAATCTTGGTCCCCCCCCCCACACACACACACAAAATTGCACAGTTGACACTGGCTCGTTGTTTTCAGCAAATTCGTTTGAGCTATCGCGAAGAATCTGTTCCATGGATGACTAAATCCACGCAGCTTCTGACTGAGAAAAGCAAATTCGCCAGATTCCAACGCGCACAGCGACATAGTTCAATCGACAAACAAAACCAACGCAGCCGACAAACTGAACCAACGCTATTCGGAAGAACATTGAGCAAAGCACCTGTCTCAGGCCACGCAGGAAAAAGACAAAATCACGTGTTTGTTCACTCTGTGTTCACACGCCGTGTAAAAGCCTCACGATCCAGGGCAAACACGGTGCACAAAACATTCAGAACGAACGAAAACTTGCAAAACGCAAAGCTCAGCACCGCACAATGACTTCTTATCTGCCTTTGACCAGAAGAACAACACAATCTTGCTGTTTCGTCACCGGGTTTCGATGTTTGTTCACAAAGTATTTACGTTTCGAACGCTAAATCCTGACTAGACGTCTACCAGCCACCTAGATGCCTTGGTAACGCTGCTTGCAGGAGTAAATGTTCAAATTTTTCACGTGTCCAAAACTCGTTTCTGTGAGAAAACCCCAGGAACTAGATCTGAGGTCCTCCCAGTTCGCCACGGACACAAACTGTGAGGTTGATTGAAACCCGATAGGTGTCTACAGATAGCTACCATTGTTCCACGGTTGAGAAGATACCCACCCCCCCCCTCCCCTCTCCCATCCCCCGCCTCAGCATCGCCCGCCCTGTTCGCGACGCAGCTTGTCCATCAGCCGTCGGTACTCGTGCGACTTGGGCTCGGGGTCCATCTCTCCGAGCAGGTGCTCCTGCAGGAAGCACAGCAGCGGCTGGTACGCCTGCGGGTAGTCCAGATTGAACACGTAGTAAGACGCCAGCAGGCTGACGCAGGCGCGCGCCAGAGACGTGTGGACCACCTCCAGCAACGTCTTGTCCGCCGCCATCACGATCCACTGGATCTTCTGAAACAGAACAAGACTTTCAAGTAGAGTTTCAGCCATAAGCCGCGTACATCGCCTACAGACTGAACCCAACACACAAAGTCGGCTTGCATGACAAGTACAAAATTTTTTGTGAGGAGGGTGGTGGTACCCGGACAACCCTCAGGCAAACTTTGGACAAGACTCAGAATGGAAAACATGACAAAATTTTTGTGACTGGGTGTGTGTATGTTCCCATACAGCTAAGGCTATCCAGACAACTTCGGACAAGACTCCAGGGGGTTATGGAAACAACTTCACACTCTGAATGCCGGGAACACACGAACACCCCCAACCTCGGGCTTGACGCGAGTGGACGCGTCATTCCCGGAGTTCGTTGCGCGCACCTGATCCGGAGTGTGGAAGACGTGCAGTTTGGGCGAATCATCTTCGCCACTGTCGACCTGCCGGCGATCTGTCTCCGCCGAAACCTGCAAAGACCACCCCAAAAATATTACAGATACACCAAACAAAGGCGGGCTGGTCAAAAAAGCAAAAGTGAATCCGTACATCACCTCTACTGCCTCTATGGCGTCCTTGCACTCCACCTGCTCCTTGAACTTCTTCCGTATCATCTTCTCAAACGTTGTCACAGCCTGAATCTGAGAGAAAGCCTGCAATGGAGCCAGAAAACGAGTCAATGCACGGGCAATGAGGACGACTTGTCGGAAAGTGTGGTTGGACGTCAACAAGAATGCAAGTGCGCAGCGATGTCAGGGAATGCAGCACAGGTTGGTGCTCACGTGTGACCAGCTCAAACACAAGAAAGCACAACTTCGAACACACCTCTTTCTTCTCACGCGCCAAGGTTTTACGCAACCACTCGATCAAGTGGTGCATTTTCAAAACCAACGCGTGAAGGCCGTCGTCGTTCAGGTGTTGAATGATTTTAAACTCTTCCAGTATCTGTAAAACGAGAAAAGTCCTGAACTTTTCCTTCTCTGCTGAAAGTCAAAGTCAGTATCAAGAAAACACGAACATTTTATCAGACGTTTGGTTGGAGATTGTGCAAGTCTGAACTCAACCGTTACACAAAGGCCCACGAGGGCGGCACACCGTCACTCACATAAGCCTCCTGGGAGAGACAGGGCGCCTCCTGGATGATGGTGTGCACGATGCGCACGGCCAGCGCCGCCTGCGAGCGCCGTCGCTTCTTGTACGTCTGGCGCAGCTGCGCCACCTGCCGCCGGTCCGGCGACGGCGCCGTCAGCCCCAAGTCGTTCGCCGTGTCCGGCTCTTCAAGACACCACCAAGACAATCTTGACCTCGCAGGGACAGTGTTCGGACAGTTGGTTGGAACAAAGTGAAACAGTTCCACTCCACTTCAGGACCTTGTCTTACTGCACAGCAAGATCGCTTGTGCACATGTGCACCATCACAACTGTGCTCAACAAGGAAAATGGACAATGTCCCTGGTGATACAAACGTGGTTCGTCCTGAACACAACGAACACTTGAGATCTCACCGTCGCAGACAATGGTGGAGTCCAAGTCCTGGGAGTCCTCGAGGCTTGGTTCCCTCTTTAGCCGTTTGGTGGGCGGCACGTCCTCCGAGGCAGAAGAGTCGGAGCGGCGGTGCGCCCGCTCTGCAAGGCCACACAAGTGCTCGAAAACAATTGCGCCTGATATTCGATTGTGTTGACTGCTGCAGAAGCCAACGTGAACAAGACCACAGTCGATTTGTTCCGACAGAACTGTTGACATTTCTTACCAAGAGTATCGCAGTCTGGAAGCAGGGACCAAAATAATGTATAAAACTCCAGACACCTGCTCTTTCCCGAACAAGAAAGCAGTTTTGAACATAGCCGCGTGCCTTGACTGAGAATGACTGACTGGCGCTCACTCACACACGCACTCACTCGCACTCACTTCTATCTCGTGGAGTGTCTCTGGCAAGAACGCGGCTCTTGCGGTCCTCCAGTTCTTGCTTCCTCTTCTGGCGCTCCCGCACGCTGTTGATGCGTCTCCTCACCATGAGCATGAACTGCGACTGCGAACAACAGGGTCACGTGACTCAGCTGGGAACTTCGCTCCACTCTCTCACGCATACACAAACGAAGAACGCCAGAACGGATGACGGTGAAAAAATTGGTGCGGTCACACTCACCCAAGGATGTTCACCATCCGCGTTGATGCATGGAAATTTGCTGAACATCACTTTGCCAATTCGCGTGTAGTCAGCCTCAGTGCAGGGGCAATCGTCCCGTTTCAGGCAAAACTCGGCCAGTTCCCGGCAGGCCTGCTTCCACACGTTCCCTTCGCATTCGCCCTTGTTGAGACTCTGCAGCACTGGCTCGGAGAACTCCGGCAGTGCAGCCTCCAGGTCCTGAAAAAGGCAACAACACGGTGATTTGTCGGTCTTTGATTGCCAACAAACAACACCAAATGATTGGTGTGCAAATCTTTGTCGCACACTCAATCCAAACTTTCACGCTTCTTATTCAACCGGAAGCTGTCTCGAGCTTCATTTGCTCAGCCAAAGACTTGCAACCAACTCTCAGGACCTCAAGTGTTGGTATTGGATGAAAGCACCACTGGACTGCGCGAGGGCCGTGTCTTTCGAAATGTCTCACGAAACTCGCTTGCTAAACAGGAAAACTACAGCAGGAACAGCTTTAGCACCGCAAAAGCAAGCAACCTGCGAGCGAGATGCACTACACCAAACCGAACCACGAAAAACGTTCGTTACCTCTGCCGTGTTGTTCTCGTCATCTTTATCGCTGGCTGAAGGTGTTGAACACGCGGCGTTATCCCGCCCATTCTTCGTCGCAGATTTCCTGCGAGTAGCTTTGTCCGTGGACGGTTTGCGCCTCTCCGGAGCCGGGGTTGAGGATCTGCTCCGCGGCCGCTTCTTCCCGGCGCCGCCGCCGCGTGGCTCCGGTGCCTCGGCGTCGGCAGAGCTGGCTCGAGCCGTGCGGCGCCCACCGCCCTCCGGGATCCGCGTCACCATGACAACCGCGCCCTGTTTGATAACTGTGTTGGACACGGAGGAAGACAGGGCCTGAGGGTCACGCGACTTCTCCGCAGGCGCGCCACCATCTCCAGCCGGACCCATCCGCTTGGTTCCTTTCCGCGCACTTTCAGACGCCTGTTCTGAAGCTGTCCCCACCGATCTCCGATCTTTCGTGCTTCCGTTTTCTTCAGAATCTGTCTTCCTTGATTCACCAGAAGCGACAGGGTTTTTGTCCTTTTTCGTCTGTCGATTCTCCTTCTTTGTTTTCTTCACAGATGATGACTTGCTGGAATGGTTTTCTTTTGGTGTTCGGACTGTCATCGCGTGAATCACAGCCGTGTTCTCCGTTGCCTCTGTGTCAGAGTTCGTCTCTTTGTCTTCCGTTGTGGTTTCAAGAACCCTGGACTTGGTCTCCAATTCGCGAGTGTCTTGTTGGCTTGTTTTCGTCGCTTTTGACGGTGCAGCTGCCGATTCAGCTCCTGCTGCTGGTGTTCCGACTGCATTTCGTGCCACTGAGGTTTTGTCTGATGGGGCAGTTGCCGCTTTGTGATTTTCTGTTTTCGGAGTCTCGACTTCGTTTCCTGGACCCGAAGGCTCGGGTTCTTCGAGATGCTCAGGACTCCGTCTGGGCGACGAGACGGTGGCGCTGGAGTCTGGCTCGGCTGCTGGGCTGTCTGGGGTTGAGGCAGGTGACAACACGGCGAGGAGCGGACTGGCGTCAGAGCTTCTGGAGGTCGACGGTGACGCCACTTTCTTTGATCTGCAACAAAAAAACAAACGAGTTTGAAATTACGAAGCTGTTTCCACTTCTGCCGAGCGCTGCATGTTGATATCAACTCAAGCACTTGTCCATTGCACAAGGCATTTAACATGTATTTAGGTCGGTCTAGTTCAAATTAGCATGCCAACTCAACATGCAGCGCTCGGCAGAAGTGGAAACAGCCTCGTACACACACCTCAAGACAAAACGAGGCTCGTCCACGAATGACCCGATTCTCTCGTAAACTCTACACATCGGTTCAACTCAATCATGACTCTTTGACACCACACCAGCTGGTGAAGTCAGATTCACCACACCAATTAGTGGGACCAAATTTGCCACACACACCCACCACATCAGAGTGGGGCGAGATTCACCACACAAACTCCAGTTTGGGTCAAAGTCAACAAATTCCGTTCTGTGATTTTTTCCTCCTTCCGTGGGTACCGTTGAAGACAAACCTGAAATTCGTGGACAGACCACGTACGTTGTTCCACGCTCTTTCAACCTCAGTCTGCCTGCTGAACCTCGTGAAATCAAACACTGCCCCCGGAGAGTGACAGATCCATGCCGCGTTCGTGTCCAACACCCAAATGCATCTGCACTCCAAGACCAGACGCTCACTTTTTCTTGTCCTGTAGTCTCTGTTTGCGAGTGGCATTCAGCACCAGTTCCTCGGGATTCGCATTCGCCGAGTCTTCGCCCGATCCGGGCCCTATTGCGCCGTCAGAAATCCCTGCAGCGGGCGGCGCCACGTCGCTGGCGTCGACAGACCTTTGGCCGAGCACCGGTGAAGACGTTTTCTCAGCTGTGGTGCTCAACGATGGAGAGCGTGCTGGGGTGCCTGTTCAAAGACGCACGTTACACGTTTCAAACGTTGCACAACAAAAAAGCTTCACGGTCACAAAAACACGAGATGGTCTTCTGCATGATTTGCAAACGTCGCGCCAGCTGCACGAACCTGACTCAGAAATTCGTGACACAGTTGGTCTCGCTTTGTTAGACCCAGCGTTGTTTTATTTCTGATCCAACCAAGCTACACGAGTACCTTGTGTGCAGCTCACACCTTGCACGGCGCTGGTCCCGGTCTCGCTGCCCGCAGCCGACGCGGCGTCTCGGCCCCTCGGTCCCAGCTCGAGCAGCGCCCCCTGCAGCTCGTCCCGGTGCAGCAGTGCGTCCTCGTCCACAGCCGTCGTGTTCTCCGCCGTGTGCACAGCCAGGTCCCCCGAGTACTGCAGCCCCAACTTGGCTGCGCCTGACAAAGTGCGATCAAAGCTGCTGAACACCACAACACGAGGCGAACCGACGTGACTATGCAGCAAGAACAAACGAAGCCTGGGACGAACTGCTGGTGGGTACAAATGGCTTTACGCCAGATTGGGTTTGTTGGGCGTGCGCTGCTATGCACCAAAAAAAAGAAGGGTTGACGAAAGACGGTCGCTGACCTTTGCGCCGCAGTTCGTCGAGCGTCGACGCCGTGACGTAAACCTCCGGCCCGACGCCCGTCCCCGCGCGCACTCGGAACAGCGGGGTAGTCTGCAAACAGACAACTCTTCTCCCAGCAAAACGTCACACCTCCAACACGCAACAACCTCCTGGAACATGATTCCAAACGTTCAGACTGCAGCCAATGCATTAGATCGGCCAAAGGAGGGAAGAACTCAAGTGTAATTGCACTGCCTGAAGCTGACCCCAGTTTGACTGGATGTCGAGACGACGAATGACCCACCAATGAACCGTTCACACGGAGTATTGCAGTTTCCTGCGCACATTGCCGGCACATTGTACAAAATCAGACTCTTTTTGCTTGTGCAGTTTCACACACACACACACGCACGCACGCACGCACGCACACACACACACACAAGCGACAGAACACAACAAAACTCGTACAGACACCAACCTCCGTCTGCGTGTCGGCAACTGTTGTCGGAGTAGTTTCTGTTTGTGTGGGAATTGTCCTTCCCAACCCCAACACCTACACACCAAATAAGGATTCAATTTCACGACAGACAGACAGACACAGATTGAAACAAAAGCACCGCCGGTGCCAGGACACACCGTCTCGCCAGATTCTTTCTTTTTCACTGACCTCAGTTTGTGTGTTGACCGAATTCACACGTGGAGCCTCTGTCTGGGTTGAGGATTCTCTCTCAGTGGGTACCTGCGTGAACACAAGCAGTCATTGGATTCCGCGGCCTGCATGCAACCACCTCAAAGTCTGCACAAGAGGCTCATGAACTTTCATGACCATCTCCGACCAGGTGTCGTTTGTGGTTCATGCGGTATATTGCAGTGTGGCACGGTGTACTGTAGTGTATTACAGTTTACGTACCTCAGTTTGTGTGTTGGCCGAATTCACACGTGGAGCCTCTGTCTGGGTTGACGATTCTCTCTCCGTGGACGCCTGCGTGAACACAAGCAGTCATTGGATTTCGCGGTCTGCATGCAGCCACCACAACGTGCTTTCAGACTTTCGATTCGTACGAAATTGGACTTTCAACTTTTGTACTGGGGGGGGGGGGATAACCCGAAAAGTCAAAAAAGTTGGAAACCCCAGGAAGGTCAGAAAAACTGACAAATTGCAACTATTTTCTCGCGGCTGGTAACAAGTCCAAGACGTCTGCTACAACCCAAAAATTTCATTTGCTTCAGCCAGTCCGTCGCGATTTGAACAAAGCGAGCGCAAGTTTACCTCAGTTTGCGTGTCGACCGATTTCGCAGGTGCAACATCCGTTTGTGTGGTCGACGATTGTCGCTCCTCCTTCTGTTCAAACACACACACACAGAACTTCAGGTTGTGTGTGTAGATCTGCGACACGCACGCGTCTTCGATGGAAACGGGGACCAGAAGGAAACCGATCTCACCACCGGGGCCTCACAAATATGTACGAGAGTGGAACGTGACATTGTTCGACCAATGAATCAAACTCCTCACCAGGAAACTGTCATTTTAGTTCGCAAATCCAAACTGGACTTTCAAGTGAAAAACGAGCCGCATGGCGCTGCCATCACCGTCAAGGAAACCACACTGTTATATATATTTACCATGACCACCCCCTAAGACTGCCATGGCCTTCCATAGCCACAGCAACAGCCACAGCCAATCATAGCATTACCCTAGATGGAGCCACTATCCT
>JAAUXT010060922.1_pt1 | contig 14544 bp, 18 predicted proteins | sample 7278171 | NCBI WGS metagenome assembly JAAUXT01 (sample SAMN14350112, study PRJNA611818) | marine sediment metagenome | isolation source: surface marine sediment (1.8m) | place: French Polynesia: Moorea | collected 2018-08 | reverse complement strand
GTGGCCCCAGATGAACCTTCTTCAGGTGGATCCATGGTGACAATTTCAAAATTCAAGACATTTTTGGACAGATTCAGAACAGATTCAGAACAGATTCATGTTGTAGTAAGGAATGCTCCCTGAAGCTGTCAAACCCCCATTGATTTCTGGCTTTTTTGGCAACAGAAACCAAATGGGAGCCTTGAATGGACATTGAAAAAATTTTTTTATTGATCTTCTGTGTTGATCTGATCAATATCCATTCAAATACAGCTTATTTCCATCTCCTGATGATATCCAAACAATGCCTGCTCCCCCGGTTTGTCCTACTTATCTGTGATTGGCTCCAATAGAATGGACATTGGACGTGGTGTTCACGATTTTACTGAACATGGCGGGAGGGGGGGGACATGAAGGCGATTATGTACTTTTGTATCAGCCAGTTTCAGGACATCAAACCTCTTTTTGGGATGGAGCAGAATTTGGCCATCTGGCTTTATTTTCGGCACAATACACAAATCACGAAAGCCAAATTGCAACAGTTCCAGTCTCAATGGCCACAACATTTACAAAAGATTTGCCGCACCTCGTTGAACTTGCGGATGATTTTGTTGAAGAGCCCGAGGATGTGCGAGCCGGTGTGGTCATGCTCCTTGGCGACTTCGTCCGCCGTCTTGTGCTGCAGACCCATTCCCAACAGAATCGCCTGCAATGCAAAGGTGTATAACTTTTGTACCAAGTGCCATATTTGTGAAGCATGGCATCAAAAGCAGGTCATTGTAAAATTGACCAGCTGCCTGAAAGCGTCAGATGTATTTTCTGTCATGCAATTGACAGAGAACTGAACAATTCTGAACGGACTGAAACGCATTCAATGCCGATTGAACAGGAAGCCTGTCCGTCACTTGTTGACGTACGCAGTGTGAATCGGGTGCAAAGTGCGGATGTACTCACGTTCTGCTCAACGCTGAGGTGGATCTGCACCCTGTTGAGGAAGTGGAGTCTCGCGAGGCTGGGCAGCAGGTCCGTGATGAGGCGGTGGTCCACCATGTTGCGCGCCTGTAGATCCAGCCGCTTGAGGTCGAAGTCGCTGAACTCGTAATCGAGCTGCGACTTGCTAAACTCTGCAAAATATCGGGCGCCCAATATTTCAATGGGTGAAACTCTTCCCCCAAGGCATTTTTCTTTGGGGGTGTGGTGCAGAATTTAATTTGCGGGACCAGGGAAACTTCAATACAACATTCATCTGAGGCGCACGAAAACCACTGTGAGCTCACATGGGAATGGTCGTGCTCTGAGGGGGGGGGGGCAGGGATTCTGACTAAGAAGACGACCAAGCGAGAGAAAAGAGTTTTGATTCAAAGCCTTTTGCAGGGGTTACCTTGTTCGGGCACGGCGATCATCTTGTGCTTGAGAATCCCGAGAGCGAAGCCGGGTCTGAAGGTTCGGAACTCGCCCGACAACAGAGAGATGAACCGCCTCCGGAAATCTGCAACACAAACACAACACTGATCCCATCAGCGTGCGTCCACTTTGTGTCTGAGCAATGTTTCTGTGACACTTGAAGCCTCCAACTTCGTGATCTGATGCTGCAGATGGAGATACCAATGCGGAGGCAGGCAAAGACAAGGAAACGAAGAACAGCGAAACAACATGCGCAATCATGCTGTCGTTCGTTCACCGTTGATGTCAAACGGGATAAGGTTCAGGCCTTGTGACAGACATACGACACCACGTTCGTATCTGCAGTCGCGCAGTGAAAGACGCACGCACGCACCTCCCCAATAGTTCTGGAGCCATTCCGCCGGTTGGATGGACTCCATCTCCAAGTCCAAGTCCTGCACCAGCGTTTTGAGCATGACGCACGAGTACTCGCCGGTCAGGTCATTCTGAAACAGCAAACATGTTGACCTGCTCAACTCACAGCTAAAGCCACAAACGAAGTAAACAAACACTTCACTTGCAGACACTCCACTCCAGCATGAAACCGTCCTTTTGACACATCAAGCCACTTTTGAGTTACCGCCCTGAACAACTTGGGAAAGGGATGCGGGTCCTCTTGGCATTGCAATTTTCAGATGTTCAAACTCAGTTGTGACAAACACCGACAGCCACACGCTGCACCTCATCCTGAAGCCCAGACCGACCTGTTTCTGACTCAGGTAGACGGGCACGAATCCGGCGCGCTTCCAGAAGGTGAGCAGGGAGTTGGTGAGGCCGAAGGAGACGCCGAGGTAGTGCAGGGTCTCCGGGGGCCGCTCCTGCAGCTTGGACAGCAGCGGCGGCAGCTTCCGGCGCGGCGCCACCCGCTCCTCCAGCAGACCCACGTTCTGCAGAGAAAGTGGGCAATGTCTCAAGAGGCGTGAAGCCAAAGGCACTTCAAAAACAGCACAAGAGCGTGTACGAACAAGAACACACGGAACAACCATAGCAGCTATGTCCAAAATGACTTTTTTCTCAACCACATGGGCACGGGCTTTCCGAGAAATATGGCGCATGAGGGTTGTGACACACTGGATGTTACGGGGTGGTCAGACGCAAAGGTCACTGGACAGCACAAACCCTGAACTGACAACAGACACACTGGATGGCATGTCACATCAAGTTGCAACATTGTTCAACATCTAGTTTTTAAATGTTGCAAGATTTCACTACACTCAATTGAATTTGAATAATTTTTCTGTACAGTCCTCTGAAGATACAAGCCTTCTTTGTATGATAAAAATTACTGGATAGATGCTTTTTTGGTATTTTGTTACTTTCCAGTTGTTTTGTAGCCTGTACAAAATATATTTAGGTAAAAATAACTAGATGGATATATTTTGCAACTATCCAGTTGTGTTATAGTTTGTACAGTATATTTATGACAAAAACAACTGGACAGAAGCTTGAGAAAGAGGAACTGAATGCAGACTGCCCCATCCAGGGTCATGCCATGCTCCACTGAATGGCTTTTGGATCCATCCAGGTGACGGGGCAGCCCATGCTGTCAGACACAACAGCCCGTGCTGCATCCAGTGTGTGTGAGTAGATCTACATTAAAAATGCTTGTGACCCATCCAGTGAATGCAACAGTTGTGTGACGGGCTGTTCCGTCTCACGGCACGGGCCGCCCCGTCGCCTCTCAGTGTGTCCGCACCCTGAACCCCGCTCGACACACTGGTTACTTTATTATTTGCTACACCAAAACACGCTGCGAAGCTTCAGTAAATCGCCGCATGTACAGCAGAGAGCACAATTTTGCGCATGCGCATCACGCACCTCGGAGCTGAGCGTCTCGGCCTCGCGCTGCGGCTCGGCGTCCGTCTCCGACAGGTCCGTCAAGCGCCACTCGTAGTAACTCGTGAGCAGCTCGACAGCGCGACTCCCGTACCCGCGCTGAAACGACAACACAGCGCACCCGTGCAATCAGAGGCAGCTACACAGGAAACCCACGAGCGGCCAAACATGAAGCGAGCACCGATCAATGCAATGTGACAGAATCACCGGGACCAGTGGTGCGCTTTGCGCGTCCTTTGTGGTCGTTCTGACCTGCTTTACCAATCACGAAGAGCGAAGAAACTTACGCCTTGGAAATCCGGATGCGTAGCGATCCTGACGATGCGCCCAGCAGACAACACGCCAAAATCGGTGTCCTGGAACTGAAAACAAAACAATACCCTCAGTCCTCAAGCTTTAGCAAACAGTCCCGGAGTTGAAAATCTTGAATGTCTCGATTTGCAAATGGCTTACTTGCTGAGTGACGGTCCAAGGTATGAGGTCGCCGTCTGGTCTCTTCCCGGCCTTCAAACTGTTCATCACATTCTTCTTGGAAATACCTCCCTCCAGAGCAACCTGTAGAAAAAATAACAACCCTGGAATACACGCGTTATCCTACCCCAGTTCCGAGCCTCCTATGGACAACCGAACACGATGGCAGTGGTTCAGATTAATGCGACGCGGCTAGAACCGGAAGTGACCTGAAGAACGCAGAGGACTTCCGGCAGCGCGGTGGACGCTGGGTCGACAGGGCCGAGCAGGCAGAAGATCTGGTGCGCAGGCGCGTCCGACAACATCTGCAGGTCGTTCGGCGAATTCTGAAAAAGAAGCAAACCTCTTTTGAACCAAGCAGTCATTTTTTTCAAATTGGAATCAGGACCAATCAATCGGGATTTGTGTGACGACAGGGGCTTTTGCTCAGCCAGGAGTTTGCGAACGATGTTGACAATAACCTTGTAATGTGAAGAGACGTAGAGCGACATGAGTCTCTGCAGGAAAGCCTCGCTCGCGCTGTGGTAGGAGAAGAGCGTATCTCTGTTGACGTGGTACAGGTCGCACGTGGCGGGGTCGGGCGATCCGGACAGGATGCGCGGGACGCTCGACGCGTCCAGGCACAGCAGGTGGTTGAGCCACGCCTCGACGGCGTCACCGTCGGCGTAACGGATCGACTCGTTCAGCGTCACCTCGCTCAGCGTGCGGCCTGCAACACAAGGTGGTGTGTTGGTTCACAGTGAATGATGCATGAGGCACGGCCCACGGTATTAGGTCACTCTTCCCGACCTTCAAAATGCTCATCACATTCTGCTGGCCTCACACCAGTCAATGCACGCTGCGTCGCGCGCAAATGCAGCACGAGTCGAATCAAAAACAACCGACTCAGGTGCATCTGCCTCTTATGTCTCTGTCTGAACCATTGTCCTTTGGTTTGGCGCACAAACACAGACGGTGCATGTCAGAAAGGGTCCTCAAAATTCAGTGCGTCGCTCTTGAAAGCCTCTGCACTCACCCGCGATGGCCACCTCTCCCGTCTTGCTGCCGGTGCCTGGATTTCTCAGCTTCTCGATCAGTTTGAGCGACAGCGATCGCCCAGTCCCTTCATATCTACAAAACAGGATATCTTGCCTCAGCCAAAACAGTCACCAGTAGGACAGTCTCGATCAGTCCGACGCTGGAGGTATTGTCGTCCCTCAGTTGGCTTCCCACTGGCTACGTCTGCGTTTCATCCTTTTCAGTTCAATAGCGTTGCGTACACTGACCTTGACAGTTGTGCAATGACAAACGCACCCACTGCGCAACAGACCTCGGAGAACAGATCACTCACCCGTTGACGGTGGAGGACATGAAGACGAGGTAGGGTCCGAGCAGCTTCTCCACCAGAGGGAGCGGGATGGCGGCCGCCTCGTCGATACACACGAGCTCAGCCTGCCCCAACTTGTGGGCGTCTCCCGGGTGGATGTACTGAGAACACCAACAACATACGTGTCTACCCGTGCACAAGACGCACCTTTTAGTCCCAAAATAGAGCACCAAAACTGCGGGTGTGTCTTATGTGTGGGTGCAAGATTGTACGGGTGAATACGGTACTGGATGAGAGTGTGCTGACCCTGGCAAACACGTGTGATAGAACTGGCTTGCATTGCTGATGTTGGGGTCCAGTGTCCGCACTGACCTGTATGGTCTGCCTGTGTTCTCTGTAGATGTTCACTCTCACAATCGCTTTGTTGAATTCCTTGTTGGTTGACTGGATTAACTCGTAGTGCGTGTGCTCCTGCAAAACAAATTCATGTCTTCGTCTGTTCAGAACAATCCCAATGCGTGTGGGTTGTTTTCTTCGAGCTGAAGACGAGCGTGTGGCGACATCAGACACACACTGTGCCCGAAGAACTGGTGCTCCACACGAAAACGCAGCCTCACCTCGTACTCGAGGGCGTCGAAGCCTTTGAAGACGAACTCGAACATGGTTTTCAGGTTCTCAGGACTCGGCGCCGTCACGAAGATGTTCGAGTATCTACAAACACGTCAAAGATGTCATCTCAACAACTGAACAACTGACAAGTAAAGAGACGCAACCAAATGAGCAGCAAGAAGACACACAAACACAAACACACACGCGCACACACAGAGCAAAGATTCTCAGAACCAGGAACTGCAACAATTGACTTGCACCAAACCCCGGTAATTTGGAAGACCCACCCAAATCAAATGCGCAAATTCTCTCATCCCGAACAACCCCGTCACTACTGACCCGAATGCGACGGCGCTGGCCATGGCGAGGCCGAGCGCCGCCGATTTGCCGCGTCCTCGCGCCGCTGTCATGGCGACCGTCGCGCGCAGCGTCTTCTCTGAGATGGCGTCAATGAACTTGAGCAGCGCGTTCGCCTGAAGAGCAGAAATTCTACTGTCAAAAACTTATTTGCAAATCAACGCCAATGAAAGAGACGGAGACGTTGTCGTTTCTTGTAAAGACAAAGCGCTTCCTCTTTTCGAAACCATTGGTACGAAATGGACTGTTATTTCAAGCAGTGGAAAATGACGCTGCGTTTGTGAACGTCGGGAATCATCTATCTCCACAGCGCTCGGCTACATTTCTGATACAAGTTGCTCCTGATGACGACGCTCACCTGGTCGAGCGTCCTGGCGCAGTTGATGAGGGCGCTGACGAGCGGCGTGTCCTGCAGCGACGCCTTCAGGTCGGCGAGCTCCCGCGCCGCGCCCGTCAACTCGGCGTCCTGCGGGCGCGGTGAGGAGACGGGGATACAAGCAACAAAGAGCACTTTTCTCTTGAAGAGGTATAAGACGCACCTCAACTTTTGGCCCCTTTTTGTGGAACCAGGGCCTTACAAAAACAATGGAAATTCATACTCATGTATAAGATGCACCCCTTCTTTTGGTGTCCAATTTTGGGGCAAAAAGGTGCGTCTTATACACGAGACGGTACGGTAGCACTCACGGCGCAAGGACCAAGAGAGGCAAAAACACCTGGTTGGTGCTGTTCACCAACGCAGACACAAACGGTTCCAGTGATCGCCGCACGATTGTGTTCACACTGAACGAAAACAACTCGTTCGCCCAAACACGGCGCCATTTTACACTCACCATGGCTTTCGGCGGCACCGGTTTGATGCTGAGGGTTTTGGAGGAGATGGGAAGAATATTGAGAAGGTCGTCCATCACGAGGCAATTTCGACACGACGACAGGGACAGGATGAACCTGAAGAAAGAAGACGTTTGTTGAACAACGTATCTTTTCAAAACAAGTCTTCGCGAATCTGAGTGAGCGCGGCGGAAAGCATTGGGTGTGCCGATATTCACACCTCTACACTGGGCAACAAAACACGCACCGTTCGTTGAACCTCCCGACGACGTCTTGATGAGCCTCGGTGCGATACCGCATGTGTACGTCCTGTGGAGAGAACATACCAGTAGCAGTTATGACCTCAAAGGATTTGTGATCTGTTCCCCACAAGGCTTTTGCTACCACAGGTTTGTTCGGAGTTGTGACTTGAAAACAAGATTGACAAGAATGTTGGAAGCGTTGCTGCTTGCGGACTTGGGAGAATTGAGAAAACAAGAGGAGACGCGCGGCCCGCACCATGGTCATGGTGTAGAGCTGGCGGAGCGAGTCGACGGAACGGAGCAGCAGCACGACGAGTCCGCCGCCCTCCACCGTCTCCACCGTGCGCGCCAACAGGTTCGGAGTCAGCGCCTCGAAGTCCTGACCAACAAGAACACTCGACATTCTGACACGAGCCGCACCTTCACAACATCCCAGTTTCACAACGAATGCGTCACACATGACGTCCGTCAAAGACATTCACAACGTAGCGTCCAAAAACATGTTGTAGAGAGAGAACGCGCACATCTTTTGTGAAACAGGCCTCAGAATCACACACACAAGAGCCTCATTCATTCCGCTTTTTTTCTTGTGGCAAATGTTTGAAAGAAACACACATCCTGCACGTACGTGCACCACGACTGCTACAAGCGCACTTTACTCCGGAAAAACATACATTTTTGCTGTGCAACCAAAATCGTTTCATTTTCATGCCATTCAATTGTGTTCCGTGTTTCTTCTCGACAACGACCGCCAACTGAACTGACCTGCAAGACGCACATGCCGTAGGTGTTGCCCAGCACCTTGTGCGTGTCCGTGTACTTGACGTGGCGGATGCTGGTGCTCGAGAGAAACAAATCGAACGGGTTTTCGCTGTCCACGTCCAGCATCCCAGACCGTTTCAACTTCTCCACTTGCTTCATGCGCTTCTTCTGGTGGCTGAAACAAATCACACAAAAATGGGTTTGAAATTGATCAACAAACATGCCAAAGTCAGAGATGGTGTGTACTCTGTAGTTTTCTTTCGGATACCGTAATTTTCCACGGTATTTTCAGCTGACGGGAGCTGAGCGACTGGTCTCCAACGGAAAACGTTTGGCAAACATGTGCTAACAGTTTCTCATTGTAATACTGGATCCAACCAACCTGCTTAACTCGAGTTTGTCCTTGTAACACCACAGCACAGAAGGTCGCGCCTTGACCAGTGCTTTGGACATGATGTCGTAAAGAATAACCACCTGAAGCAACAAAACAATGCATGACGACAATTGCTCTCAAAACTCACTCACTGGCTTCTGTGTCATTTTTTTTCAACCCCCCCCCCACCAACTGCTGCAGGATTGAACCTGTCAGTTTGCTGTTTTCTTTGGTGGTCTGGAGGAGGAGAGTCACCAAATCGTGACATTTTGCCCCAGCCGCAAGATTCCACAAAGAGAAAAAATTCGTGCGCACACCACAAAGTGCTCTGACCTGAAGGACATCACACAACAAGAGGGCTCCGCCTGGAAAGCGCGTGGTTGGCATTGCAGCACTCACAGCCATAGGTCCTGCCCTCGGACCCAATTTCTCCACAGCGGAGGGAGCGGACAGCATGGGCACAAGAACTGTCCAACCCTGGGAACTCACCTGTGTGTGTGTGTGTGTGTTCTGTCTGGCATGCCCCCTCCACTCAGCAATGTACAAATAGGTCCTGCTCTCTCTCTCTCTCTCTCTCTCTCTCTCTCTCTCTCTCTCTCTCTCTCTCTCTCACACACACACACACACACACACACCAAAGTCAGGTTCCCGAGTGGACCAACGGTCACTGTTGATCGGTTTGTCACGTTCGAAAGGGCCTTGTGACACACATTCGGACGGCGCTTTGGTGATGTTTGCAAGATGCATTTGTAAAATGGGATGGTGACAGACTGTTTGGTACTTGCCTGATCTTTGCCTTTGTTGCCAATAATGACGAACATGCTCCTGTGTTTCGTGACCACTCCATTTTCTATCAACTTGCGAATTCTATCGTCCACCTTCTTGCGCACCATCTTTTCTCAGACCAACAACGCGAATGAATTTATGAGAGGTTGGAGAACAATATTTGCAGGAAATGTGCCAGAAATCTTCTCTGTAAACACGCGAAAATGAAGAAAACCTTCTCAACCACTGGTGTTTACAACACACGTGCAGGAAACTATGTCCCCACGTAATTTTGCGGGTGTTATTGCGCACGTTTTTGCGCAGGTGACATTTTCTTGTGTTCGAATTATTACGGATACTCTTGAAATGCACTTTGAGCTCCGAAAGGCGCATCCCGCCAAAATTGCTTGTTCACTCGCGTCTGCGCATCAATTCCGACTCCAACCTCCGCAACAACACAGCAGTAGAATTCGAAAGAACCGTTCGAACTCATTCACACGTTTCAAGTTTATTTTCTAATTTCAGCACTTCTGTGTCTCTTTGGAGGAAGTCGTGCCTGGAATGTTTCCATTTGTTCGTTCACACTCGCTGTGAAAAAGATACACGCCAGCCACTTCCTCACCTTGGTATCTCATCACCATTCCTGAATTCATTGCGCAAAACAAACAAGAACACCCTTCATTGTAGGCTCGCGCCTCGAGTGCTGTGGTTTGAGCAGCGATCACTCTGAAATGCCACACAACGGACTCCCGGCCCCTCCCGCAGGAAGATCAGGAGGTTTGTTGTCCACAGGAGACGGACGGCAGAGGCAAATTGCAGCCGCATTGGCCAGAGCGGAACCTTGGTCCAAAAAAAAAAAAAAAGAAACCAAATCATTTCCCGTCCAATATGTCTGGGTGTTTCTCCCAGAACTCGTTTCCTATGATGTCCACGTGAAGGGCCACGATCTGTTTCTGCTGCGGAGGATTTTTGTCCCGTTTCCTTTTTCGCACGTTCTTCGTCTGTTTCTGTTGTTCAGTATCTTCAGAAGCCAAGGCACCAGCAGCTGCAGTGGCTGCTTCTGATGTTTGCGTGGACAGGATTTCCGTGGACGGGGCTGAGTCTTCACCTATTTTCCCTGCAGGAGAAGTATCGCCACTCGCTTCGACCTGCAAAACGGTGGACAACATTTTGATGAGACTGACACTGACACTGGGCAGGACTTAACCGACACACGGACCAGGGACAAACACCGCACAGTTTGACCTTTATTTGCATAAGACTGGTGCTGCGTTTCTTCCCATGTTGCGCGCAATGCAGCGCCAATGGACTCGTCAGAGGACTCAACGCCTGGCATATCCAACGTAAAACAAGCCACAAGACGCACCGCTTCGTACACAAGGGTCGTTCCCTTCCGGTAGAGCTGCGGGAGGTCGTTGTAGTTGATGTTGAAATCCGTGAAGAGCAGTTCGTTTTTGTCTGCGGACACGGTTCCCTTGAGACGCGTCATGGCGTCGTGTGCAGAAAGTCCCGACTCCTGGATCAGGCTCCAGTAACACGTGTTGTGCAGGTTGTTGATGTGACCTGCGCGGAGCCACAGTTGGTCACGCGAGCAATAAACTCCCAAACGAGAGCAAAATCGCGACGCAATACAAGTTGGACTGCCGGTGCCCCTGGACCTCATCTTGAGAGCCAATCAATTCTCTGCCGTTTCCATCGGCATGAAATCTTACATTCACCACAGAACTACAGACGTTTTGGGTGACGCAACACAAAGAGTAGACAGAACTCACAGTCGGCCTGTCTCCACGAGAGGTAGTCTCGGAGGTTCTGATTGGTCGGGTAGAGGACGACGCGCCCGTCGAACGCCGGCGCGTACTTGAGCTTCACGTCTTGGCCGAAGTGCTCACTCCAGTGGAACACGTAGCTCGACGCAAACAGACTCGAGATCGTCGTCATCAACTTGCTACGACATGAAAAGGAGATTTTGTGCTTTCAGTAAAGCGCTGCAGTGTCATAAGACGTGTAATAGAAACTGTCACACAGGCACCTGTGGTCCTGAATACCTCGCCGGTTGTACTGGCCTTGCTCGCCGGCTGTACTGACCTTGCTCGCCGGTTGTACGTCTCGGCGCCGCGCCTGAAGACGAAGCTGTACTCGTCGCTCTGGCCGTACGCCAGCACCACGTCGCCGAACTGGTTCATCACCTCCTCGGCGCAGCGCGTCATGAGACGCAGCGCGCGCTCGTCGTTCGGTTTCTTGAACCCGTGTTGATCAGAAAACCTGCGGCACATAGCGAGATGTCAGAGTGAAACCCTGAGCTGTGCAGCAATGTGGATGGCTTTGTCACAATCAAAAGCTTGCAGACACGAACACAAGAAATTGAGGCACAACAATCGCTTTGTTCAGCGACGAAACGAAAGGTTTTGCTTGGCAAGTAACAATGACAAAGCAGGTTTTCAGAGATTTTCTTCACACTCCATGCAGTGCCCAGCCAGATTTACAAAGGAAACACGTACTTGTGAAAGCCCTTGCCGTCGATGCGCACTACCATCCAGCAGCCCGGCAGACAGCGGTCCGGAAGCTCGAACTCGCGCACGTACTCGAAGCGACTCTTCGCCATCGCGAAGGTGAGACAGGTGAGACAGACGCCGTCCGGGGACCGACCAGACAAGTGCGCTCAGCGGCAGCCGCGATACAGCCAGAGGCATCAAACGCTTCTCAGCCTTTGCTGTTCAGTCTCAAAGCTACAAAAACAGACCACACGAGATTCAAGTGACAAAAAGCACTCACATTCCAACATGATGTAGAGACCTGGACTTTCCCAAGCCGTCAGCACATCCAGTGGTCACGAGATAGACAGGAAGCACAACATCGGACACGCTCAGATCAACGTTGTGTGAACGCACACGCACGCACGCATGTTTCTGCACTGTACCGGTATCTTGTTCATCCAAAAACAAGAATCTTCGTGGAAACAATTTCAACAGATTTATTGGAACTGCAAACACGTGTCAACCATTGTATTTTTCGTCAGCACGTTCTGTTATCTTTGGCTGAACAAACACTTTGGTTCCAGTGGCAAACTTTCTGGGTTTCTGGGCTCCAATTCAGCTTTTGTGTCATTTGGTCCGGCTCTTCCACATCTTCTTGAGCTTGGCGCCGCTGTATTTGGTGGACTTGACAATCCCTGCCGTGAACAAACCCTTCACACTTTGCGTCAGACTCGAACCGCTCACGATATTGGCGGTCACGGAGCGCACCAAATCGCTGCAGTTCTCATCGTACGACAAAATGCGCACGATGTCCTCTGCGTCCCTGTTACGCCCGTCTCTGTTCTTGATGGAAATGAGCCCAAACAGAACCATTTTTGGCAGAAGGTTGAGGTGATGGTACTTTGACAAGTGATCCACATTCTGCTGGAAAATTCCCTCAGTCTTATTCCAGTACAAGTGCTGTTCGTTTTTCCACTGTGGCTCGTAAATGGCGCGGAAGCGTTCGATGTTCGGCTTGACGATGTTGGCGATCTTGTTTTTGTCCTCGCCGATGGTCATGCGGAAGTCGCCGGCGTAGGACAGCGCGGTGATGACGAGGTAGAGCTCCTCCTCGGTGAAGGTGCTCGGCAGCGTCAGCAGCGCAGTGTGCAGCGCGCTCTGGTGGTTGGCGACGAGCGCGGCGCTGAGGCCGTGTCCGTTCTCGAACTGCAGGAGGCGCACGGGTTTGTGCAGCCGCCCGCTCGCGTACAGCGTGTTCCAGTCCATGAGGTCGTCAACCAGCGCCTGCGTCGAGATCACGCCGTATTTGATGAGGCGTCCCTCGCACGGCACAAGCGTGTTGAAGTACATGTGCGCGCCAAACTTCTCCTGGACGTGAGCCACGGTTTTTGGTCCGAAGAACTTCAGGAAGGAGTAGTGGCTGCCGTTGAGTTTCATGTTCTCTTGGTGCCACTCAATTGGGTTGTCCACAGCGAAGATAAAATCAAGCATGTTTTTGGACATGTCAGAATGGCCCTGTTGCTGAAAGACGCCAGATCCGTAAGCGAACGCCATGCGAATGCCATCCTGAGGAAACCTCGCCAAAACGCGTCGAAAGATATCCACATTGGTCACTGCCATCACTCTTGTTTCGGCATGTGGAAAGCTGTCAGCAATTGCGATTCTCAGGACTTCACTTGCTTGTTTTCCGAATCCCTCTCAAAGACACCGACACCTCGAACACTGGGCTTTGACATCAACTGGAGTTGTCTCTCCGCTCTCCTGATCAGATACTCTATCTGCAGAATGTTCTTTTTCGGCACAGTCGCGTTTTTCTTGAACTCCGATTTCACGTGGTCGGGTATGCCCGGTCTGCCTGCTGCGGAGCGCAGAAAACTCTTGTACAGCCTCAACACCTGCAGCTGCAGTTTGGTGTGTCTGGGCATCGCGGGCCAAAACAAGTTGGCTTCGTTTACATAAGAATTTCAGTGTTTGCGGACGATCAAACACCCGTCTTCCTCCCGTTCCTGCCTTCGCGACTGCAGATTTGCTCCACGCCGCAGCTCTGTAAAACACAGAACACGAACAGGTGAAAGTTTCAACCAAAACAGAATGTCTCCCACTTTTCAGAAGAACGCAACTGGAGTTTCTCCACTTGCTACTAACTTTTTCAATTGGCAATGCCTGCATCTGTACTGACAGTTCAGGCTCGTACGTGTTCTGTATCTTCGCAAAGCAGCGGCGCGTTTACACCTTGTCACCACAGTTTTGTGGGCGTTATGCTCAAGTTCTATCAGCGACCAGCATTCTGTCTGTCTCGATCAAACGTCGAGATTTCATCACTGACAAGGTCAATAATTTGACATGTGACAAAGTTTAGAGTGAAATTCTGGACTCTGTAGAAAGACAGATCCTCAATACAACGTACCAGTACAACGACAAACAATCAAATTCATCTACAAACCTGCTGTGTACACTTCAGGTGAACGAACGGGAAGACAGGCGTTGGAATTCAGTGAATTCAAAACACATGCCAATCTCTATATTTCCAGATTATCGCTCATAACAAATTTCGCGGGTTGTTTTGCGCACTGCATCACTTCTGTGTACATGCGGAGAACTTAGTTTCAGCGTTTCACTCCAGGCTGTCTGATCAGTTTCGTTGGAAGGAGAAAATAACGACGAAACACTGTTTTTAACGGTTTTAAAACATTGTATTTGCAACACATTGACAGAACTACACAAGAACACAATCACACGCAGATCTGTCTCGTCTTACGCCCAGCCGGGTCCAGCAGAACCGCGTTTCGACTCGAATTTTCAGTGTGAAACTCAAAGCAAGCAGGAGAATCAAGTCAATTTTTGTGCCACTTGATCAAATTGAAGCACAAATTGCCAGAAACACTGAGGACAAATTTTCACAAAGTCACACTTTGACAAGTGGAGCATGAAATTCGGTTTGATGCCAACTGTAGTGATATCACAAACACACGGGTTGGTATCTCGGGTGAGACTGGCATGGTGGCGCGAATCTCTATATTTATTGTATGTACAGTGCTGCCACCTGTCAAGCGGTGGTTCAAATTCACAGCTGGTGTGTCACACCACACTCCTCCC
>JAAUXT010021675.1_pt1 | contig 14545 bp, 14 predicted proteins | sample 7278171 | NCBI WGS metagenome assembly JAAUXT01 (sample SAMN14350112, study PRJNA611818) | marine sediment metagenome | isolation source: surface marine sediment (1.8m) | place: French Polynesia: Moorea | collected 2018-08 | reverse complement strand
TGACCATGAAACTGCTGCTGACATACTTTTGGAAGAGGCTGCCTATAGGTGATTTGATTTCGCTCACTCCGATTTCGCTCGCTTTTTCCAAAAGCTCACAAATCGGACCATGCTCCTCAAATCACCTAAAAAGCGTCCACCCAAGCAATCTCCACATTGCATGTGTTGGGAGTGGGAACAGAGCACTGATGAATACCGGTTGGGCAGATGTCCGATCTGCTTTGTCTGTGGAAAGGCAAGGGCACCATGGCGGGGAAAGTGATCAATTGAAGCAGCACATTCCGGGACACCAGCATTTAATCACACCCACAAAAGGCACTTTGCATTCGCCATCATGCAAAACTCAGGTGGCCTGAGTGGTGGAATCCCCAGTGCGCTCCGTATCTCCGACCTAAATCACACCAAATGGAACTGCAAAACTCATGGCATCAAATTCCTCATTTTCCCGCCGTGTTGCTTGTGTAGATATTGTCCACTCGATGCTCTGTGGTGAACTCGAGAGCCATACTTATGCAGCGCGGGCCACAGCGCAAGTCGAAGTGGAGACGACTCAATCTCAGATCGAGTAGGACATCTTGACGCCAGTTCTCAATCAACTTGGGTCTCGCCGATAAAGCCCGAAAGACCTTCAGGATAAGGACGTCGCATTCTCATGATGAGACGCATTACCTCCATCAAGATGTGGAGTTCTAGCGGCTTCGAGCAAGTGCCCCAACCGAGATAATTTTTCAGACGCTTGCATGCCTCCGTGCAAAAAGACAAAGCCACGCTGACGTGCAACGTGATTATATGCAAAGTAATCACTTCTGTCTGATGAATTCAACCGCCAGAAAAGAAGGTAGATTGCAAAATACAACGAATTATCAGCATCAAACTGCTCGCAACGACAAATAGATCAACTTTATCCACGAGCTGAGATGAGTTGCAACACATTGAACACAATGAATCGAACAGACTGCAGTTTAAAATTGTCTTTGCAAGTGAAACGTTGCGTTCTGCTAGCAGAGTGCGTCTTTTGAAGGCCCATCTCGCAAGACTCTATCGCAAGCAAGCAAAAGGGGAAATGATTCCCACACGTTGGGTAACTTGGCACAAAGGGCCAGGGCCGCTTGCATTGATGAAGTTTTCATGGACACGTCACCTGCCCTGCAATTTATGGAGGATTTGACTGTTTAGGGGACATTATTCGCAGATAAAATGCTTGAACGTAGGCAGAAGTGGGTTCCGTGGTGCTGCTGTCTCCGGACCGAGGCATGATGGATGATTACCTCCTCCCACGAGAATCTACATCCAGGTTCGGGCTGAAAGGAGCGTTCAGGAGAAGCTGCGAGAAGAGAGAAACTAACCTTTGCAATTTAGCAGTTACACGCAAGGAAATAGGGTTGTTGGCTCCCCTCACGGCCGTTGTGAGGAGGTGCTGTGCGTCTTCGCGGGGACATCACGAGCCAGACTGTTGCTTTTGCCCTCAAACTAGATTCGACTAATTTGTGTCCGAGGAACAAAACGAGACTTCTGCTGGCAACGACGATGAACGACATTGACCAAAGAAACATGAATTGCAAGCATTGCACCAGAGGAATATCCCCCTTCAGGTGGAGAGCAACAAATTGTAAACTGGAACCTCCTGCAGCTGAGCAATTCCAACAAACAATGTCTTTTAATACGTGCAGAGAGAAGAAAATGGTCCCGTTTGAACATGCAGAGTGAAAACTGTCATAAAACATCCTTTAAATGAAGCTTCCTGTTTGAAATGGAAAGCTGCTTGCAAAACGTGCGTTAGATTCCTCGGGGAACCTTGACAACCTTCGTTTTCAACTCTGACATCCACGCGGTGTAGCCTGATACCGAAGAGAAAAAAGATCTTCCTGGCTTCGCGTTTTGACATCGTGATGAGGGAATATGATATGCCACCCACGACTTATTCAGCCTGAGCTGATTCGAAGAATACTCGGGTCAAGACACCTCAGCACATTTTGATGGGTCACCTGAACGTAGGATTCACATGGTTGAGCAGAGGTCGTCGACACACGACATAAAGCAAGATGATGACAGATGAAAGGAGTGGATGATGACACTTGAAGAACGAGCCTTTGAAATCTGGCATCAGAAAACACGATCTCCATGCCATTTGCTGCCAGAAACTTGCGGATGGTTGAAGACAAAGCTGGAGACAACAACACACTGGACAGCTGGTTGGGATGGAACAATGTGATATTCTTTTGAGTTGTCCAGAAAGACGAAGAACGTTTGTGAGTTTCTGGAAAAAGTCCGAATGCTGCCCACCACAAGTTTGCGTCCACACGTGCTTTATAACTTTAATACCACCGTTGGACACGAAAAGCTTCGCATCATACTCACGTCATTGAACGGTCGGTGGTGCATCGGTGACCTCGGCACGCCGCCAGCTCCCCCTGCCGGTGCCGACCTCGTGCTCGAGTCCGAGTCGTACATGGCGGAAGCGGAAGTGCGGGACGTCTCCTGGTGCGCATGCGCGCGCACCTTGGGGCTACGCGATGGGCTCGGGGGAACGCCCTGCACGTCCGTCTCGTACACCTTGAGCACCGTGCGGTCCTTTACGTCCCTACAACAACAGGCACCAGAACTTTTGAGATGTGATGACAGTGTGGAGGGGCTCGGTGGAATCTTGGGGGTACCCGGTTGTTCCGGTCGACGACGGGGTTTACAGCACAGGGTTTCACAAGCAAGCATTTTGTTGTTGATTTTTTTGACTGGTGACAAACATATGAGCAAGAACCTCTTCCTGCCGAAAAGACACTGAGTTCATTCTCTGTAAAGTATTTCTCTGTAACTTTGTTTTCATGTTGTAAATTTGGCTTTGATTGTGTCACGCTCGGCTGTCTTCGGATTCGACAGCGTACAACGGTCTTCTCAAAAAAGAGTGGAGAACCCACAGGAAGAGACCACACGCAAAGTGCACGCACAAAAATAAACATTATATACGCAAACACTGCACCCGACTTCGACGAAAACACACGTGAAACACGAACGAACAGCAAGACACGTCGTTCTTGTTGAAAACGAAGAGAAATGTGTCCAGACCAGGCCCCACAACGAGACGCGATAATCAGCTTTGGCTTGTTGTGCACGTCGGTGGTCGTGCGCTGGAAGTGCGCTGAGTAGACACTGCACGAATCTGCGTTTGAGAAACTCTAATCCCGGTTTTTTAAGACAAAGGGAGCAGACACGAGTGTGAGCAGACACGAGTTTTGCTTCAATCCAACACGATGTTCCTTCTCACTCAAAACGGGTTTCCCTCGAATCAATACCAGAGCAGCAAATATCGCCGGCTGTGCATTCCCTAGAATTCTGTCGTAATCGGATTGGCGTTTTGAAAAAAAGCAACCAAGATTGCGTTTGAAAAAATGGAACAAAAGCCTGGTCGTTGCTTGCCGATTCGATTCTGCAGTCCCATTGTGGAGATTTGGAAGGCAGGCCAAATGACAAGAATTAAATCTCCAAGAACATACGCACGCAAGATCGGCTCAACAATCTTGAAAAAAAAACCCTCTTGCTTTTCGTGTTTCACAAAGACAGCTTTTTGATCGGACAGGACAGATTCTTTAAACGGAAAAGCAAATGGAAGATGTGAGGGAACTGAAGTTCGATTTGCAAACGACACCAAGATTCCAGGTCTTGCAATGATTTGGATGCTTTTTTGCCTTTCAAAATAGCGCTAAAATCATTCCCATCCCACTCGGAACACAATTGCCTCAGTTTCTATGCTTGAAAATCACCTTTGGTGCTCCTCTGAAGTGGCGGAGATGCAGGATGTGACTCTTACAAAGTCTGGCGGTGGGAATAGGAAATTGGAAACCACGCTCAGCATACACCACACATGTGAAATCAAAGATTTCCATCACAGAAAAAAACACACACACAGCACATTGAACCTGGCTACGGAACAACATCGATCGCACAATAATCACAGCCTGATTTGAAGAAACGATTTGCAAACACACTTAAGTATTGAATACTCACTTCAAACTGGGATGTTTGTGAAGATAATTTTGAGCATTATTGAACATGAAGTACACAGACTCCAGAAGAACACACAATTGAGTGACTTGACAATTTTCAGGGAGATTTACAGCAACCAACGTGTCTCTGACGGTGTCATGGCTGTTTCATTCTCAGTCTATCAATCAAACATCAAATGGGCAATGAGGAAATTACAGCTGTCATACGTACTTCATGTCTTCCAGTTCGTAGTAGACGTTGGTTGCCTGATCCATGATGTAGATTTTGCGCTTCTTGCTCTCGAGGTACTGCATGGACAGCGCGTCGGGGAAGGCGCGCACGAAGAGGGCGCGAATCGTGTCCACCGAGGTGATTTCGTTGGGCAGCAGAGCTCGCTTCGTCTCATTGCGGTAGATTAAAAACACCAACCCTGAATTGAGACGAACAACAACAAATAGAAGCAGTGCAACAGACGCGCGATTCTACCCGAACCGACACACGATGCGGGTAGGAGACACCAAGAACAAAGGGCCTTCAGGGCATTTCCCTTTGTGGTATGAAGAGGGCAAAGGGAAAGGATTTGACGTGTCGTTGGACCTGCAGCAAAAGGAACCCAGAGACGGACCAATATTTTGGCTTCGCAGATGTAGCTGCGTTCTGAAATCTGAAACAGCTTGTCTCTGTAGCTGCTTTGATGCCCATGAACAGCCCATAATCGCACAAAATCAGGTCTCAGCAGGAAGTGAAATGTGGATAAATCAATAAAATGCCACAAAATGTTTCCAAACAAACGGACGAAATGACGTTTTGACACTTCACTCCTTCATGCTTGCCTTTGCGAAATGGCTTGTTTTGCTGGACGTGAGGCTTGACTTTTTCTTGGCGTAATGGCACTGACCTTCTTTGCTTCCACAGTCAAACCACGTTCTTCTGCCAAGCGTATTCGATCCTCCTTTGACCATGATGCTGATCTCAATACCCTATCTCCAGATTGCACAAAACCAAATCAAAGCAACACTCCACCGAGTTCCACAGCATGGCCCACACAAATGAAAACGACTTGAGCGGTGTAGCATCCATAAAAATCCTTGGTTTTCCCCCTTGTTTTGGGTGTGTTAATGCCTCCCTGCATGCTGAAGTCTCACAATACGGGCCTGTATTTCGTCAACAGCAGGAAGAATGAGAGGCCTTCCTTCTATTGATTGCCGTCAAAATCGTATATCCACTGCAGTGCACTGGGTGTCCTGCACATTGCAGTCATAGATAGGCCTCCTCTGCAGCACCACCCTTATCCGCTCGCTTGTGCTGCTTATTTGTGCATTCATGCAGATTCATATTCCTTTCACAAAATTATTGTTGTGCGTAGCTGTCCGACAAAATATTCCTCCAGCATGCACGAGGTGTGCATGAAAAGCTGCACATGAGCTGTGTGTCTACATCAGCCAAACATCCTTGCCTCCTGCATCTTTATGGTTCTGTCTCAGCCGGCATTCACGTCAAGCAACCGCTGGCACCATCGGTGCAGAAGACGACATAACAGGCGCTGACTCTGCTCCAAAAATTGATCAGACATCGACAAGAGTGCTCCCCCTACATGCACGAAGTATTGACATTGGCCGAGGCAATGTTACTTAAGATTTTAAGACGCACGATGCTGCAATATTCGTCCACCTTGACTGACTGACTAACTGAAGGCAAGCAAACAGCTTTTCTTGGTCCACATCCACATCCACACCGACAGCTTGTCGCTCTTCTCTCCGCCTGCGTAGCTGCTGCTAAAACTCGCCCAAAATGCATGACAATTGGAGGTCCGAACCGCCAGCATTTCGAAGGGCGCAGAGGTGCACAATCTAATCAGCAATGAGGGACATTTGCATGCACTCCGCGTGCGTCAACACAGCCTGATCAAGTGCATTCCAATACGGAAGCTTTGGTTTCTGCTTTTGCATCAGGCCAATTCCATCAAGTTTGATCTGCTGTAGAAGAACCCTTCTTCTGGTTCAGAAGTCGAAGTTTCTTTCGGCAGGTATCACACACCAACAACACACAACCAAACAAACGGCTTGTGTTTTCGGCTCATGCAGTTGCGAAAAATATCCACCATAGTCCTCTGGGCCGTTTGTTCTCGTGTTTGCACTGCGTTCACCTGCGGATTCGAAGAAATGCAGGATTTTGTGTCACGGACTGCAGAAAAACACAAGAACAGTCGTGCTCATGGAGAGTGTCAGTTCTGATTTTGAACACCTTCCAAGTGAAGCGGAGGTGTCTTGTCCCTGAGCCGCTTGCGTGGTGCCTGCGCTGTCCTCCGCGCGTACGAGCATTCGTCATCAATCAATGAAGTTTCGAAGGATGCTTTGAGTCGGTAGCAATTGTGAAACAAACTGGAGACCTATTCACGGATAACCAACCCCAACGGCGCACAGCAAATGTGTTGTTCTCCACAAAGTCGTACCGTTCTCGTGAATGAGCTTCGACGTGGGTTCTTTTCTCACGGTGTTCGTTTGCGCGCACAGCGCTGTGCTCACTCTTACCACACACCCATTCAACCAAAAGTACACAAACATATCATACCTTGCTCTGGTTCCTTGGATTCCGGGGAGGAACACACGTAGTCAAGCAGACACATGTTGAATGTCTTCTCTCTGGTTTTCAGATACATGGACTGCCTGCACCGAAACCAATTCACAACCAAAGACTCCTTTCCACAAGTTGAAAGGTAGATCTACCTCGGGACGTTGGCAGAGAATTGCAAAGATGCGAAAAAGAAAACAGAAAATGCCGAAAGTGTCCGTTGCCCACGCATAACGAAAGGGACAGAACAGTCAATTTGCGTTTGTACTTTTCTTTGTTGCAATCATTCTCATTTTCCTCGCGTTGTTATTGTCTGGCAAAACATAAACAATCCTTGTGTCAATAATCATAAATAGATTTTGCTCAGGACTCACAAAACCCACGAAGTGCAACTGACGTTGGCCTGCAAGCAACAAGAACGAATGACGTCTGAGGCTTGCATTCATCCATGCAGCTGCAAAAAAACTTCACAGACCACGCCAGTGGTCGACATGTGTCTTGGTAGAATGCAACCCCATCAATGAGCTGAACAAAAATAATTATCGCTAATTTATTTTCACCCTTTCATCCTGACAACTGCACGGAGTACTCGCGTGTACGGGGGACGGCAGCAAGTTGTGATTCGTGAGACGCAAACTGCACGTACAGCACGACTAGATTCACTGCAGCGAATTTGTGGAGCCTTGCAACACCGCCGCGAACTTAGAACTGTGACTGCAATGCAGAATCTGTTTTCAACTGAATCACCATGATTAGACGACGGGGAAACCTTTTCACGCATCATGCGCATCCCACTGCCATGCACGTGAAAGCTGATACCACGTTGCGCGCAACCTGTGCTCCTGGGCTGTTCCCACGACTTCTGCACACCTCAATGGACACATCACCTGCCATGCCGAACGAACGGACTTGACCATCTGTCAAAGTTGCTTTCCAGCAGTTGATGTGCATTTCGAGGCGTGCACGAGGTCACTGCACTGTTCGATGGAAGCAAGAATCCCGCCCATGGTGGCTGACTATTTCCCCCAGCTTTCGAGTTTTGTGCATTCACCTCCTGCAGAGTTCATTCATAATCACACAGACAGAAGGCTTCAAGGTGTTCAACGTTCACTCCAGCAACAGCCATGCAGTCTGGGTTTCAGACTCAGGCAGAATCCAAGAACCTTTGTCTGAAGACTCGATGATGTGTCATTCGTCTACAATTGATTTTTGGACTCATAATAACCATTTTGCCTCTCATTAAGGAACCAAACTCCGGATGCAGCGTTTCATTTTGGAAAGCCAAGTTGGATTCGCTTGTTCGGGAACCTCAAGACCACGTTTCGACAGTACCTGAAGCTGTGCAACAGTCTCCGTCCCCATCACGTTTCAGCAGATCTTCTGAAGCTGCCGAGTCGTCCGCTTCGTCTCTGCTGCACGTCTGCAGATGACGAGCCGCTCAACACCTCAGTTCACATCAATTCCTCACACTTAGAGTTCTTTTTTGAATCCTTGCTTGAACAATGGGCACCCATGTCACCCTTGAGGACACCCACATTGAATCACCGCTGATCGGCTCTTGCTCTTCAGGTCAAACCAAGAGGAATCTTTCCAAGACACCCTGAGTCCATCGTGCACCAGTGAACAACAGATTGTGCAGCTTAATTTCTGAATCTTCTACGTCCCTGCAAAAAACCTCCAAAGGGTCACCATCACTGTGAAAAGAGAACCTCGGTGGCTTTTGGTGTGCATCTTTCCGAAGAGCTTTGATTTGCATCTAGTTGTTCTTTTGATCTTTCTTTTGAAAACAAGAGATCAAAGATAAAAGAGCGCGCCATCTGAGGTGGAAATTTTGGGACAGGTGCTCAGGAACAATTTCTGGGACTGGACTCCACCCCAACCCCCACGCACAGACGGTGGCCCAAAACTGGAATGTCCAACAACAACGCAGTAACTGCAAAAAGCGGGTTGCTCTGCAAAGCTGAACGCGAGTTGGAATAACAGTTCGTATTTTGACGTCCACAAAATGTTATTTCAAAGAAATTGTGAGTGAAATGACCAAACACCGGCTGAGCTGATTTTGTACCGGTTACTGTTGCAATTTCCTTTGGTGGTCCACCAGTGAAAAGAACAAGGTACTGCCAACCAACGCACGCAAGTTGTACTCACTGCACGCTAACCACGCCATTTCTTGTTCAGAACAACCACACCCAAGTCTTTTGTTGAGCTCTCACGTCTTGCTGCGAACACGAACTGATGAAATGCTTGGCCGGATGAGACAAATGCAACGTCAGTCGCACCTGTGAATCTTTTGGTGAGACGTCGCAGTTTTACAACAGTTGCTTTTGTTTCCCTTTTGTCAGCAAGTAGAGCGCGAGTCCTTCGGTGGACATTTCCGAGCAACAAGAACGCACTGCAGCCTCAGGAGTGATCATTTACTGGAGGTATCTCCTGTGGCCGTATCTGTCTTGAGACCAAATCTATTTGTATCACGAGTCTTCACCTCATACGCGTCAAAGAGCGAAGGGAACGACTCACCGAGCGGTCTCTCTGTGGACTTGTTCGGGCTGCGCACGACGGGCAGCGAGGAGCGGAGGCGCCCACCGCGCCGGAAGCCACCGTCGTCGTCGGCGTCCATCATCTCATCGCTGTCGGAGCCGAAGCCGCCGCCGCCGGGGGGAGAGCGCAGCGCCCGCGCTGCGCCCGGGCTGCGCTCGGTCACGCTCCGGTTTAGCTTCCCCTGCAACAGAAAAGGAAACAAACCCATTTTGCTGGTTGACGCATCAAACATGTTTCGCCAACTTATCAGCCTTTGAGGAATCCAATGATGTGATCGATCTGAAGTTGTCCAGGTTTTCTCTCCTCCCGGAAAAGTTTCGGAGAACAAACCAGTTCGTACTCGTAGAAGAACCACTGAGGATCAGAATATCAAAGAACAGAAATCTGTGACTTCGCAACCTGAAACAATTGGGAACATAAGTGAAGACTTCGATCCCATATCTCCAGGCTGTTGTCTGCGTCGAACACGAAGCGCGGTTACGAAAGAACCACTTGCAGAATTCCCCCCAAACCAGATTGATCAACCATGGACAGCTGCAAACCTCTGCAGGGAAGTGGAGCAGTCAGAGTGTAATCAACCAGATGATCACCAACATCGGGGCCTGGGATCAAAGTCAACAGGGCGTATTCTTCAATTCGATTGTTTTTGTAACTGTGCTCTCAAACACGCAAGAGTGTGTGGAAGATCACATCTCTTGAGACCCTGCGAACAAAAAACACAGGATTCTTCTCAAGAAGTCGTGACAAACAGAAAAATCGTAAAAGTGTCCCTGCGTTCGTTTGACAAATTACAAGAAGATAATTGTCACTCAAACTGACAAGAAAGACACCAAGTGACTCCTCAACACATTCTACGTGTGAGATTTAACAACAAAAGCAGGTCAAAAACTTGCTTATCGTGCACACGAGAAGCTACAATCGAATAGGTAGGTACTCGTATTGTGTCGAACACGAATCGTCTGACGAGAAACTTGATACATCCGTGTGTCGTGAGTCGAAGCTTCTCAGTTCAGTCCATTGGCGAGCTCCGCATTTAATTCCTGGCGTAACTACCCGATATGGCTTCAGATCACGAAGGACCTCTATTTGCGGAGAGCATGAGAAAAGTCTCCCCTTTCCAGTCAATACTCTTGCATTATTCACTCACCTTCCTTTTCTTTGCCTTCTTCTGCTTCACGCCCGCAATCGTTTTGCGAGGTTTAGCTCCACAACATCCTCCTACCAGCACCATAGTAGCATGGCGGCCGCCAAGTCCAAACTAAATCACATTATCTTCAAGTCGGGCCGGTTGGCAACTCTAAAAGCCCCCAAAGTGCAGATCCAAGCTGAGAGTATCGGGAATGGATGGTGGAGGGGACGGAGAGCTGTGGAACTAGCCGCAGTCGTCAAAGCGACTTTTAGTGTCACTGCGAAGTTATGAGTCTCCATTTGGCACTCATGCTGGCTTTGAATCGGCGCAGTTCTGACACAGAGGCGTCTTGCGGAGGGGTAATTCCCTGCATGTACATCCTCATCCATACTAAGCACTCTAACTCAGGTATAAATCAACAGAATCGCGTCTCAACACCAACGCATAACCGCCAATTCAGAGCGATGGACAGCGACATTCGAGGTGAAGTCCATTTGGATCAACATCCAGTGTCCAGCTTGTCCAGTTGTGTCCTTCTCTATCCCCTCAAATCCGGAACTATTCCATGGCATCAGCACACCGATGCTTGCTTCTGCGAACAATGGCACTGCCACCAAATTAACCAGAATGAAAAGCCGAAGCTGCATTCCAAGATAATGTCCTTGTGATACACATATCACATCGTAAATGACGCTGTCAATATCACTTGTCGCTCTCCCTTCTATGCATTTTGATATCTTGAGCGCTTGCCAGAGCGCATTTCAATTGACACAAAATTTCAATGAATGCAGCAATTCCTCTACTTTCAATGAATCGCATGTCACCGGTGCGGATAATTCAGTGAATCCTCTGGGGTCTGGAATCAGGCAGCCTCCACCTGTGTCGTTCTCCCGGTGCAGCAGGGACACGGAATTCTACATGTACTCGGCACGGCACACCATCAATCACATCAGAAGGCAACAAAGTCGTCTGAACTGCTTTTGTTTTCGATCCACTTTCTCCGTGCTCTCGTTTCCTTTCTTCAGGTAGCAGAAAGACCTTGATTAGCTGGAAGGCGCGGTCGCACACGAACTGTTTTGAGCCGTGTTCTTTCCTGAGGGTGAAAGAGAGACTCTCCACATGGGGTAGAGAAAGGAACCAAACTGGATGCACACCAAGAGGATGAAAAACAACTCTTGTTGGTTCCGATTGAAACTGGATGTTGTTGGGCAGGTGCTGGGACCCAAACGGGAGACCTGGAATTCTTTCCATAAAAAGGCAATCACGGGTTCTGAGCAATATCAGAATTTGAGAACATTGTTGCACCCAGGCAGCACCTAACGAATTGACTGGCTACTTCAGGCTGTTTCAACAGTGCCGGTCACCCAGCACTGGACACACACCCTGCACTGGAGCACGGTTCATTCCAAAATGTTCCCCCTTCTGTTGCGGATGATAAAATTTGCTGGCAAAAATACACTGGTAAAATGCCAACTCAGTCACGCAACATTAGATCTGCCACGCTTTCCATGACGGTCACTCCAAGGGTGGCACCAAAAACGGCACCAGCGTCCGTGGAACTAATGTTGGTTGGACATGAGCTGCACAGGATGAGGCGTGTGTGTCACAGGACATCACCTGTCCTCTTTGTGGAGCCAATGTTCTTTGGACAAAATCTCCCCTTGAACCTGAACGACAAACACGGATGCACTGGTGATTTTTCAGAGATTTTTTATATTGTGTACAAAACACCATTTTCAGGTGGTCCGAACCAGATTCGGCGTTCTGGTTTCACTCCTTTGGTATCTGTCACATTTCGTGCCTTTATTTTGTTTTCCCCCCTCTCAGATCAATGGTTCAGTGTTACAAAGGATACAAGATAACCTGGCGCAGTCTCAGTGTTGTTCCTCTTGTTTGTTTCAGATCAGGAAGACAACAAACATTCAAGATTCATGAGTTGCCAAAGAATTCAAAAGCAGTGGTAAACAAGAAGGTTTCAGCTGCCTCCGAATTATCCAGTTCCAGCTTGAAGTCTGCAGAGGACTCGTCCAGCACATCATTCGACAAATCTCCACTAAACCTGAAACGACCTGTCAGTCTCCAAGAAATTCCACCCTGATGAAGACGGATGTCTCCCACATAGTCCAGTTTACATGCCTTGACTCCTCAAGACTCCGCTGAAGAAACCACTTCTGCTTTCACCACAAGTGTCTCTCTTCAGCTTTTGTTGAACCAGCTACAATTTTCACACCATGTCCCATTTTTGGCTCTTCTGATCACCAAAGTAACAGGCTCATTTTCTGGATTGTTTCCCAATCTTCAGGATTCCTTCACTGCATGCGAACAGCTTTGTCCATGAGGTGTATTGCTTGTTCCTTTTGGGCAACACTCACAACGAACAGGTAGATGTTGGTTGCAGCCTCTTCCTGCTCATTGTTCTCGAGTCCCTGAAATCTGGATCAATTGGGATAACGGTCGGGGTTGCGCAGAGTTGCGTGCTTGTGGGCTGGGCGCTTCAGATAACGTCACTCACTCCTCCTGGTCGAGGCTCGTGAACTGGTGGCGGTAAAAGTTGATACCAACGACTCTTCCCAGAACACCAGTTTTCGTTTTCTACAGGACAATGGGAAGCAACTTCTCACAGGATGGTGTTTTGGTCACAACGTCATCTGACATCTGTATCTGACGCAACACAAAGGCGCAGGTGTGGACTCCACAGGTTGAATACAGCAAACATAGACATCATCAACCACTGAGAACGTGAGAAAGCAATTCAGAATGAGTTCTTGCAACACATCTTCACTGAATGAAATGATTCTTTGTTGTAAATCCCACGTCCACCTGTTCATGTCACCATGTGAGCCCTTTCCTTCAAGACTTGCATGCCATGCCGTCTGGAGAGCACGGCCATGTTGGACACTTCAGGAAACATGCTCGCATCGCACAAGAAAGCTGAAGTTCTTTTCATAAGCACAAGTGACAAATTTCTTTCCTCAACAATGCCGCTGGACTGACAAGGACAGGCACACCGGTCGCTGCACAAACTCAGGTTTTGGGTACGTGCGACTTGCCGTCGTGAGCTTACATTGTGCAAACTGAGCACGTAAAACCAAGTCGGGTCTGTCGAATGAACTCTGGCGACGCAGCAACTGAGAACAGCTCCACGGCACAGCTGCATGTCTCCCGAATAGCATCATCTTCACTCATTGGTTGCGCCATCTCGCTTCAGTTTCGAAGCACTCCACCACAAGCATTGATTGGACTTCTAAAGTCAGGTTTGGGGGACCTTGTTCATTTTTCTGTCTGCAACGCACGAGCCCTAAACACGCGATAACACACACACACACACACACACACACACACACACACACACACACACACACGAGTGACCCAAGGTGAAACACAGTCACTGGGAACCTTCTTTGTCGATGCAAATCATATTTTGACTGACAAGTCAACTTCAGCTGTAGACAACCAGCTCGGCTGTGCCCACAAAGTAGAATGTCCATAAATGACCACTTTGCGCGACACCAGAGTTAGCAGCAACGGGAGAGGCAAACAAAGAACTTCTCCAGTGGGCGGAAGCAATCTGAGAAAAGCCAGGCAGTGAGCCCCAGTGGCGCGGCTGGTTGGAGTATTGGACGAGGCATCAGGTATTCCAGTCAGCGGACGTTTCTCACCGATCTCACTCACATTTATCCGCGCGGAGCCGCTCCGGGTCAGTTCAACTCATATGAAACTCTGATTTCATTCATATCTGCCCTGAAAGCATCTGAGAACAGCTCTGCGGTAGCAATTAAATGCTGTTTGGGTTTTCATCGACGAAAGCCAGAAATAGGGAGATTGGAATCTGGGCAGCTTCAGAAAACTGTTTGCCAAGGGATTCGCGAAGACAGTGAAATGGACTGTCTACTGTCGCAAGAGAAAGATTTCGCCGGTACCCCGTCAGGTGCACTCAGTCAAGTGCAAGGTGCACCCTGTGTTGAGAATTTGGCCACAATGGCACCAGAAGCTTTGTCGGATGAGCACACTTAAGAACTACACTGTGCAACGTTCGTTGCACTTACAACAGGAGGGTTGTGGCAAATTCTTCCTTTCGCAGATTCTTGACGACTTTGACGTGATCGAAGTAGCTGTCTTGCTTTGGATGATCGTCTGCTGTGCTACACAACCAACAGGCAAACTCAATAAAGGTTTCAGCAGAGCACAGAATAAAATTTCAACGCCTTCATGTGACTAAAAAAATAGCTCCATGGAGCTCACGGTGATTTGAGGAAATTCTGATTTCGCTCACTCTGATTTCACTCACTCTGATTTCGCTCCCTCTGATTTCGCTCCCTCTGATTTTGC
>JAAUXT010079080.1_pt1 | contig 14546 bp, 12 predicted proteins | sample 7278171 | NCBI WGS metagenome assembly JAAUXT01 (sample SAMN14350112, study PRJNA611818) | marine sediment metagenome | isolation source: surface marine sediment (1.8m) | place: French Polynesia: Moorea | collected 2018-08 | reverse complement strand
TGGGCTCATCCACCTCACTGGCATTTCAAGTGTGGTGTCTTCAGTTCTGTAATATTCCTTATCTACAATGTTTCTTGAAAGTCCAAAATCAGACAGTTTCAGAATCATGTTATTGTCCAGCCTGCAATAAATTATTAGGTTTGTTTATTTTCCCTTGTCAATAATATGTTCCAACAAATGAACATTTCTAAGATTGTCAGAAATATCTACATGCAATTTCTGGCAGCTAAATCTCGATGAACAATATTTTGTTGGGCCAGATAGTCCATGCCACATGCAGCTCCCAGAGAGAATGACTGAAGTTCTTGTTCAGAAAGGATCTGCAAATAAGATTGAATTTGAGGGTCACCAAAATGCTTTATCGTTTTCTTCAATTGTACAGAAACAAGACACCAATGCAACTACCAGTCTTTTGTATTTCAGGTGTTGTTTCAAGTTTGTCACCATCAAGGGGAGGATTATACAGGGTTTGTTATCAAGAATGGTTACTCCTACAAGTTTAATGACATTCCAATGGTCAAACTTTCTCATAACAGTCACTTCAGAAAGAAAATCAGACAACATGGAATTGTCCAATTCAACTTCAACTGCAAAGAAAAAACAGGTAAAAATGTGTGGCCACTTTTGGATGACAGAAGAAAAACTTGGGTATCTTTTCTGTGAAGTCCGTACCTTTAACCTTCTTTACATGGAATTGTACATCTTGGTTTTCATTATGCTTCCTCAAGAAACCTTGAAATGTTTCTGCATGTTTTCCTGCAAAAGACAGAATCCTTATTGAAGATCCCTGAGCAAGCCACCTAAAAAGGCTGTGTTTTTGTACTACAGTTTGCATCACACAAAAGGTGGTCTTCTTGCTGGTTGCCCTATCAACTACAAACCTTTTGCCTTTTTTACTGCCACAGAAATTGATACATTTGTATTCACTTTCAGCAAAGCAGACCACACAACTGCAAAATTCCCTGGAATTAAAGACCTATAGTGGCATCTTCTGAATAATGATTCAGAATTTTGACAATATTTGAACCAGAACACTGACCATGTCCAAGATATTTGTCAATCACAATAGTTTTGGGATCAATCCAACAACTTTTTACTTCCTCAGCCAAATCATTTCCCAGTTTTTGAGTAAGTATTTCCAGACTTCTATAACACTTTTTTTCTTTCGATGGCTCAGAAGTACTATTTCTTCTTTCTTGAAACTTGGATAAGGCTCTGGAAAAAATCTCCATATTTGAAGGGGGCAGAATATATGAAGTATCATTCAGGAAAGTGGTTCTCCAGAGAATTTGCAAGAATGTGAAAAAGAATTTGCACTGGCAGTCACCTTCTGAGCAGAAGGCTCAGGAACAAAACACCACCAACAATAGATATAACTGTGACTGACACCACCATCCAGGTTTCAGGGGTTGAGGATGCCACCATCTCTGTGTGAATTGAAGAGGTTTCTTGAGATGTAGTGAGATTCTTCTTCTGATTTAACACTATGATGTTCTCTCCTGCAACAGATTGCACAAAAACAACATGTTGTGAGCTCTGGTGTCATTTTTGAAAGAGCTTTGATTTTGTGCAATCTAGTTTGCATCCAATGTTGATTTATTATTGCAATCAAACATTCTACACAGACAATTTTTATGTTACAACAGGTTTGTAAATGTTTCTTTGTACAAAACATCACCGAAATCAAGTCACCAGTCAAGGTCCTCAAATATCATGGATGGATTGCTCAGCTTTGAAATCATAATCCCGCAAAATATATATGATTCAAAATTGAGGATCTATCTAGACAGGCACAAACATTCTGCAGAAACAAGCTAAGCAAGCTTAGAGGAAGATTATCTTACCTGCATCTTCACATAAAAGCTGAATCCAACTTGTCTCATCTGAACACAGAGGAGTTCCCTCCAATAAAATTGTTTGATTCTCCTCCTCATGTTTCAGCCAACAAAGTGAGGGACAGTCCCACAAGTGTTTTGTGTCACCTGTATCACTCAAAGTACTCAATTTCAACTCTAGGGGGTGGAGTAAATGAATAAAGAGTCTTGCAGAGAGTGTTTTAAGTAAATTTTGATCCAATGTAATTCTTGTGATTGAAACAAGAGGATCAAAAGCTCCATCTTCAATGAATGTAATTCTGTTTATATGCAGATTCAATGTTTTCAAGTGACTTAACCCTGTGAAACATCCTAGTTTAATGATAGCAACACTATTTTCATGTATGTCCAGGTATTCAAGAGAACCCATGCTGTTGAATGTTCCTCTTTCAACAGAGGAAATCTGGTTTTGGTGTAGGAAAAGTTTCACACATGAAATCAAATGGTTGAAAACTCCTTTTTCAACAACAGAAATTCTATTAGAGTTGAGATAAAGATCTTGAAGATTGTATAATCCTGTGAAGGATCCTTGTTCAATATGAGTGATTCTGTTCTGGTAGATACCCAGAGACATGAGGTCTTTCAGTCCTGCAAAGGTTCCATTCTCAATAACAGTAATGTTGTTGACATTTAGACTCAGGCCCTGTAATCTTTCCATTCCCAAGAAGGCATATTTGTCAACAACTGAAATGTTGTTTCCAGGCAACTGCAAGAAGTTGCATCTTGACAAATGATTGAAAACTCCTGGTTTTATGTGAGTAATTTTATTGTTTTGCAAATAGAGTCCCTTGAGATCAAACAACCCTTTGAATGATCCTTGACCAATCTCCGAAATTTTGTTGTTGCCCAGAAAAATGTTGTTGCACTGGGACAGATTACTGAAGATTCCTTTAGGAACTGATGTAATTTGATTGGTATCCAAGTTTACACACAGAGTATCAGAACATATGCCATTGGGTATCTCATGGAGGTTACAGGCCATTCCATCAAACTGCTTTTTGTCAGGGTCATACTGATTTTTGCACTCCCTGGACTGCACCATATTTCTGTTTGTTTGTATCAGGATAGACAGCAGGATAACAGGTGAACATTTTGTGAAGATTTTAATCATATTGACACGGAAAATGTCATGATTTGGCAGATACTTCCTGAAAATGGAAAAACATTGGTGAGTGAAAAGTGGAGTTGACAAATGAAAATATCAAGCATTTTTGTACATTTTGACTTTGTGTGTCACTTGAAATACATTTTCAAAGGAAAGGCAGCAAAATCAAATTGTGCACCTTTGTTCACTCTGTTGTAAAAAAATTTGATTTTTCAGACACTTCCTCACACCACTACATCATGCAAATATTTTATATCTCAGAAATATAAAATTGTGACCTTTCTCATCACAAATTTGAAAAAAATTCCAAAACCTGATACTGATTTTTTATTTGTTTTGCCTCTTGAATGTCAGACTGTGTATTGGACAGAGTAAAACAAAACTGTTCCAATCATTGCTCAATTTATTTGTTGTTGTCCTGTTTCTGTATTTCCAATGGAAACTCTTCTGTGAAATGTAAAAAGAACAACAAAACAAACAAGTGATCTGACATATCACAAAAATATGCAATAAAGTTTACTGTGTGGTTCCAAAACAAATATCTCTGTAAGTGTATATTTTATCACAAAATGGTGCACAGAATGATATTGTGCTTCCGAACAGGCAAATCCATCTGGTTTTTAGGTGATTTGACAGATTGACACTGTTCAGTTTTTCAAGCCAGACAGTGTCAAGCTGGACAAATTACATTCAGCATCATGGACAGAAATCCTGTGGACAAGGGGTTTGGAACAAAGTGAAAGTACATTTTCTAACTTTTTGGGTCTATCTGTGCCATTTTGGCCCCAGATGCAATGCTAAAAAGGAAATGGTCCAAATCAAGTGTGGCTAGTTTTTGAAGGCAAAAGGGTCAAATTTGGGTCATGTTTTTGGCTGGTTTTATTTCAAAAAATATGAAATTGCTCATGAAGTACACAAATTTGATAAAGGATGTATATTGGGCAAATGTAGAGGATTAGTTTGTGCATCTTTTGAATACATATAATTTGTGATTTTCAAAAGATTTTACACACTTTTTATGTAGCCCAAAGTTTAGGTGTCAAGCCAGAAAAGTCATCTTCAGGCATAACCTGGGTATATCCTATCAACAGCTATTTTGAAATGAAAATCAAGTATAATTTTGGGCTTTTCAGTTCCATTTGCTCTGTTCTGAGTTAAAGATGGTGTACAAAAAAAAATAAATGATCCAAATCAAGCATACCCAGTTTTTAAGTGCAAAAAGGTCAATTTGGAGCATATAATTTTCATTGGTTTCATTTCAGAAAATGTGAACTTGCTCAGAAAGAACAAGTATTTCACAAAAAGTGTAATATGGGCAAATGTGGAGGATTAGTTGGTGCATTTTTTCAGTGCATTTGATTTGTAATTTTCCAAAATATTGATTCCATTTTTAGATCACCAAAAGTAAGGATTCAATTTTGGTACTTTTTGAAAAGTAGTTGAACTTTTTGCACTCATTAGGCATACTTTTGTTTGATATGAAAGTTGCATTGACAGTGAGACAGATATCTGGACAAATATTGAGTAAGTTTTCAGTCAATATTTTTGGTCACAGTCAATTTTTGGTCAGAGTTTTCATATAGATATATATGTGTGATCTTTTACACCAATTCTAAACTATTTTTGGTAACAAATGCAAATCAAGTTGAAAGAAGGAAATTTGTAATGTCTGGGGCCAGGTGTTTGTGTGTGTTTGTTCCTGGTGGCCCAAGTTTTGCTCATATTCAATCAGTCAAATCACCGCGAGCTCCCTGAAGCTATTTTTATTGGCCGTTGCAGTAGGCGACAACTCCGTCAGAAATTAGATATCATCTTCATCTTCAAAGTCTGCACGGTGGAAGTTTGTACTTGTGTGGGTACCTGTGTAGGTGAATCTGAACATTTTCGAAGGAGCCAATTGCAAGTTGGAACTGTTTTATTCGTTGTGAAAATCATGGTTGGATCTTGTGATCGAAGGCGGGAAGCCCCTTCTCTCCTTTTTGCCCTGGTGGGCCAGCAAATCCCTTTCTGCCCCTGGGCCCATTTTCACCCAGAAATCCCGGTGGGCCCTGCTCCCCTTTGGCCCCCGAGGCGCCCTTGAACCCCGGGAGGCCTGGCAGCCCGATGATACCGAAGGCCCCCGGAGCTCCAGGTTCCCCAGGGACCCCTGGAACCCCATCCGGACCAGGTGCACCACGGGGTCCCTCATCTCCCGGGGGCCCCGGGGGGCCTGCAGCGGGACCCGGCGGTCCAGGGGGCCCTGGGGGGCCCTTCGGTGGGCCAGGAGGACCTGGGGGTCCTGGTTCACCTGAAAGCACAAAGAACAAGGAGAACTAAACGTTCACAGAGTATGGCGGTGTTGCGGTTGACTGACTTCTGGAGAACAAATGAAAAAATTATTTCTGTGTTGATTTATACTCCTTGTCAAGAATTTCATTTTCTGCAAGTAAACACTGGTTTTCCTGTTGCTATTGCGAAAAAATAAGGAGGGAAAACAAGCTGTTCAATACCTTGCGGTCCAGGTGCACCGATTTTCACCACACCCACTTTGGAAAAAAACAAGGAAAAATGTTCGCACTTGTGCAAGCAAAATGATAATGAGATTGCAAAATTTTGTCCACAAACTTACGTTTGCTGTGCAGACTGAGAGCCAATCCAAAAAGGCAGGATGTAACGAGAGTGAATATCACCAGCAGTGTGATGAGGCCACAGGTCAAGGGCTCCTCTGAAAACAAAGCATTAAATATGCTGTTGGTACCTGGACCCACACAAGACCACACACCTGTGTTTGTGTGTCATGCATTGAAGACATATGAGGGACATAACCAGGAAAAAGGCAGCTCAGTCCACCGGGCCACGTATACCTATACCGACTGCACGATGCCTTTCGAAATGTTGGAATCATCGATGTCGAGGTCGGTCTCTGGAAAAAATTCTGGCTCCGCTTCAGGGAAAATTGACCTGTGGGAAAGCGATTTTGCCGCAAAAAGCCCCTGGAGATTTTGACTATCAATCAGCATTGGTGATACTCACGTCCACACATAAGTTTCCTCTCTGAAGGCAAGCGCACTTTTCCTTTCATTTTGGTGCTACAATAAACTTGACAGTCTATTCAGCACCAGTCACCATTCCACAAGAACACAAAATTTGTCAACAAACTGCTTTGGTCTCTCAGAAAACATCAAACTTGATAGTGGTTTTCCTGTGTCATGAGCTCAGTTGTTCCCTTGGTCTCTTTCCACTCATTGATCTCCTGTTCTTTGTTCTCTTTCTCTTGATCTTTTTGAGCCTTTCATCCACGGATCTCTTGATCTCTTGATCTGTTCCTCTCGCGATCCGTTGCTTGTTTGTTCGTTTGATTTGTTGTTCTGTTGGCAGAAAAAATTCGGGTCAGGCTGGTGTTTGGCAAAGACGGAAAGACGTCTGAAAGGTCAATGCATAACAAATAAAACAGATGCGCATAAATTGACACGTCAATCAATCAATCAGTCAATCAATCAATCAATCAATGGGTTTTATTGATGAACCAATCGAGAAAACAGCAAACATCTTCAAACACATTTTCATTAGGAAACACATTTCTGGGGTCAGGTACCCATTGACCCTTTCCTCCCTTTTGCACCCTTTGACCCCTGGAAGCCTTCCAGCCCAGGTTCGCCCTGGAACCCGACTTTTCCCGGGTTCCCCTTCAAACCGCGCAGCCCCGTGGGACCCGGGGACCCTGGGATCCCGGCATGTCCCGGCAGTCCGGGACGCCCGAAGGGGCCTGGTAACCCGGGTAAGCCAGGAGGTCCCGAAGGGCCTGTCGGTCCCGGATCGCCCTTGGGTCCCGGGACACCCCCAGGAGGCCCCGGCGGGCCCGGTGGGCCTGGGTAGCCGGGAGAATGTCCAGCAGGTCCCGGAAGTCCCGCCGGCCCTGAAAACAATGAATTTCAATTGTTATTGCGTCGTAATCTTGAGTTGTACGGCTGTTTGCTCCCCACGAATTCTTTTTTTTCAAAGACAAATGTTTTTGGTTGGGTAGTGGGTAGTTGGTCTCGAGGAATGTGTGTGTGTGTGTGTGTGTGTGTGTGTGTGTGTGTGTGTGCGCGCGTGTGTGTGTGTCTCGTTCTGCCTCTGTGTCTCCATGCTCACGCTGTGCAATTGTGTGTGTACGTGTGTGTGTGTGCGTGTGTGTACGTCTACCTGGAGGACCTGCTGGAGCCACTGACGTCGACTCATCTGCAAAGCAACAGATGGAATGGGTTGATCACAATGGGCCATCAGAAGTTGGAGCAAAGCAAAGCAAATTGACAGAAATGTCCCAAATTCTTACACTTCCTGCGCAGGTTGACAGCCACTCCTAGCAGGCCCAAGGACAAGAGGAGGGAGAGGGACACACACAGCACGAGGAGCCGCTTCCTCTTGTTGCCTGCACAAAGAGGTGTTCTTTGAAAGTTTGCAAGAAAGAAGACAATGGGAAGCAAGTGCTACAGGAGTACAACTCTGTGTGTGTGTGTGTGTGTGTGTGTGTGTGTGTGTGTGTGTGTGTGCATGCGTGCGTGCGCGTGTGTACGTGTGTAAAGCCAGTGGCTGTGGTCACACACCTTGATCAAAACCTTTGGAGACTTGGGTTCCACAACTGCTGCAGAATTTTGCTGTTGACCTTGCGGTAAGTCTCTTCATCACTGCTTGTGTTCAGAGAGTTTCTGAAGCTCTGTTCTTCTCCAAAATTCTCTTGTTCCTCAACTGCACAAAAATGCGACAGTTCTGGAGTTGAAGCAACGAAAGGAAAACGGATACGCACTTCAATGCACTGCTCCACTGATAAAGCCCAGGTCACATCAAAGTCAGCCAAAATGACAGAAATAATTGTCCTTGTTTCAATGATCACAACCAAAGTTTAGCATGGCTGGAGAACACTTTCCACGTGCTTGCACGTGCACACTGCAAATTGAGGAGTTTGTGCCACAATCAAAATCTGATTCGAACAGAGAACGGTCTGGTCTGTTTGTCACAGAAGGAATGTCAGAGGCGAGCGTTTGTTCAAACCCCACTTGACTTGCACCCGTACAAACTTTCCTCTTCCCCAACGTGCGACACAAAATCCAGCAAGTTTCTCGCCACAACTGTCTCTCCGTTGTTCAACCCTGCTGTTCCTCAACCCTTACTCAACAACTCCGAATTCCCTACCCCATCCCCCACCTCAGTTTCACCCAACTTTCTCAACCAACGTTCGTTGAAACTTTCTCTGCCAACTTCGCCAAGCTTCGGCCAACCCAAACTCTCTAACTTCGCTCATCTTCCCCTCCTTTCCGTCCACCTTTCACCCAAAACTCTCCAAAAAAAACCCTCATCTCCCATGCACCCTTGGCCTTTGCTAAACTTTTGCTCTGGCTCTCACCTGAGCTTGCCTTTGCTTCACTGCTTCCAAACGCATCCCTGTCGTCGTCAGTTTGAATTTTTTATTCGGGGTTTTGACGTTCATCAAAAAATGTTGCTTTCAGGATATTCTCTGAGGAGGCACGCAATTTGTGTCGTCGAACATTTCTGACAGATATTTTGTGCTTCGACAGGTTGCAAAATTACACTGAATACCCTCAATAAGAAACTCTTTGGCACACAACCATAGGGAGGTTGAACACAGAGACAGCGAGAAGGAGAGATTTTCACGTCAGGCGCTGTCCGCGTCAAATTTTGTCAACAACGTAACGACGTCAAAATCTTGACGTCAAAATCTTGACGTCGACGTCAAATTCAATATGGGAACAACGGACAGTGTTAAAAACAGAGTGAAACGGTACAGTCCATTCCTGACGTCAACCCCCCCCCCCCCCCAGCTTCAAAAGTATCACGCGCATCACTTGTGTGAAGACCGCTGAACACGGTTGTGCGAGTGGTGCACTGAATCGGGGTATCCACCAAGAAATTGTCATGACAGGGGTCGGCACAGTTCATGTCACACTCAGGCACGAGATTTGATTTCAAAACCTCGCTTTGAGTTTGTGTGGATCTACGCAAGGCAGAAGTCAACAGTTTATCAGAAGGACTCCTTTATTTCAGCAATACCAGAAATGTGGTCTGTGAAGAAATGGCATGTTTTTTTTTCTTCAACTAACGTGAAAAGAATCTCCGCTCAAAACATACTTGGTTGTCATTTTCTCGTTCTTGAACATTGCAGAAGTTGCACCAATGCATAAAACGTCAAGGTCTGAAGCAAACACTGTGAATGAAGCAACCGGCCAGACAATATTTACTCCGAGCCACTTGGTTGAGTCTTCTTCTGCCCAAATTTTGCGTGAATCTTTGTACCGAGAGCGTGCACAACCCATATGGATACAGCCGCCACGGGCATGTAATTGAGAAGTACAGACTCTAGCACAGAGGAGTAAGCGAGAATCGACTCTGTCAGGGTGTTACGGGCGAAATTCCCAGTCAAAAGAGCTGCTCTAACCAGATTCACCATTCCAATGCAAATGCTGGCAACATTGGCAAAATTCGCAATGCTGTTGGCCGTGGCATCTTTGTAGGGTCTGACTATTGCCGTAAACAGTACAATGGTCACCACAAGAGCGTTCATCGCGTAAAGCCTGGGCAGAGGTTCCGTTATGTACGTTGTGCACAGGATCAGAGACATGCGGTACAACTTGTGGATTCCCAGCCACGTCATATCTACACCACAGACCCTCAGTGTTCTATAGTGTTTCAGTAGAGTTTCCATCAAGACCTCCTCACTCTCTGTGTATATGGTCTCAGGATCTTTGGCAAAAAATGCCTTCCAAATTGACTCTTTCACAAAGGATTGGTTTTTGTTTCTGTTGCAAAATTTTTTCTTGCAAATGCGCCAGGCTTTGGACAAGCAGAAGTACATAGCCGTTGGTAAGGGTAGAAAGCAGGCCACGATAAAGAGAGACACTGACATCTGCTTGTCTCTGATCAAGAATGGTCCAATGGCCAACACCAGAAACACTGGAACCACACTGAGGTAGAGGTACATCTGCAACACAAACTGCCACCAAGCTCCACAGTGAATTTCTGCTTGAATGTATAGCATCGGCTCAAACTCTACGTGTTGGCATGTCACAAGGGTGAAGGTGCCTTTCACTATTCTTTGGTAGGACAAGAGAACTGTAAGAATGAAGGCTTCACATAGTCTCCCTCTAATCTTTGACCAGCTGTTCGAATGAGGTTTGATACACTTTGACAGAGCCCATTGCACCACATAGACGAGCAGCAACGTGGTCATGATCCAGATTCCAATGATAGATGTGAGGATCACTTTGAGGATGGGTGCAGGAAAAGAAACATCAAGACACAGGCTTGAAATATCGTAATAGAGCAGGAGAAGCTGAGGGGAGAACTGCAGGAATCTCACCATGAAGTTTTCTTTCACAGGCCCAACTTGAGGCATCTCAACATTAAATAGCGCCGCATCTTGGACAAAGTAGAACACAATTTGAATGTACTTCATGCCACTTTCTTCCTGCGCGGTATCCTCAACTGCTTTGTCTTGTTCCTCCTTGACCGTGTCGTTGACCTTGACCTCACTCAGCGGTGCGAGTACATTTTCATTTGGAAATAGGAAGGATTTGGGGTTTAGTTCCAGCGATTGACTTCGTCTCACGAAACTTGTTTCTGCTTTGGTACACGTGTTTACTTCGACTGGCGTTGGTTTCGGTGCAAGCAGCAAAGTGCTTACAAGCGCGTTGGTCGTTACTCTGTCGTTTCTCTTTGTGTGCAGTTCTATTAGCCCCTGGAGGCCTGAAGACTTCACCCTCTTTTCCACACACACATAGAGAACCTTGACACAACTGGACAACATCTCCTTGACATTTTTGAAGGTCAGAAGGAATATCGTGTACGTGAGTGCAGCGCTAATGTACAGTGCCATCACCAAGTGGGCTTCACATGTCTCTGTTGGGACACAAGCAGGGGAAAAGAGGGTCTCGGTCATATTGCTCTCACACACCCCACACAGCCTTCCTGCTCTACCCTTTCTACACGAGTTGATTCCCCGACAACTTTCCGTCGATTCACAGCAATAATTTTCTGGACATCTTATGGTTCTCACTTTTCCCTTTTCGTCCGAGAATCCCCAGTAGTCCGGCAGTGTTGCAATGTCGTTCTTGACACAAGACGCACCGATGGGGCAGATCACACAGTGTTCGTCCAGGACGACGTGTGACAAGAGGGAGGACCCTGGGTCTGCCTTCACCAACGCCAGGTTCGCTTTTGCGTGCTTGTCCCTGTACCTTCCCGGTTGACAAAGGGAACTGCATTTCAATCTGGATACTTTTCGAGCTGTTTCTTGAACAAGCCTGATCGCACAGAGAACTTTCACGTTTCGCATGTACATATTTTCCACACGTGGCAAAACCAATATGGAAGGCATTGATTGCTGTCTGGATGCATCAAATACTGTGTTTTTGATGGACACGTTGGTGTGTTCTGCTGCCCCAGACACGAGTTTCAGTTGGTCTTTGTCACTCGGTGGTGGGTTCAAGTCAAACACACACTCGGATATTTTCAATGATGCGTGCTTGAGCAAAAATGTGCAGCTACTGACGTGGCTGCTTTCAATGGCAACACAAGGCTCATCGTCCCCTACAAATTTGTTTCTCAAATCCATGGATGCATGCAAACTCATCAGAGTTGAACTTTGAATTTCAACATTTTCCGCCAGGTGGACATCAAGCTGAACGTTGGACAGCTTTGCCCTGGAGAATTGTGCGTTGCGCAAACTGAATTTAGACACTTCCCTGGAATCCCCCCTGACATGAATGACAGACCTTTTGAACACACACCTGTCTGTGGTCAGTTGACCAATATTTTGAGATTTCACAGATCTGGGAAGCCAAAAGGGAAGCTTGAGCCTCACATTCAATGTCACACCATCAAACAGACAGTGGTGAAGAACCAAGTGAGTCGGAGTGTGGAGCCAAACGTACAGCATTGCTGTTCTGAAAGTACAGTTCAGAAGTGTAATAGTGGGGAGCGTATCAGATGACACCAGATTGCCTTCCAGGGAAAACGTGTCAGGAGAAAACTGGTAGGCTGACAAAGAAGTCCAGGTCGAAAAGAAACAGTTTTCAAACGTGACGATGCCAAAGAGGATGAAGAAAGACTGAGGGAAGTGAAGCCTCTCAAAGAGGATGGAGAAATCGTGGTGATGCCTTGGGTCTTCGTTCCTCAGGATCCATCTCATGGCGCCTGGAACAGTCAAGTTTCTCCGTTAAGTTTTGCAAAACAACTGGTAAGTTGAGTCATCTGCATCTTGTTCGCGCAATCAACCAGAGGCTTGTTTTTGGACAGATACCTGAACATTTCAGTTCCACGCTTTTACGTGTTGAACTCGCGAGCGCGAATGAGACATCACTAAAAACAACGCAATATTCCGAATGTTCTCCTTTTGTTTTTTGCCCGTCCAATGACAATGTGGTTGACGTCACGTAGATGTGAGCACCGTCAGACGCCACGCGCAGGGCAGACGCCAGGGTCTTACAAGGCGCTGACTTTGTCTCACAGTCGTTGCCATCGGAACCTTCGTCTGACACAAACCACACGTTGTTACCTGTTGAAACAATCGGATCTTTGACAAAAAACGATCAACGACACAGAGACAGCGAGGTTTCTCAATCAAACTCTCAATGGGTATGAACTTATTAGATTTTGTTTTGGTATTCACTGAACAACAAGAACAGAACTGACCCTTTAGATCCTGCATGTTCTCTGTAAGGCCTTCGACTTCAGCGTCCACGATACGGTCTTCATGACCTTCACTCGATGCAAATTGCATCGAATTGAAGCCACCAAACAGAAGCAGCAGAAGCACTCCCCACCTCATGGACATTCTTTTGCTTGCCAAACTATCCCTCAAATACATATGGAAACTGGCGTGGTATTTTCACGAGTTTGGACAAATTCCCCTTCGCTATGCAGCAGGCTTCTTGCTGGTTGTGTGCCACAATGTGGTGGAGAAGCAGAGTATTACGCGGTCCAGGCGTCAAAGAGGGCAGTTGGGACTATGATCCTCAGCGTTCAAAGGACCGTGTGTGACAAAACATGACAATTGACCGTACAAACAAATAATTGTTTGGGACTCGTGTTGTGGACCAGCATGTGTGCAACGCAGATGAGAAAAAGGAAATATGGCAGGCACAGACAAAAGAATCGAGGGCCCCACCGCCAAAATGCCCACAAAATCGAGTTCTTCCTCCTCCCACAAAGAGACAAAACGTTGACTGAAACTGGTTGGGATTTCGCCAATTCCATTGGTTCCGTCATGGTACGAACCTTGCCCCTCTTTGTTGGTCTCGTGGATGCAGGGAGAGTGGGAAGCAGGGCCTGAAGGGCATGGCAGCAGGGTCACGGGTCCTGGTTGATATGACGAAGGGAAGATCCATGCAGGGGACACATGAAGGTCCCGAGTGCCAAACGCTATACATGTACCAAGGACGGTGACAACACAGATGTCCACCGCCATCATTGTGGCGCACTGACTGGCTTTGTGGTCTGAAAAATGCGGTGCTCATTACGCATAGGGCTACGCCACGTACACCTTGTGACAAACACATGTACGTTTGCAACGGCCTGTGGTCACGGTGCATTGGTGATCCCAAGTGTTATTTTCCCCCCTAACATGAAACCCGTTTTGCACTCGCTTCACCTTGTTGCTCGTCTTTCTGCTTGCAGCCCGCTTTGCAGCGTCACAGCGTGAGCCCAACAGCGTGCCTCGCCACGTCCCAGGGTCCACCACATCAGCCAATCACATCACAGGAATCTCAGGGGAACAGCCAATCTCCATCACGGAGATGGGGAAGGAACAGTCACGTGGTACTTACGCAGTGGATGCGCACGCGCGCGTGCTGGAGAACAGACCCACCCTGAGCCCACACAAACCTGTGAAAAACTCGGAATCTGGAGAGCTCTCAGACACTTCGCATTCCCAGGACCCTCAGGACCTACCAGACCATGGAAAGCTCCTACACCCTGAAACAACGCTGTATCCTGATGAGCTTCGAGAGTCAAGGAAGGCCCAGGGGTCAGGGAACCCCAAGGGGTCAGGGAAACCGCAGAAGCTCGCAAAGTCCCAGGAACCAGAGAAGCTCAAAGAACCAGGGACTCTCCAAAACTACACTGGGCCCCTGCACACTGAAGAAGCGTTCTGGGCAGAGCAGGAGCGACGAAAGGCGAAGGTGCAGGAGGTGTGTAGGAGGCACAATCTGACTGGAGGGAACCACACAACAGGTCCGCTGTCTCTCATGGTGGACCTCAAAGGGAAGGTTCTCTACTGCAACAACTACAAGGTGAGGACTACGTAGCTCCGCTGTTGTGGCAAGACGAAGGGGAGAAAAGTGAAAGGGTGCATGCGCGTAACAGAGAAACGAAGAGAGGAAGAGGGAGAGAGAGGCAGACAGGGAGAGGGGAATGAGAGAGGGTGACACAGACAGACAGACAGACAGACAGACAGACAGACAGACATCAGGGAAGAGAAAGGAGCCAGCAGAAATAGAGATTGAGATTGCAGAGAGAGAGATTGAGAGAGAGAGATTGAGAGAGAGAGAGAGAGAGAGAGAGAGAGAGAGAGAGAGAGAGAGAGAGAGAGAGAG
>JAAUXT010058137.1_pt1 | contig 14547 bp, 15 predicted proteins | sample 7278171 | NCBI WGS metagenome assembly JAAUXT01 (sample SAMN14350112, study PRJNA611818) | marine sediment metagenome | isolation source: surface marine sediment (1.8m) | place: French Polynesia: Moorea | collected 2018-08 | reverse complement strand
AATACTTTTGATTGAATCATCCACTGTCATTGAACCTGAATGGTGTGTTGTTTGGAGTACCTTATATTGACCTTTTGACCCTGGTCTTTGGGTAGTTTTCACTCGGACGATGGTCGAGTCAAAAGTGTACAGTTACGTTTTCGGACCCTACCCTTCTGACCCGCCAACATCGTGCCTCTGGTCCTTCGGGCTATTTCTGTGTATGTGTCACAAAGACAGTCGAGGTGACAATGTGATCATTGCTCATTTGGGTCACGCACGAAACTTTAATTTCACAGACATTATTGTTTGCAGACACAATAGAGCTCAGGCTGTTCAAACTGACTACTCTTTTCATCTGTGTGCACAGATTGACAGTTATCTCCAAATTCTTTTGCTAGGGAAGCAGTTTGTTTCAGTTCAAACACGTGTTCTGTTGGCAAAACCTTGGAGCATCATGTGCGGAATAAAGCCGTTGAACGGGCTTTCAATTCTATCAGGAAACTTTGCTCAGTAAGCTGCCTCTTGGGTGTAACCTCTCATCACGCAGTAAATGAACAATTGTAGATTTCTATGTCTGCAGGGAGTCGAGACACGGCGGCCTCAGTTTTGCTGAGTGCCTCTCGCGTCCGGTTGGAGCTGCTCATGCAGCACGGACTCCAGAACTGGTCCATTCAGTGTCTTTCGCAGGAGACGAGGTGATGAACGGTGAGGCTCCCGCATCCATCCGACCTTTGTCCACAACGCGAACAACGAGGGCGATTCAAAAGGTCCGATACCACCAGACTCTCTTCGGGGAATTGTTCCACGGAATTGTCTACAATCCCTTCTCCAGCCTGAGTGGTATTCGTCACTCGTTTGGGATGAAACCTGGGAGGCAGGAAACTTGCTGTCAGCACGTCTGCAGGGTTTGTTTACGTGACTGTCCTCGAGACGTTTCTGACGGCTGCAAACAAAAAGACCCCAAAAAAGCGTACACAGGAAAGGGTTCTGATTCTGCTGTGGAGAAAGAGTACAGACATCGCCACTCGTGTGAAGTATGCATGCAGGGCACTCGGACGGCTTGAGTTGGAACAATTTGATATCTTCAAGCACTGGAACGCTCATGGTCACAGCAGTCAGACTCTTGCTGACAGGAGGGCTTCCGGACACCACGCGTGGGTTTTCTGCGCAAGTGTAAAGATTTGGGTGGCCACTTGGATCTAACGAAGCAAGCTCCATGGGTCCAGCGTGAAGGGAGAAACCCCCTTCAGTCAGCTTCATTGAATTCTCTTCCTGTTCCAATTTGTCATGAAAACCTGGAAACCCCTTCTACACGTGTGTTGGGCACTATAGATATGCTGGCATTCCTTGAACGCTTGGAACCAGGAAATGATTTGCAACAGAAAATGACAGTATTAACTCGTCTGCTGTGTGACACGATACAAGCTAGATTCCTAATCTTGAAAGATTCCTGCAAGTCGATTGGGGAAGACTTTTGACAGGTCTCATGTTTGGCCACCGTTTGTTGCGTCCTTGAGATGTTTTGCCGAACCACAGATCTATGCGGAAGACACGCATGTCTTCTCCTTGGGCTTTGGCGAAAAGGGTGACAAGGAGTAAAAGTCTTGAATTTCCAGGCGAGGGAGGAACCCGTTGGTCGTGTTTTCAGACAACAACGTGCACGCGAAAGAGGGGGGGGGGGTAATTGGAGGGCAGAGTATTGGGGGTGTTGGGACATGAAGGGGGTGTTGGGGCAAAAAGGAGGATGTTGTGAAATTGGGGGTTTGGGGGTATGAGGCACAGGGAGTTGGGGTTTCAAGAGGAAGGGTGTAAATTGTGGATGAACGCACACATGAATGCTACTGGATTTCATACCCTCAACCATCAAAATGGGCAAAACCAGGTGACCATTTGGGAGCAGACTGGGAGGGGTTCTTTTGAGAGAATGGAGTAATTGAGGTGGAAAGAGGCAGAAAGAAGGGCTTTGTCACACAGAAGGGGTCAACTGGACAGAAGTGGTCACAGGAAGAGGGTGTACGGCTGGTCACTCAGGAGAGTGAAACTTGCATCACGAACAAACAATTGTCTGAGAACTCAATCATTTCCCGTCGTGTTGTTGGGAAGCTAAAACTGCCCTCAAAACACGACTTTGTTGCGTGAGTTTTGCCGTCAGTGAATTGCATGTGAGGACACGACGGGGACGGGATGCACAGTGGGTAATTTTCTTTTAATTACCTGCACCAGATTTGTCGTGCCAAGCAAATTTGTTGCCAATTTGAAAGCAAAATTTTCCCAGAAATTACAGGTCTTACCTGATGTTTTCTATTCAAACAAGGAAAGCGTCTGCGGATCAGTCAGAATTCGGGCAGCACTGCTGCGCGCGTGTGGCTCACAGAACGGAGGGCGACAGCCTCCCCGGTGAAACGCCCCCCGCGCGTCGCGTTCAGCCTCCGCTGCTGCGCCCGGGGCTCCGCTCCTTCCCGACCATCGATTCAAGAATCAAACCCGCAGTCGACGACAACCAACACTAATGTATGCGCTCAGGTGTGAGCACAAAAACACAGACTATGGATTTTTGAACAAACGCGTCGAAAGAAACATTTGTTTCTCTGCACTTGGTCTCGAATACTGATCTTTGTTCGTTCTGCAAGTTTCACGATTCAAAGGCGCAGCGAACTGAGCAGTGTGTTCAGTCGAACACCATGTCGAGTTCGCGGAGGTGCTCCGAGTACGAGAACGGTTTAAATTCCACCTTCGCCATCAAAACGGTGAGAAAAGCTGCACCTGGTGGCGGAGTTTGCCTTCTCGGAGCTTCTCTGTTGCATGCGGCACACAGTTACCATTCTGTGACAATTGGACTCGCACACCAAAGTTTCCCAGCCTCCAGTGCACTTGGAATCGAAATCCCTTGCAGGAGGAACAAAAACTGAGTCAAATTTTTGTTCTCCGCCGAATCTTTTGCACTGCGAGGAAATGGTGCATCTCATTCAATCTCATTCAATTAAATTCAATCACGGAATTGTGTGTGAGAAGAATGGAAGGCTCTTCACGACTGACTTCACCCACAGCGCTCTGGTCCGCACTCCGAGCACGCCTCTGGTGCTTCTCACAAGTGTCATACCAGTACAAAGCCTTTCCCTCGAAATCGTCTTCTTGCATTCCTTTGTTTCAATCTCGACCTGCAAAAAAATAAAACGTAGATGCAGTCGCAGGCCATAAAACAGGTCTCTTTTCACCACGGTCAGATTGCAAGAAATTGTACAAGTTTGCAACAATGCATGTTTTAACGTGCCCTTTTCAAATCGGTCTGAGACCCTTCAACCCCAGCGCTCCCCTCGACAGGGAAATCGGTTTTGCACCAGTATAATCATTTCTGCGAGAAACCTTGGAATCACGATGTCAGCCTCTGTGATCTTCTCTGCTGATCAACTTCTGTGAGACAAACAAACACTTGTTCAGTTGAAGAACAAAGTGTTTGGATTTTTTGGGTTTTCACTTATCTAGAGGAGAAGAGGGGAGTAAAGTTCTGAGTATCCTGAGTTTGAAAGCAAGAGGGGGTGTCTACACAGAGAGGAGCGGTACCCAGACTCTTGTCACACACACCCATGGAATCAAAAGTTGAAGTCTGTTGGGGTACGGAAAGAAACAGAATGATCTGTTGATTTGCTGCTTGTCTTGGGTCGGAACCTGAGGGCGGACCTCTGCCCACCCTCGAACCGCCGGAGGTGTCGTCACGACGAACACGTCTCGCGACATGTTCAAGTGCACGAGACTGTTGATGACGTCTGCTGGATGAGTCCGTAAATTTCCTGGTCACGAAACAGAGATTTGATTTGACAGCCTCTCGGCAAAGCAATTCAACCTGCGGGGCATAAATTCCACTCCAACACTCTCTGGAGTTCTGTGCTTTGGTCGCTGTGTTTCGTATCTTCAGACAGGACACTGTTCTGTGATCACAGCAACGATTTTTGAGCGAGTTTCTCTGATTTTCCTGAGACGGAATGTGACCAACAAAAACAGAGAAGAGACAGCGTGGCTTCTTAGTCGGAGTCTCTGGAAGCATGAGGCACCAAAACAAACAACTTTCCGCTTCAAAGTACCTCCCTTTTGTGAGTGTGAGAACATGTTGCAGTCCACCAAATTCTTGATGCTGTCACAAGAAGATGCACGGTTGAAAGGTTTACAATTCTTGATGGTTGATCTCTGCGGAAACGTCAGAGCGCAGATGCACATGCGAGACCAACCAAAAGCCTGCACAAGCATTTTCTGTCTGCATGAATGCGGTGAGACTTAACGAAAAGCTGAAGACTTAATGAGTCGATCTTCTTTGGTTCACGGTATCAGCAACCACCCAGGCTCAACCCTCTCCACAGACTGGATGTGAAACAAACACAAAGAAATGCACATCAAAAAGCCAATCTTTCGGCGCACTTATTCTTCACAAGTGCACATCTCAACCTGTTTCTCTGTTCCTCCGCCTTCAACCGAATTAGATGCGGAACCCCTTCTTGGGAAATTAAAGTCCTTGGGCTCTGCTTCCCTTCCGCAGTACAAAAGGCCCCATTTCATCAGGATACGCATTCTTCCCTCCATTTGTAGGCCGCGGAAGCACAACATCCTGAGATGAAATGGAAACTGCAGAAGCGAGGCGACAGCGAATGTGCCTCGCGCCGTGATTCTGCACGGCTGACGTCCCCCCTCCCTGCCCTGCCCCGCTCCGTCCCGGCGCCGACGCGAGTCTCCTCTCCGCTCCTCGCTCATCCATCATCGCGACGTCCTTCCACTCGAAACGTCTTGTCAAAAGTGGAACCGTGTTCCCAATAAAGGAATGGGAGAGCCTCGCATCGAGGTGCAAGTTTTCACGAATGGTGGTATCAGGGAAGAACTGCTCTGCACGTCTGATGAGAGGGCCACTGTTGTCTCCCGGGGTCATCTCTCGTGGTTCAGGAAGCAAGAGTTCGAGATCTTTGGTTCGTCTCAGCAGCAATTTGACCCAGACTAAAATCTGGACCAGGTTGCTGGAAACAGGGACGCACTTCAGGTTGGACATTCGGTAGGGAAGTGGCATGTTAAAACTGGCGTCAAACTGGCAGGCAAAATGTCGCGAGAGCTTCTTCTCTGGAAACGAAGATCTCAAGAAACTTCGTTTGAACCTACATGCGGGGAAAACTGGTTGGGGTTCCACAAAGACACGAAGAAGAGGTCTGACACAGGTCTTCTGTTGGCTTTTTTGTCAGTATACATTTTCTTTTGTGTCAGTAGAGGACTGGCGTTGGCGGCTGATTTGTTGCTAATGAGCCGCCGGTCTGTTTCCGCCCGAGAAGGGACTCTTTTCAATCAGCAGGTGAAACGACGTTAGTTTAAACACGCCTTGCGACATCAATCACGGCGAGGCCGACACAAAAGGCCACGTCAACCAACTCTGAAGCTGGAAGCCGCATTAGTCAGGAGCAACACCACAGTGGTCGGTGTCTACTCTCTTTACAATAGATCTCCACACACTGTGTCAGCTCAACACAGGTCCGTCATCAACTAATGCGCACTACAACACATACAGTACAATTGAAAACACACACAAAGGACCGCAGTGGGACCAAACCAATGACCACACAGAGGCGGTTGACCCGCATGATGAGTCACATTGCACAACCGGTGCACTCGTGAGAGAAACTTCTACAACTCTGCGATCACACTGTCTTGTCCTTCATTCACACAACTCTTTTTTCGACCAAAGGTCTTGATGTTATTGCGTGATTTCACAGAAACCATTTTCATGCAGAAACTGCCACAGAGCAGCTTGAATTTTTCTCGGCTCAACGAAGCAGTTGTCGCGCTCACGGTTGAAATTTTTGCAGCGACGTCTTCAAAGCTACAGGAATCTTTTCAGGTTGGGGACTCTGAACTAAATCAGGTCTTTGCTTTTTCTTTGCAGGATGCAGTGTCGGCACGACAACACAGAAATCTGAAACCCAAAGTGCAGCTATTCCCCTGTGCGCAAAGTCAATATTTTGCACACAAACTCATTTTGTGGAGATGCATGGTACGGAAAAGGAGAAGCTATGTTTAATGCATCGATGTTACCTGCGGAATATTCTACACACGCGGCAGACTGGAGTGCAAGTCCGACTGCCAGAGACATTATCACCGGCGCCGGCGTCCCGGGGGTCCCGACCCTCGCCGGAGCCCTCTCCTCCGGAGACGGCGTCCTGAGCGCAGCCCACGGAAATCAAAGCGTCGGCCACTCAGACCCGTTCACGTCAGATTCTCCCGTCTACCAACTTGGGAGAAATTTTACCCATCCTCAAACGTCATTGGATGCTTTCGTGCCCTTGTCGAGCCTGGACCTGACGACAGAATTAACTCCCAACGAGAGCGACCAGCTTGTGTTGCCCAACTACACATGGAACAAAGCGGGCTTCAACATTTCATTCAATTTCACCGGAAATCTCTCTGTGAGTGATTGGAATACAACGGAAACATCAGAGCATCATTCGATAAATTGGTTGCTGCTGGGATTGTGCATCATTCCAACGTGGATATTATTTGGTAATTTACTTGTGTTGTTAGCCGTCATCTACCACAGGAACCTGAGGACCTTGTCGAACCTCGTAATTGCCTCCCTCGCAGTTACGGACTTTCTGCTCGCCTTGGTTGTGGTACCTTTTGGCACTTATCAAGTGGTGAGTGAATAATTTATTGATATAACGATCTTCCAATGTCAGGCGCGGGATATAATTATTGTGCAATCTCGAATGCCTTCGAGGTGCGCTGATTGAGCAAATCCCTGATGCCTAAGCCCAATTTAGTTTCCCTCACTTGTGTACCGATGGCGCAAAACAAGAACAACAGCGCGCTGCACTAAACCTGCGAGAGTCGTGTGCGAAGCGCTGAGAAGTTGCGCCGATGCAGGAGCTTTTCCCCAATTCAGGAGAACGTGTTCTCTGTTCGTGCGTTGAACACACCACCCAACTTTGGTGAACTTCAACTACGCCTCCAATATTCCATCACCGTCAGAGAAATTTCACAAGCAGCAAGCCGTGTGTGGGAACTTCAGGGCGGACGAACTCGAAAACCTGATGTTGTGACTGCAGTAGATTCTCGAGTCACGAAACCACGAACATCAAACAGATGTGTCCATCATTAAGGGACACGGCGCATTATCAAATATTCAAGTTATACCTCACGATGTTGTGTCCGACAGGCTTTCAGACACGATATCGCACACAGGAGCAGGCAGAGGGAAGAGAACATCTGAGAATTCCACCCCCCCCCCCTTCATGAGTTGGTCTGCGGTGCGGTGCTGCAGGCTGGAATCCTGCAGGCCTCTGGTCTGCATGTTGAGTTCACCACACGCCAACTCCACTGTCCTGACGAAGCCCGTCTCATGTGGGTGGCTTTGGAGTCCCCGAGTACATTTCAAGACCCAGGCCTGTTTTCAAGCTTCCATTGAGATTTTTCAAAGAGCAGACAGCTTTTGTGTGAAATTGAAAGGCCCACAGTCGTGTCTTGGTTCCTTGAACAGATACGCCTGGAACATGATCCAACAACCTGCAACCAACAAGGCCCAGAAAGATATTTTCAGCACGAACGCACTCAGGCTTGAAATCTCGCAGAATTGTTCTTCCCTTGTGATCTGATCCTTGGTTCTCGGTGGACGAGGCGGCCGGGGCAGCGCCGCGATATTGATGATTTCAATTCTATGTTTGCAGATAAACGGCAAATGGGGCCTGGGTTTGGTGACTTGCTTGGTTTGGACGGGTTGTGACGTGTTCCTGTCCACGACATCCATCATGCATCTCTGCGCGATCGCCATCCATCGCTTTCTCGGCATTTCGTATCCACTTCACTTCAGGTGAACACTTTGCTTGTCTGTCGCTACAAATATGCGTCATTTGCTGCCGTTTGTGTTTGCTTCGATGAGGCCATGGGACGGAACAGGTGCTGTTTAATCGGCATCAACTCACCAAGCGGCGTGCGGTTTGCTCAGGAATGCTTCCCCGGGAAGCTTTGTGTGCAGATAGGTCCTCAAACCCGGAGCCGAACCGCGCGGAGGTATTCAGGTCACGCCGGACTCAAACGTATTGATTGATGCTCCGGTCGAAACTTTCTGACATTTGTGTTGCCGGTGAAGTGCTCGCCAATTCCAGAAATCAGAATTATTTCCTGCATATCAATGAAGAAACTTGAGACTGTGATTTACAAGCTCTATGGCCTCCCAGCGCCACACCAGAACAAACGAACCTTACGCTTTGCAACGAGGAACGAAGTGTTCGGTTGCTTCGCTGTTGCGCTGAATTTGAGATGCCGGGTATTCGATCATTCTGCTCCCCTGGTCTTAATTTTCCAGTTGATTTGATCTGAAACTTTACCTCGCACAGGAAATCGTGTATGTGGAAGTTTGATTCGTTCTGGATCCAGGACCCGCCCTTGTGAGAGGAACCAGCTCCGAGCTCAGTGAAACACCATAAAACTGTTCAATGACGCAACGTCAAGAAACAAATTACCTTCACCCGGAGAAGAGCAGCGCTCATTAGGCCCGCAATTTCCGCTGCAAGTTGACAACTTTTTGACCCACCCATCTGTCCACCTCAAGAAGCTGTGAAGCACAGACAGGAGAAAAGCGAGAGCGTTTAGCGGTGTCGAGTTGCGCTGTGACTCGCGTTTTTGCCTCGTGCTTGTTTCAGAACGTCGCAGGACAAGCGGCACGTGTTGGCGCTGCTGATCCCGACGTGGAGCGTGTCGTTCGCCATCTCGCTGCCGCTCATCATCCAGGGCTACACCAATACGAGCCACGTCATGCTCCACGTGCCCGGCGTCGGCGTCCAGTGCGGTATCTTCGACCACGTCTTCGCCATCTACTCCTCCATGGTGTCCTTCTTCCTTCCCTTGGCCATCATGATCTTCGCAGACATCAGGTCTGTGCAGATTCTGCGCAACAACAGCCAGGTGTCGATGGTGCCGCGGACCGCGGGCGTCGCGGGAGGAGGGCTGAGCCGCTCCCGCTCCCGCTCCCCCAGCAGCACCAAGGACACGAGCGCCTACGAGCTTGCGGAGAGCGACGGCGGCGGCCACAACAGCACTGCGCAGTCGCCGATGATTGAGTTCAAGGCGACGACGCCCAACTCGTGCGCGTCCGAAACGAACGAGCTGGTGAGCAGGAGCAGCTACACGACGACGCCGTTCGGCACGCCGCGCTCCGAGACGAACTGCTCCGTCAAGTCGTACCGATCCCGCTCCAAGTCCGTCTCCTACATCGGCATGCTGGCCGCGCGCGGAGTCTCCAAACTCAACAGCCGCGAGAGGAGGGCTGAGAAAACTTTGATATGGGTCTTTGTTTGCTTTGTCGTCCTCTGGATGCCGTTCTTCTTCACCAACTTCACCTACGGTGTTTGTGGAACGAAATGTGATATCCCGTCAGATATCTTCCTCGTGTTTACTTGGCTCGGCTACATATCGTCTGGAGTAAATCCTTGTATCTACACATGCCTCAATAAGGACTTCAGATTCGCTTTCAAGAAATTACTCACATGCCGACTCAGTCATCTCAACCGCAAAACATGACATGACTGATGTTCAGCTGTGTACGATAACAACATTATCCTGTACTGAGTAATGATTCGGAAAAAAGGACCAAGAACTTATCTCAACCCACGAATCATGTTCTTTTCAAGTCGCCGCATGTGATGCCCATTTTCAGTCACAAGCATAGTGTAGGTGGATTTTACAAGGTGTTAATTTGGTCAACAGTTTGGCAATATTCGTCGGTCTCCGCTCCGTCTTCTCTCCTACAGCAGGTGTCTGTTTCCGAGATTTTTGTTTCGCTTCATGTTCCAACAGAAATAACATTCAAACATTGCTTTCTTGATCACATCCCAAAGAAGAAACATGTTTCTTGAAACGACATTCTGGGAGCAATAGGATTTCATAGGGTAACGGTGGCGGTGGAAGGGGGACATCATGTCCTCCGGAGTGTCTTGTGTCTTCACTGTGAGACTCTGTATTCTGGTTGTCCACTAATGTACACATTGTTCGTAGCAGTGTTTGTGTCGGGGCTGCCAGGCCTGCAAAGCTTTGTACACACGAGAAAGAATGTAAATATCAATGAAAAATCCTGGCCCGGTTATTCCTTGTCTTTTCACAGAAAAAGAGTCTGGTCGATTCCCTGGGCGCCGATGACAGGAATGAGAAGAAAGCGCCAGCATTGCTTCCTTTTGATTCCTTCGGCAGCGCGGGAGGTTGTTTTCAGCCTTGAAGCTGTGGTGTTGTAGCAAGCGTGACCTCCGAGTGGAGTTGTGTGCCCGAATCCCCCACAAAGACACGCGTCAGGGTCGCCGGCCACAGATCAAAGCTGTCACAACTCAATTGAACGGAGCCGTGAGATGCTATCGAATCAGCATAAAGACGCAGCCTGGTCGCTTTCTTGGTTCCAATTTCCTTTTGTTTCTCGCACCAAGACCATAAGTTATGCTGTCTGAGAAACAATCAATTTACGTTGTCGTTTGCCACCTTCTCGGCACGTGAAAGAACAAAGTGCGGTCATGCAACTCAGGAGGGAAAATTAGTTTTCTGTACAAAACTGAATAGAAGAGCAAAGTGCGACAAAAAACTGGTTTTGATAAGGAGCTCCTCCAATGTTCCCCATGTACTCTGCACTCTGCAAGTGCGCCAGCGAGCTAGTTGTCAGTCCCGTCTTGGCTCACTCCCTTCCGGAACATCTTTCGTTGTGTTTTTCCCACAACTGCTTGGCAACCTCCTCTCCCCTGGTGGTGAACAGCACGACGTACTTGGTGTGATGTTTTGCTTGCGCCAAAGTGGAAAGCCTGACGAAGAACACTGAATCTTGCGAACAATCACAAGTGGAATAACGAAGTTGCCTCTGGGACAGAGTACAAGCTGTTTGGAACGCTGCATCCCCTGGTAGTCGGAAACAATTGCCTGCCATTTAAAACTGGTTTGTTCCACGAAGCTGCTTGATCCCAGGGCACACATTAAGGGTTTAATGCTTCCCAAGTTACGCACAGCAAATTTGTGGTTTATCCTTCCAGGCCCAAAGGCTTGTGTGAACCAACGATTACCGTACCGCGTACACGTGAGACACACCTTTTCCCCCAAAAGTGATGATCAAAGGAAGGGGTGCGTCTTACACATGAGTATGACTTGCTTCAGCAGGACTCGTGAGCCACAAAATCAAGGCAAAATGTTGGTGTGCGTCCTGCACACGGGTGCGGCTTTTTCTCGTAAGTGCTGCACCCCACCGAGCAGTCTGAGTCGGAAAGCTTGAGCAGGGCTCAGTTCACACTTGTGGAGCAGTAGCCATGGACCGCGTCGTTCACCGACTCGGCTTTGGCAGCTCAACCAGCATTCCAAGTTCCGGCAGATGCGCGTAGTGTTCTTTCTTGATTTTACACTTTTTTTTCGCAAAGTTGAGTTTGGTGACGACAACCTCCCCTCTCGTTTGTTGCGGAGGTTAGAAAACGTGTCACTGAATCCGAGGCAAGCGAGTTCGTTTTTGAAACGAAGCCTCAATACGCTCGTACGATTTGAAGCTTTCTCCAACGCCTCCATTTCAATTAGTGTAATTGCGTTTTCCTCAAAGCAGGCGCAGCGTGTGTTATTTCAGACTTGAACAGCTGCCTGACTTGCAAGTGAAACGTGACGATGGCGCTCGGAGCGTCGCCTGCTCCGGCGGCCCGAAGCGGGGCGGAGCCGGATCGAGTCTCCGCGACACCTCGCAACTGCACCTGAGTGTCACCTGAACACGCATCAGCACGGAAGCGGTCTCCAAAAGGGTCAATTATGAGGCTCGCGAGGCTCGTTCACGGACATCGAGGCGTCAGAACGCGAGAAGTTGACGCCGAGGTTCCTCGAAAAAGCAGATTCCTCAAACAGCCAGTCGTTTTGAAGCACAAAGTTTCGGAAACGTACGCTTTGAAACACTCTGTGGAAGTGACCAGCAGACACAACGAGTGTTTGCAGCTTTGTCATGCTATTCGTTGTGCAACCAAAAACAAAGGCACAGTGCTCGGTGTGTCCAAGTTTGTTCACACACGTCTTTGTGCGAGGATGAAAGAAGAAAACTTTCAAGGAGCCACGGGTTGCAAAACAACTGCTGTGAAAGACTTTAACTCCAGTCATTTTGCCAAGTTTCGACCAACCAAAGAAAAGAAAAGATCCGTTGCTGGTTGCGGTCTTCAGGTGATCATGTAGCTCCGCCACTTCCTTTCCAAGACTTGGGCCGCATTTCATTTCATGACAGTGGACATTTCACTCTGTCGTTTTCTGAGGAAAACTGAGGGCAACAGGTCGTTAGAGTTGCCTGACAGTGTGCGTGTTCCTTCCGTGCTGATGTGAGTTGGGCTGTTTCAGGGGAGAATTGCGCCCGTCCCGCAAGAGGCAGGAAGCGCTTATTCCGAACCTTCCCGAGGATCTGTTTCCCGAGGCCCAAGACCCGAACAAACTGCAGCCCGTGAAGTAACCTCCTCCAGCATCCTACCTGTCACTCAGAACCGCGATTTGTCAGACAAGCAGCACCTCGTGTTGGTCGGCAGGTGGAACCACGCTTCACCGGCTCTGACGTTTGAATCAGGCCAAAACAGAATCTTCACGTCAAGACGTTTCATCCTCGCATTTGTTGCGGCAGGAACCTGGCGCTCTCGGGCGATGCGCTCAACACATGAGCCGCCGCTCTCTTGACTCCTCCACTGAATTCGCTTTCAGCAGAAATCATTGTTTTCTTCAGAAATCCTTCCTCAGGAAGTCGGATTCAGTAATCTCGCAGGCGACGACAGAGTGCACCCTTTGATCGTGAACGGAAAGAATTTCGACAATGCTGCACAGCATTGCTCGGCTCGGCTCGGCAGGCTGCGAGGAAACAACGCGGTGTTTGGTTTCGCATCACGCACAACAACCAATGCGATATCTGAGCTGAGACGGACCAAGAAAAGGGAAACAAAAAAGAAACCGTGCCGTGCGCCATGGATATTCAATTGAGTTTGTCGTGACACACAAAAGTTTTGAAGAAGACAAGTCAGTTCACATGATCCCTGGCAAGAGCGTGGAGTTGCAATGACCGGTTTGCTTCTGAAACTTTTGTTGAGTTGGTCGTGACATTCAAAAGTTCGTTCGGTGATCTTCGTGAAGGCGGCAGGTTTTTCTCAAATGACTGGCTTGCAAATCACGCACATTTTGTTCGAACTCGAACAACAATTCCCAACATGAACCGTTGACACGACTCTGCAGATTGCAACGTTCGAACAGGGAATCCACCACCACCACGCAATTTCTGCTGCTGTTTTGGGCCGCGCTGTGCATACGTTGTACGAGGGTGGATTCACTTCTACCCAATGTCGAGTCACTTGGAAACATAGGCAAAGAACCAATTGAGGTCTGTGCACTTGGGCGAAATCAGTTGACTTTGTCGCTGCAATTGTTTCAGCTGAAGCTGAATCCAGGCGACCAATAAAAGCTTCACTTCTTTTGTCTCCCGTCACAATCAGTAAACTGGCATCAGGAGAAAATCTCTCATGAGTTGCTGTCAAAAGTGCCCGTTGGGCCAATCCAGTGCAGAGTTTCTGCCAAACGAGGTCAATTTCAAAAGACCGTCAATCGTCACAAACAGGCTCTCTGGAGACCCTGCACTGTTCATCATGTTTCGAGTAACGCAAAGCCTCTGCATGTTCGGGAAATTTTCTCTGTGGCTGATCGCTGTCCGTCAACTTTGAAGCAGAGTGAGGACCGACGCGCCCGCCACTTCCTGCGGGGATGTCCGCGAGCATCTACCAAATTTTGCGCTTTCTTCTTTCACCGCAAGTACTCTCGTGTCACGCTTCTTGCGTGTGGAAGTGAATCTGTTTTGTTGTCACCCGCGGCAGCAGAATCAAACAAAACCGAAAACAACCTTTCACGACAAGAAAGGAATGCCTTAGCTTTGCAGACACACAACAAAGATGTGTTCTGCTTCTGTTTGGCGGCGACGTTGGCAGCCTCCCACGTCTTTTCTTGTGCACGTAAACCCATGAATTGGACGGCACCGTCACGAAGAACGAGCGTTTTGGTGGAATGAACCATGGGTTGTAACTGGGACCCATCGGCAGGTTTAGCTGTGGTGTTTTTTGCCTCCTGAGACCTTCCCTCTTGTTCGCAGCATCCCGTCCTTGTTTCTCATGCGAAGAGGAGGTTGCACGCATGGACGTGACGTTCAACTCCCCACGGGTCCGAACAACGGAAATTGTCAGTCGTGAATGGCCGCGAACTGCTTTGACCCTTTTGAGAAAAAGCACGTGTTCTCTTGCAGGCCGCCATGAAAAGAAATCTCAGCTGCTGCGCTGAATTTTCCTTTGGACAAATGTTAGTCGCTGCAAAGTGCTCGACATTGTCCTTCAGCTCAGTTCTTTTCTCGGTTTTGTTCAGTTGAGCGCGGGCTGCATTCGACTGTGGAAATGTTCGTGTCTCCGCAGAACTGCATGAGCTGAACTTTACGAGGGAAGTCCTGGAATATGCGGCTTCTGTCCGGAAAAAAGTGGTTGCTCTTGCTCGCAAATTGTTCAAACTCCCTGGAAGTCTCAAGGTGACATGTGCCCTGCTTTT
>JAAUXT010081680.1_pt1 | contig 14550 bp, 15 predicted proteins | sample 7278171 | NCBI WGS metagenome assembly JAAUXT01 (sample SAMN14350112, study PRJNA611818) | marine sediment metagenome | isolation source: surface marine sediment (1.8m) | place: French Polynesia: Moorea | collected 2018-08 | reverse complement strand
TCAGACTCAAAAATTCACTCCAGTTTCATAAACTCAACTGTCATGAATTTTTTTGTCTGGCGTGGTGGGAATAGCGCTTCTCACACTCTACCGGGTGTGCGATCCCTGTCAAACACATCCAAGCAGTATGTTGAGTGGAGTGAGAAGCGCCACTCGCACACTGCATCGTAAACAGGTCAAACACCGAGACGAGATGCCACAATTGTAGAATCTGAAAAGGGTTTTCATTCCGGCAGCATCCAGCAAGAACCTCGTATTTGAATTGAAGCTCAACTCAACCCCCTCCCCCGTCCCTCACAGAAGAAATGTCTTCCGGCGGCCTGACGACTCATCTTCTCAAACCCAGTTGGAGAAATTCCGTTTTCCACCCAGACCTCGCTGTGAGTACACTGCGCTGCTACGTGAGCTGAGGTTAAACTCACATAAGTTCCCAGTCGCTCTGGTACTTCGCTGCCTCCTCCATCAGCTGCGCCAGTTTCTTTTTGAAGAACGGTTCGAACCGGACATCGTCCTCCAGCACTATAATCTTCTCGTAGTTATTTCGGATAACCTATCAACAAGAACACTTGTCCGTAAAGACACCTGCGTCACGCGGAGGATCTCACACGGTGATCTGAAAAGTGAAATTGAACAAAGCCAATACAACTCTTTTTTTTTTTTACATTTTTTGACAACTTACGTCTTCCCAAATGAAGTAGTGACTCAAAAAGCATCCAATCTCACCCATCGTCAGACTCCTGACAAACACACAAGTTGCACAAAATCACAAATTGTCAGAAGCTACAGAGCACCGTACAACAGACGGCGACCTCGACTCACCGTTTATGGTACGGATCGCTGTATCCGGGCAACATTGAGACACCCAAATTTCTCAAATAAGAGTCGTTCAACGTTCTGAAACACGAAGACGACAGCCGTGAAAACAGTTTCTTACAAACCTGCGTTTTGGCAATCTTTTCACAAAGCGACACAACGGAGTGGACATGGACAGGAATTTCTCACACTCACTTTCCATCAACAGCAGGAACCCACTTGAACTTCATCCCCAACTCTTCCAAACAGTCAAACATCTTGGATCTCCGATCGGGCCGTCTCTCCAGGTTGATCATGTAGATTTGGTCGAAGCCCAGCAGGCTCGGTTCCTTTTTCTCCAACATATTCCACAAATAATCCACCCGCTTCATTTTCTCTTCCAAGTACACTGCACGAAAAAAACAGACCTGGCAAAAATTATTCCGCACATTTTCTTCCAACGCACAGTCAAATTTTACTCAAGGCCACAGATATTCACCCGCATGTTCCGTTCTGATGTGGAGGAACTGGTCCTTCTCATCTTGAAGCGTGTGTGGCGGCTCCAACGGCTGAGGAATCCAACCGAAGAAGGCGTCATTCAGGATATACAGCTTGAGTCCAATGTACTTGGCCGAATGGGCGAAAATAATGATGTCGTCGTACGGGCCCTGGAAACACAGAAGTTGGAAAGCACGCTCACATCAGAGGAGCAAGCAGTCACTTGTGAAAACAGAAAGAAACCGCAAAGAGACTTCATGAATGAGAACAATTCGTCACCAGATATCCTGGGGGTGACGGTGCGTAGCCCAGAGACTTGCTCTTCTCCACGTTCATGTCAATCAACATGGTGGCGAACACCATCGGAACTTCGTGAACACCCTGGGAGTGTCTGTACAGTATCGGGAAGTATATTGGTTCCCTTTTGTAGTACCCCTGAAGACCAAACAATCACAATCACAAGAACATTTCAGTGTGAAAAGCTGACGTTGCGCGTTGAAACAGTCAAACTACTGAATTTGCATCAGGCCACACAACGTCAAGAACACACTCACATGTTCGTCCATTCCTCCCCAATAATTTGAATAACGCTCGGCCACCGTACAGTTCAGCATCGGAGCGATGACTGGTCTGAAACGCCAAGGACACCAGTGACAGTCGATGCGATTCTCTCAGCGCTTTGTACAGGTGACACCACCAGCTACAGACATCCTCACCATTGGTTCTGACTGTTCTTTTTCAAAATTGCCCACGTGCAAAACACACATGAATTCGGACGGAATGCCCCGTTGTGACACACACACACACACACACACACACACACACACACAGAATACAAAACTTACTTCTTCTCTTCAATAAGGCGCTTCAGTGTTTGGTTGTTCACGAGAATATTGTCAGCATCTATCATCTGCAAAACAGTCAAACCTCATCAGGTTGTCACAACATCTTCAACTTGCGTGGTGCCCAACAGATGAATCACAGCTTCCAGCATCGATGCCTCGCATCCGTCAACATCTCTGCGCGTGTTAAGGCTCACCAGGCAGTAATCGGCCCAGGTTCTCCGGGCCGTATGAAGCGCCTCCTGCCGCAGGAAGATCACGTGGTTGAACCTCATGTCCGACCAGTGCACCTCCGTCTCCTCGTCAGGGTAACCTACCGTATCGTGAAAGAAGGGAATTCCACGTTCAGTGAAAAGAATTGAACACCTTCAGTGAAGCTCATTTCCAGAAGCACGCAGCACTGAAACCACAGCTGGACGATTCGCAGTTACGGGGTACCTTCAGCTGTGCTGTCAAATTTCAAGTCGACGTTGTGGTATTTTGGCTTGACTGTTTCCGCCCACCGTTGAAGCATCTCGATTGAATTGTCCACATTATGATCACTTCTGATCCTGTGGACAGAAAAGTTGGCATTCGTTCACACTGGTAGATCTACTCGCACTCAATGAAGTGTGGAAGAGGGCACTGCAACACACGTTGCATGGCACAGGATTCGACACATTAGTTCAAACCTGTCCTGACCCCACTTGGCTCTTGGAATTTGACCCGAAACCCACAACACCAGTTCGTTGAGTGGGACTGGATCTGGGACATGACACGTCACGAGTATTTCAGTTGAGTACACAGCGTTCGCTGCAGTTTGCTCAGTCAGGAGGCACCTTCCTGTCCTTCAACCCTGACTTTCTTGTGCACTGTTGGTTTCAGTCTTAATATGTTCGCACAATATATTTCCTGAACTCCCATTGAAAGGAAGACACCAACTTGCCACTCACCAAATACTCATCCGGTGCTTCGGGTAGTCCTGCTGCTCCAGATAGTGCAAGAAGTGAGGCAAAACATGCGCCTTGTTTCTCACCAAAATGGCCACCATAACAGTGGGTTGCGACCGATCCTGCTCCTTCTCTTCATTCTCTGCCTTCTCAGCTACAGTTCTTGCTCTCAAGAGAAGAAAAACGGAAGGCAGAAGGGCCGCAAGCAACTTCATTTTAACTTCTCCAAACTTATCCGTTTGCCATTTTACGATCTGAAAACGAGGCTGGATGAACTTCCGGTGCTCCGACCAGATGTAAACAAACCACACGTGGAAAAGGGGGTGTGGCAGCTTATGACAAAACTTTGCAGTTTGCGATGTTTTAGACAGCAATTTTTTTCAATCAGACAAGAAAGACTCTCCGGTATTTTTTCACCACACAGAGAAACACAAAAACAATTGATTTCGGCGAGAGACTAACTCTCGACAAATGATTTATTGGTTTGTGAAATTAGAATCTCCACTCCAAATTTCTGAGCATCAAGCTTCAATGATATTTTCTCAAGACGACAGATGATCACTGTTGTTCCACAAGAAAATGATACAGTGATTCAGCATCTCTTTCAATGTGTTGGCACACCAAGGAAACCCCTAACTCCTCGCACAAAGTGCTTGAACATTGTCCACAAAATTACCAGTGACACAATTCGACCAACGATCAGATCCGGAAAATTCTTGGAGCTTGATTTCTGATTCACATGTCTTGGTAATACTGAGATTCTTCACATTGGTGAAAACACGCGAGTATTTGAACAATACTGTGCTGTAAAATAGCGTTGTGTTTGTAGAACTGTGCAAAACACTCAAAATACTGTTGCTGAAATACTTTCACTCTTTAATACTGGCACCAAAAGTGGCCGGTGTTGAACCCTACTGCAGCAAAAGACTGCACATTCTGACATTGTGGAGAACCATTTCGGATTCGACGGTGAGTAAAACCGTCCATCAGATCTGGTTCACTTGGTGTTCACTCGGGTGTGGTCTGTGTGGTCCACGGTTCAGAACAAGACTTCAAGGCATCACGCTGGACATTCTGTCGGCGTGGATTGGCCTTGGCTTCGATGATTCCACAAGGTCAGGAGCTTGCGCGTTGCTGCTTCTTCTCAGTTGCAAATGTTTGTTTGTCACGTTGCGCTTGAGCAGATGTGAGGACAGCTCACGCCCTGTCGCGTAGCGAAGCTGACACCTGGCTGACGCTGGAAGTGGCCAATAGGAAGAACTGTACGTCGTGAAGAAATCCCTCTCGGCTCCACTTTCATATTTGGTCGGGCGCCAAGTGGTGTGAGCCTTTGACGCTGCCAGACCGAAGTTTGTCGGTTTTCCTGGAAGAAACGTCACGAACCACGATCACACACAGGAAATCACATTCAGTGTGTCGCGAATTTGTATCACATGGATGTGCTTGAAGTACTCAAATCTCACGCACCTTGTAAAGGATGATCACTTTTCTCGGGGCGCCAGGACAAACTGTGTTGATCCCACTTGCGAAGCTTTGAAGGCGCGTCTTCGCCCGAACCTTGCCGGTTGTAGCTCTCATCGTACAGCGAAATCAAGTTGTCTCTGTACTTGTTTTCGTGATGATTGAAGATAAAGTACTTTCCAATTCCTTCGGTCTTCAATTCGCCCTGTCGTCGGATGATGACATCCGGCCGGTGATCCTCGAAGTGGGTGAAGTCTGCCCTGTGCGTGGTGGTTGCCCTTTCTCTGTCATCTCTCAAGAACTGAAAGACACAACATTTCAGCATGATGGTAGAGTCTAGTGCAAACCAAAAGCTTTCAGTGGGCGAACCGTGTCATGTCAGACAGAAATGTTTTGTGCGTGTTTGTAGACTCTAGAACGGGTTTGATGGCCAGATCCAACTGACATGAATTCAGCATGTCTGAATCATTGCAAGATCAAGACTTGTACTTTGGCGAATTTCCACGCCATTGACACTTGATGAGTTTCTTGTGGCAGAACAGTTCGATCTCTTCAGAAAATGTGTCACCCGTCTGCACCAAACCCCACATTTGGTGAAATTGGTTTCGAAACTTGGGTGTGACAGCTCACCTGCTTTCGATCCTCGTGCCAGTTTCCCACCAGAACGTGCGGCGAATACTTGTGTTCAATTTTCCACCCTGGCATGTGCCACTTTCTTGGGTCATCGTGTGCCATTCCACCTTTGTTATGTTTCAATTCACTTCTGGTGGTGTTTGAAAGCGTTGCCGGGCAGTTGACCGGTTGTCGACCGAGAAGTCTTGACTGGCGACTGACTGAACGTCGGAGTCGTCGGCTTCAAAATTTTCTGTTTTGCGAAAGTTTCCGGTATATGTGCTTTGTTCAACCGAAGTAATCATGGGAAAAGTTGCAAGAAAGTCAGTGCAATTATTTTATGATGTTGTCTCACCGTATTCATGGATTGGTTTCGAGGTAGCACTATTTTTCACAATGAGCCTTTATTATCGCTCAGTAAAAATTTGGATCATAAAACAGAGCAATGCAAATGGATATCTACTCGTTCTGTCGCGTGTGGTCAATGTCTGCTTGTTGTTCCTCTGTCACAACTGAACTGTCAGTGCCGTGAACTACGCAACGAGTGTTTTCACAGATGTATCTGTGATTTATGATGATGTATCTGTCTTTTGTAGGCTTTGTGCCGGTATCGTACAAAGTGGGACATGGACTTGAAGCTCAGGCCCATGTTTCTCGGTGGTGTCATGCAAGATTCAGGCAAGAAATCCACGAAACATTCACAAGAAAACACGAACCTGAAAGCACCCTTCTCCCGTTCACTGGGGCAGCCCACGCGCAGACAGAAACATGTTCACACACACACACACACACACACACACACACACACACACACACACACATAACACGTTTGTGCGCACACGTTTGGATCCACGCAACTCATGTTTTCTCTTTTTGCAACGCCTCAGGGAACCAGCCTCCAGGTCTTAATCCACGAAAAGCGATGTACATGACAAAGGATCTCGAGAGATTGGGAGCTCTTTTCAAAATCCCCATTCAACAGCCATCGGTAAAAGTCAAAATTTTTGAGTCCTGCTGAGCGGGGACTTTTTTCAATCAGTGTGGTGATCGTCGGATTGGACACGATGCGCACGATGCAAAAAAAACAAAACAACAACAACAAATTTTTAACTGACAACACTCAATTGCAGAATCCGGCCGAGCTCATGTTTGAGATCGGTTCTCTGAAGGCTCAAAGGTTTCTCACGGCGGTGAGCATGACCCATCCCACTCACGTCGAAGACGTTTCCAGGCAGCTGTGGTTGCGGGCGTGGAGCAGGGTTTGTGGCAGATCAAGGTTATGATTTTCGCTCAGACTGGAATAAACAACAAGAAATGACATTGACAAATGGAAAATTGTGCATTGTTGTTGCAGAATCAACCAATTTTCGAAACAGAACACTTCAAAGAGGTACAGACGATATCAGTGCGCACACTGGAAAGTAGAGTCAGCAATCCAAATTTTGTCGCTTCTGAACAATTTCCTATTTTCATGGACAGGCTGCCAAACAAGCAGGAATGAAAGACAGCGAGATTGAAGATGCGGTCAGAATTTCTGGAACAACGGAAGTCAAGGAAGCACTGAAAGCCACGACTGCTGAGGCAAATTCAATGGGGGTACGTGTGCTGTCGCCACATTCCATCAATCCGAAAAATTTGCGACAACATTGAACTGGTCCCCTGGCGTTCAAATATTATGATTTCTCCTCGTGTGTGCCACGGGTGCAAGGAAACGTCAGCACACACCGACTCAGTGCGACATCGGCGCGTGAGCATGACCCCACCCTCCAATCCATCTTGAATAGAAATGAGCAAAAGCTGGCAAAAAAAAAATATTTTCGCCCCTCAAAATCTGAGGTTTCAATGGCACTCCCTTCCCTTCACAACTTTCGCCAATCACTCGCGGCTCGGCGCGTGTCTACGTTGGCAAGGTTTCTTGTTCCTGGCGATGTTTCTTCCTTCACCTTCAGGCCCCACCCCACTCGGACTCAACAAAGCAATCAGTCAATTTTGTCAGTCTGGTGTATGGATTCTTTGTATGCGTCTTTTCAGGCCTTTGGTTCTCCTACGATCGCTGTCGAAGGTTCGGATGGCAAAACGCACATGGTCTTTGGTTCCGATCGCCTGGAGGTCGTTGCACATTTGTTGGGTGAGTTGTTCAAACTTCATCTCGCCCACTGGTGAGCTGGTTGGTGGCCTTTAGCCTGGCCTCCCTCTTGTCTGAGGTGTCGCCTGAAACTGGCTGCCATGACAAAATTGCAGTTTTGAGCGTGTGCGTGTGCGTGCGCGTGCGTGTGTGTGCGTGTGTGTGTGCGTGTGTGTGTGTGTGTGTGTGTGTGTGTGTGTGTACTGACTGCTTCAGTGTTCAGTGTCTCATGCAGGAGAACCAGACATGCAGATGGCAGCACTCGTATAAAATACAGGGAACTGACTTCCAATGTGTGAACTGTTTTGCAGGTGAGAAATACCACGGGCCATTGCCAGAACTTTCCAAGCTTTGATATTTGACGGATCGACAGGGCCAGATACAGGAAGAAAATCAGAATGTTGGACAGTGTCTCGTGCATTCGGTGAAATGGGCGCAACATGATGGTGGTACTGAGCCAGAACTTTGCATTGATGTCGTTTGCGAAGTGGTTGCAAAAGACGCACAAACAGATCAGCGTTTGATCGTGTGTGTTCTTTGAGATCATGGAGTGAATAAATGTGCCAAAGAACGCAACTTCTTGTGCATTTGTATTTTGATTATTTTGATTCTCTTGACAATTGCTGGGAGCGCTTGGTAGACCAGCGAGTCTTGGTGTTGCTCGTTTTGCTCGCCAGGTGGCAGCCCTGGGCTAGGAACACGACGAAAACACAGAACTGTGTTTCCGCGACTTGGGCGACTGCCACTGTCCGTTGATAGTGGTTTCTGTGAAGTTCCAGAAAAAAAAAAAATACCCGTGCCAAAAATGTGCTACTGTGGCACTGGCGCACACAAAATGTGATTGTCGAGAATCAGAGTGCTTTGCGGATCCAGGATAGTGAGGGCCACTGGGGGTTCTGCCGGAATCCAATGAAGGTGGGCGGATCAGGGGAAGATCCAGTTGGCTCGGCCTTGCGGACAGCTACGTGTGTTGTGAATAGCATCTTGATCTATCAGGTTTTGAGCAGCAAAAGTTGTTCTGATCAACAATCAGATCAATCGAAGCAGGTTAGAATTGTTAAAGGAGCGTTCTTCAAAAAGGATGACTCTTTTTGGTCAATCAACAAACAACAAGGAGACTGTAGTTTGCCCCATCAAGAATTCCAAATGTAGATGTGGTTTCGGAACCCCTCCCCAGACAACAAATTTGTAGCCTGATCCACAAGACCTTGAGGAGCAAAAAATTGACAGGGTAGACTTTATCATGCTGATCAAAGAAGGTGAATATTGCCAAAATGTGCGTGTGAGTGTGTGTGTGTTTTGACAAAGAATGATTGCGTCATTGTGTTATTGACAGCCGAGGGTCTTCAGCTGCGTCAGAACAATTTTGTGGCCTGATTCGTGAGGCCAAAATCCAAAAGGCCTCAAGGAACAAAAAGTTGATTCGGGCCAAACTTGAAAAGATATCTTGCCTGTTGGTGAAAATGGCCAAACAGCAGTTTTTTGAAGTTTTGACTTCACACCAATGTTGGCAGAACAACTTGTGGGGTGTGCTGCTGCCTGCTTCCAAAGTGCAAAAAGGGGCTTTGTATCTCATTCCACCTCGGGAAAGCTTTCCTTGGCAAAGGAGAGCCAGGCTATTATTGTCAATGAACTGCATGAAGTGGAATAATCCAAAATATGGTTTTGATTCACTGTGAAGGCATGATTTTCTGGGCATGGCCTTGGAGTCAAGGTAGTTTTTTGTCCTTTTTTTCCTGTGACCAGTGTGTTCTTGTTGACAAGGAAGCTGAGGCCTCCCTGATTTTGAACCCTTGAGTGTGAGATATCCTGGTCTTGGATCTGTTGGAGTCCTCAAGAGAAAAACTTTGAATTGTCAACAACTTGGAAGAGGTTTCACGTTGGGTGTTTGTTTTGGACACCGTCTGCAAGAAACCCAATTCTTTTCTGCCTGTGCGCGTGAGGATTAACTGTCCACAGGTCAGCTCTGTGTGGCCCCACTGCCTTCTCACCCTCACCTTTTCTGCAGGGAAAGGTTTGGCAAATTTCCTTCTGTTTCTGGTTTTGACCTCCAGAAAGGAGCTTCTTCGCCGGTGTCAAATGTCCTTTACTGAACCGTGCATGCCTGTGCAGAAAGAGTCGTCAAGAGAGAAAACGAATCTCCTTTCCAGCCACTTTTACCAGAGCTGAAGAAAACACATTTGGAGTTTTGGAGCTGATAATGGGAGTCCATGCATGGCAATTGACAGGTTTACAGACTGAGGTGGGCCTGGTGTTCTGTGTCCCTGCATGCACAGTGGATGAGTGTGTGCTTCGCACTTTTATTGTGGATTCAAATCCAAAGTTGCGTGAGTTTGCGTTTCGTTGCCTTGCGCCGAGGGCATTGCGGTGCACTCTGAAAGCTGCCATCCACATCATACCGCCTCGTACGTGATACGGGCAATGAGTTTCATTTTCTACCTGAAGTCAGTTGATGAGCATTGCATGACCATAATCTTGGCAGATCTTTCAATTTGATCAGAACGCCGAAGCGTACATTACCTCGAAACCCATCCATTCGAGTTTGAACCCTCACCATGAAATTTTGCAATCTATCTTTCATAATGCCTGTTATTATTGTAGGCGCATGATAACTCCGAAGAGAATCATTCTGGCAATCTTCAATAACGCAATTGAAGTGTGTATGATAGGTTTTAGATATGTTGCCATGGAGACATAACACAGAAGAGGTGGCAACCCCAGGGCGCAGAAGATGGGCACTTATTGTCCGGCAAATCATTGCTCATCACAGTCTCCACAGGTAACGAGTATTCCGTCTATAGAGGGCAGCGGATTTTTAATGCATTTCTCTCGTTGTCATCCACTGGGAGGCCCCTCACCACGGAGCTGCACACGATTTATCTGTCATACTAAGGATAACCTGTCCGTTTATTGCAATGGTGCGAAGTGACACCCAGTGGATGTTCGCCGCTTTATTGTCTGTAATTTGCGCCGGGCCTCATTAAATGCTTTCAGGACTCAAAAATTGACGCATTAAGTTGGTTTCAGAACGCGAACATTGGTACTTTTGAAGCCATTGTCATTCCGTGCAGCTTCAGTTCAACATTGATCGAGAAGTCATTGATCACGAAGATGAAATGTCGGGATGAGAAGTGCTTTTGAGTTGATGGAGGGAGTGGGAGGCCTGAAGGCTCTTCCTGTCCAACCTTCCTGCTTTTCTGTGTGACCAAAATTAAGCAGCACAATCGCTCAGTCTTAAATTATCATTCAGGTAAGTTTTTGCGTCACTGACTCAGGTGTGTGCAGCAATTTTCCTTTCTGCAGGGTCTGTCAGAAGACTTTTTGAGCGCTGCAGTTGTTTCTCTCAGGCGATTCTGAACTTGGATTTTGTGCAAGACTGAGTTTTGAAAATCTAACTGACACTCAGAATAAACAAAAGTTGTCATTTCAAGCCAAATGTGAAAGCAAAATAAACACTAAGAGAAAGAACAATGTTCTGCCCTGGGCTTGTGGTGAGGTTTTCTTATGAGAAAGTGAAACAAGCGTCCACAGATGTATCCGTCTGACAGCAGAAGTTCTTTGCACCTGTGAAGCAATCTCCAGTCTGGGTTGAATTCCGGAGAAAAAAGGCTTCACATCATCAAGTTGTTGACGCAAATTCCTTCTGACGGTCGAACGTAACGAACACAGACTCCTTGCATGTCAAGGAAGACCTCCTTTCATTTGCGCATTTTTTTCCCCGGGACAGCAAAATGAGGGTGTCATCCCTTTTGGCCGTTTTTTCACAAGAAATGTGCCAAAATAGACACAATCATGTAATCCATGTTGACAAAACAATCAACCCGTAATTGCCCTTTAATTACACTTTCTCGTTTCATCATCTTCAAGCAATGACAACGGAGCTGTTTCGGGAAGAGTGCGTGATCTCTTTCGTGCCTCTGCGCTCGAGGCGAGTCGACTTCGCAGGAAGCCTTTCTCAGTGATGGGAAGAGGGTTTCGTGATCGGCGCTTCATCGGCTAGATAATGCGAGATAATGGATTGCTTTCAGGGATAATCCAGTAATCTTTATCAACTTTCCTGTCACTGGGTCTGCATTACCACAAATGTCGGAGACAAATGCAGGAAATTCTCAGAACAGATTGAAGAGACCTGAGCTGATTAAGAAGATCATTATTTCTTTTGACAGTTGTTCGTTGACATGCAAGAAGTACTGTTGAGGCTCTGTAGCTTTCGAGGATTTGCAGTAAATGCAGCTGTCTAAATTTGGAGCCTTCACTTCGGGGAGCTGGGGAGACCCAAGATTTCTGCTTTGTGAAAGAGAGGTGCGCCAGAAGGCAAATGTCCTCGATCTTTTTCTGTAACAATTGCAGATGCCTGATTGTTTGCAGACAGATTCCAAGAAAGCACCAGATCGGCCTGGAAAAGGTCTATTCCCTTCTCACGGGATAACACAGTGGTTTTGAAAAAAAGGCAAAGGCAGGTCCAACATATGGTTGAGGGGGCCCGACTTCAGTCGCAGTTCCAAGTGAACATCTTCCATTGGAGTGTGAGGAGGCGTGGTTTCTGCGCCTGTTCGTGACCCAAATCTTTCAGGATATCCAGCGTGTCTTTGGATTTGGTGTGTTTGCTTCACAAAAAGTTTGGAGAATTTAATCAAATTCAAATGTAGTAGAACTACCAAAAGACGCAAGATGCTCCCGAACAAGTTTTTGGTTGATGTCTGCAAAGTGTGAAGTTGAAAGAGGGTTGCAGATTCGTGCAGCTTCAATGCGCTTGTTTTGATGAAAATACCCGTCTTTGTTTCAACCACCCCACCTGACCACAGAAATGACCGTTGACCAGGAACCACCAGGACAAATGAGCGTTGGCTGACCACACGTCAGAAAGTGCTGGACAATAGGGAGGTTTAACACGGCCTCAAAATCCCGACATGCGGTGCCCCAATTGCCAGACCAGTGGCACAGTTCCTCAAATTTGCACTTGACAGCCAATGGCAAGTGACCAAACGGAATCTGTGGCACTGATCTGGCAATTGGGGCAAGTCGGAAAAGGAGCGGACGTGTTTGCTAAACCTCCGCAATGACTGCGCGAACCAGGACAGTGCAACACTGGCGGTTCAGCCAGGCGATCTTGCGGTTGCGAGACCAGTCCCTTTGATGCGAATTCACGTTCTTCTCGGGGCACAAGTTTCTGTCAGCGAACTGAGACAGAGCATTATTCCCGTAACAGGTCCAGAGGGAATCTGTCAAAACAACAAAAAACTCATATCAAGACACGATTTTGTGGAAGAGATGGATGTTTGTTCTGCACTCGGGGATCCGGGAGACATTTGAGTTGCGCCTTTTTGTGCGGCTGGTGACAGATAAAGCGGAGAAACGAATCCCTGCAGCCACACAGGGAGGCGAATCGGGTGATTTGTTGGGGGACATGTTTGCTGCAGCCGTCGCTATGTGAGCGAGTGATGTTTTCTTTTGAACGCGACAATGCCTGATGGCTATTGTGAAGTGATTCCATTAGAAAAGCCATCCTGTGCTCTGAGTCAATTGCGCATTCTTGTCAAGATTTCCTGCGGGGTACTTCAGCACTACTTGGCGAGCTGAAAGCCTGGCGTCCGTCTCTCACGAACCAGAGACGCGGCTGCTTATTCCTCCCTCCCCCCGATCTCACTGTGTTAATGTCGCTTCCAGGCATTGACACCACGTCGCTCAATTCCTTTTGCATCAAGACGTCACAATCGCACCGTCACGAGGCAATGATAAGGTGGCACTTTAATTTTGGGAACATTTTCTCTCGTTCCTGCCTTTAATTGAGCCCCGAGGATTGCATTGAAACTTGTCGGGAGCGGTACAAGTGATCAGACACTGATAGCTTGATCTTTTGGGGAAAAGGTCTCGGTGGAGACGCAGAGCTACCTTCCATTTCTTCCCATTATGTGCGCGCGGAGAAGAAATGAGTCAATTTAAACCCACTTCAGCTGGATAAATATCTCTATTACCTTGGCAGCGGAGAAAAGTCAAAGTTGCGGCATTTATCTCCGCAAAAGCCTTTCAATAAAGCACAGTTGGACGGGCAATTTGCAAACTTTACAGCAACACACAGTACCTTTCCTCAAAAATGTCAGTTTTGTGTCTTTTAATCACATAATCCCATCAAAAATCCCTTCTTCTGGACCCAAAGCTGAATCAGTGGCATGCCACAGTTATCAAAGCAAACCCATCGTCCCAGATAAATGAACAAAATCAAGGAAAAAATGGCTCCAGAACACTCGAGCCACTGATTACACAAAATTACAGCCGAATTGAATCCGAAGAGCAGTGAGTTCATCTCCGTGACTCGAGGCATAATGGACGAAACGAGTGAAAAGCTTTTGCTATCTCCAATCTTGTAACATTAATGTCATCAGCTTGTATGATAAATTTGTAATCGCTTCTCTTCACTTCAATTCGCTGGTGTGGTCTTCAATCATGCGAAGAGCAGTGTTCATAAATAACACTTAATGGGAGATATGAAATGAAGTAATCAGCACGCGACTGGAAGGTGGACCGCGGGCGAGGCAAAACACAATAGCAATCGTGAGCAGCACGCAGCTCCAGATTTTCTTTGGATGATCAAATCATCCTGGATTTCACTCATACAATTTGTATAAGATTGGCGTACTCTCCGCTTGACAATGGCACATATCATAAGTGAATAACCTCACGGGCATTCTCGAGATTTGAGCCGCCTCAAAGAAATAATTTAGATCACTATCAAATCGGATCAACGTCTGGATCTCCTTGCATGTCCTGGATGAAAGAAATGTCATGAAACGAAGAGATTAGATGGCCGACCTCTTTCATTTAATGAAAAGTGGACATTTCACCAGAAATGCAATCAGTCATATAAGCATGCATAAAATCTGGTGCAATCAGCAGTAGAAGGAGATGCCAGGAAATTCTGGGGAATAAAAGTTTCGTGACGGGGAGGGAGAAGCAGCGATGACGACTGCAGATGTTTTCCTGACGCGCCCGTGATGTGTGGCGCTGCGATCGATGAGATTGGCTTTCATTACAGCAGCGCAGTTGGGAAAAATTCTGATCTTTGACAATGCGCACTTTCCACATTTGGGGATTTGTGTGTGCGTTCCCTCGCTGCCGTGCCCACAGAAGGACAGGGATCTCACACCGCGACCGGTTTGAGAAGCGTGTTTCTGCCCACTGCATGTGCGAAGGTTTTGTGCTGGGGCCGTGTATAACCTGCAAATTGGGGTGCCTTGACTAGGATAATTTTAAGTGGCGTACTTCTGTCCAAGTTCTGATGTGAGCGTCAAAG
>JAAUXT010070714.1_pt1:12500-14551 | contig 14551 bp, 14 predicted proteins | sample 7278171 | NCBI WGS metagenome assembly JAAUXT01 (sample SAMN14350112, study PRJNA611818) | marine sediment metagenome | isolation source: surface marine sediment (1.8m) | place: French Polynesia: Moorea | collected 2018-08 | reverse complement strand
TCTGCACCCACTGTGATTCCAGTCTGTGATCACTGGAACAGGAGTAAAACTGATGTTTTTCCCCCCAAGACGGATGGACGCGGATACACGGGCAAACCAATATCAGCTCGCTACCGCGGCTGATAACAAGAACTTCACGTGTGGAAGACGCGCGGTCTCCGTGAGCGTTGCAAGTGCATTTACCGCGGCAGAGCACAAAGTAAATTCGACAAAGAAAACAACGAAAACACACCCCTTCCAGCAGAGACAGAGAATCTTCGCAACGGACGCGAAACAACTGCCCAAAACTGTCCACATGAAGGTCACACCACCTGATCCTTCAAGATGTGGGATAACCCTCCCCCTTGTGCACAAAATGGACAGTATCTACGAATCCAAGTCCACTGAACTGCAAATGGACACGAGTGTCCTGCGAAGTCGAGCCTCACCCTGCACTGAACACAACAGGAACTGCCCCTCCCCCCCCCCAAAAAAAAAACCCTCCGCACCCTCACCCAGTGCATCTCCAGGACCATATCTCTGTCCTGCTCCTCTGCGAGGAAATTTGTATCCCTGAACCTCAGAACAGGACTCCCTACCGTGGCGTACATATATCAGTCCTGCAAGCCTGTGTCCCACTGCATGCGTCGTACCTTGTGTGACAGAGGAAGCCCAAAGACGACGGCACTGGATAACGCGACCAGTGAATTGGGGTTTTCACACAGATGACGCGGCGTCAAAATAAGGGAGGCCAGGAATGGACTGGACCTTTTTTACGCTCTCTATCGGGCATCATGTTAAATTTGACACCCTCGCGTCAAAATTTTGACGCCAGCGTCAAAAATTCGGAGCCACCCAGCCTGTGTACTCGTAAAAACCCTCAATGGTCAGAACCGTTTTCTTGGTGCTCTCCCGTGGCCGTCATGTTAAATTTTGACACCCACGCGTCAACATTTTTGACGCCAGCGTCAAAAAAATCTGCCTGTGTGAAAACCCCTATTGGTACGAGGGATGCAATGCCTGACGCCTGCAGTGTGACACAGGCCTCAGCGTTCGCTGCAGGGGCTCGGGCTGTGCGAGCAGCGTCCGCCCACGCACCAGCCTCTCTCCCGCATCCCGCGGCCCCGCTCACAGCGCATGCGTCACGCGTTGGGCCGCTGCGTCACGTCACCGTGCGTCAAGCGGTTTTCATATTGGTGACGCGCGATCGTGTTTTTGACGTCAGCGTCAAAATTTAACTCTGAACCCAATGGTGGAATTTTGACGTCAGCCCAGAAACGACCACGCGTCACCCAATGTGAAAACCCTCTCACACACTACGACGCAGCGCCCATTGACTCACACGTACAGGGACGCAACACATGACGCACACAGTGTGAAACCGACCCATCTCTCTCGCATCCCCAACACTTTCCCAAATACGGCTATGCATACAAAACCAACTCCACCGACCCCTGGTTGAGGAGTACAGAGAATCGGGGGAGATGACCCTGTACACGATGCACACTGTGTTCCACCAATCTAACGCCCCTCTGGTTTGTTCAGTCAGAAAACGACGTCTGAAACGCCGTCACGTGACGCGTCTGTTTCCACAGCGCACATGCGCAGAGGCAGCAACATGTCTATGTGTATACGAGGAGGACAGCTTCATCGGGTATTGACCGCAATTCGCGTCAAGCAGCTTCCATTTGAGGAGGGGGGTTCACGCCGCAGCCACAGCGCCGTCCCCGCAGCTCGGGGAGCGAGGCTCCAGCACACACACACACACACACACACACACACACACACACACACACCACGTGCACGCACCACGCACGCGCACACACACCACACATGCACACACGCACGCACGCATACACACACAATCACACCACACACGCACACACAACACACCACACACACACGACGCACACCACACACACACACACACACACACACACACACACACACACACACTGACGTGCACACAGCAACTGTGAAACAATGGGGTCAGATCAACGCCTGCATAGAAGCGCCCCGCAACCGGACGTCAAGGCCTGAATCCGGCTGCACGCGTTGTGCGTTCCGTCCCT
>JAAUXT010070714.1_pt1:0-10000 | contig 14551 bp, 14 predicted proteins | sample 7278171 | NCBI WGS metagenome assembly JAAUXT01 (sample SAMN14350112, study PRJNA611818) | marine sediment metagenome | isolation source: surface marine sediment (1.8m) | place: French Polynesia: Moorea | collected 2018-08 | reverse complement strand
ATCCATAGTGACTGAACCCAAGGTCACAATCACTGGACCCAAAGTCCCTGGACCCATGGTCACTGGGCCCAAGGTCAGACAAACATCAGTTGGCACAGGCCACTCTGAGTCTGAGTGAGTCTCTGGCCGTTTCAAGTGATAGTCTAATTGAGGCACCCGCCTCCTGATTTCGCGGGTCTGGCCATCTCGTTACACCGGCGCACAGCTGACTCACGACGTCCTGAACCGTATCCATCCATCTGGTACACAGCTGGGTCCCAAGATACACATCTTCCTCTATGTGTGTGTGTGTAGGGGCGTGGGTGTGTGTGTTGAGTGGGCGTGCGTGGGTGTGTTGTGTGTGCATGTGTGTACGTGAAGAATGATTGGTCAGTCCGCCCACAACAATCACGACCGTGCTGTGTGTGTGTGTGTGTGTGTGTGTGTGTGTGTGTGTGTGTGTGTATGTGTGTGTGCTGGTATGTGTTCGTGCATGTGTCAGTGTGCCAGGTGTGTGTGTCTGTGTATGTGCGTGTGTGTTGAGTGGGCGTGCGTGTGTGTGTTGTGTGTGTGTGTCTGTCTGTCTGCGTGAAGAATGCTTGGTCAGTCCGTCCACCACAACAATCACGACCACTCGCGTCTCTTCATCATCGCAAGTGTGGATATGGAGCACGACATTAGAAATAGCCCGCCGCGCCAACGTCGCGTCCCCCCCCCCCGCGATGTTCAAACGTCAAAAATGCCTGTCGACAATTGACTGACACGTCAAACGCTGAAAATCCAACAAACGTCGCGTGGGTGACGCGACGTTGACGCGACGCGCGGGAGGTTCAAACATCCTGCTAAATCTCCCTATCTTTGCACTGGCAAATCGTTCGCGCCAGTGGGCTCGGTACGTTGTGCGCGTCAATCGAACACGGTTGGTGCACGTGCGCCTTGGGCGATAATTAAAGGTCTACCGCTTTGCGATCTCACTGGCCCACGCTGTGCCCCATGCCAGAACGACTGTCAACCCTTTCTGCACTGACTCCACAGGCTACAAACGGCAAGAACCACTCTCGACTGAACCACACATTTCAACGTGGTTTGGTCACGGGGTCTATTGTTGCTTGGCAACGACTGTGACGTCACAATGAAGGTAACTACAGCGCTGTGATGTGAGAGTGCGGCTCGCTGTCGCAGGTATTTGAATAATTGATGTAAAATGTTCACATCCAGGCAAAATGAAAAATTGCGACAAAGTGCGTGTGGGTTCCATGTTGTGGGAGACTGCGCGTGTCTGATACATGCAACGCAGCCAGTTTCGCCGTCGCCCGTCAGTGGGCGCTGCGATCACACGAGAGACCACTGCGCTATGCAGAGACTAACGCTTGGAGTGTGTTTGAGAAAAAGAGCCAATCACCCAAGAGGGAATGCTGGCTCCACCTCTTGGGTGCCTTCGCACAAAACACGTGAATCTGTGCTGCGAAAACGTGCACGTATTGCCAGCACACAACGTGCAAAAATTGTGGCGAAAATAGACAAAATCTCGATGCACTAGAAAATACGAGGTGCAGAAAATGAAATGAAATGCTCTGAAATGGAACTATTCCGCGCACACGCTCTTGTTTGTGACGTTGGGAACAGTTCGCGTCGTGCGTCGCGTCCTTGCACGGGTCAGTGACAACGCAGTGGCCAACTGGGCTGGGACGCAACGCACGACATACCCGTGTATGTGTGTGTGTGATCACGTCTTGTGTGTGTGTGTGTGTGTGTGCACGTGTGTGTGTGTGTGTGCACGTGTGTGTGTGTGTGTGTGTGTACGTGTGACCGGGTGTAGGAGCACGTGCGCAGACGTGACGTGGACCAGACACGCGTCCACGTGACCACGTCAGACGCAGATGTGGTTTCCAAGGCAACGTGAGTGTTCACTTCAAGAGCGTGTGCGCGGTCACATGATGTTCAGCCCCAAGGCCTTTCAGCCGCACCCCGCACTCACTGAGACCGTGAGGGGTGCACGCAGATTCTACAGTGGAACGCTGACGCAGCCGCTAAAAATCCTAACCAATCAGTCAATCAATCAATGACTGATCGGTGAAAATGAAAACACAATTGAATAGCTCTGTATTTTAACTTTGACGCTCTAGAACCAAAAACTGCAGCCCAAATGGCAGCAAACGAGGTTGGTACGAAGAAGCCCTACGTCTACGTGTGGCGTTCTACCCGAGAAGCATGCTGAAACGCCCTGAACCCGTTTCACACTGCGTGCGTCACGCGTTGCGTCTCTGACTCAATAGGCGCTGCGTCAAAGCGTTGATTTGAAAGGGTGAGAGGACGCAGCGCCCATCCTGGCCTACTTCACACTGGATGCGTCACGCGTTGCGTCCTTGCGATGTGCTACGTCATCAGCAGCACCCATTGACCTTCCAAGGACACAACGCGTGACGCACCCAGTGAGGTCCAGCGCCCATGGCGACTTTTAGCAAACAGCTCGCAACCTGGAAAACTTTTGACATGCCAAAAGTTACGTTTGCGTTTGCGTTTCCAGGGTCACGGGTCATTTGCTAAAACTCCCTATTGACTCGACGCAGCGCGTGCGGCACGCAGCGGGACCGCGGCCCGAGCCTCCCTACGCTGACGTACCGTTCCCGGGCGCACCTGCTGCTGCGGCTGCACCCCAGGCTGCTGCAGTTCGCAGGAGGGAGAGAAACCACACGACGCCGTTAGTTCACTTCACACAAGAGCACAAGGCAGGGACGGGTCCAACAGAGAAAGGACTCCTCCAACAAATCCCACAAATATTGAGTGTTGGATCCGCCCATGAAATCACAACGATAGTTTTCTCCAGAGTTCACGTTAAGTCCGAGGAGCACGCACGCATGCGCACAGGGTCCAGCGAGACTGAAAGAAAAGTCCACGCGGCACTGCAAGTCACTCCTGCAAACCAACAGAGACAGGTTAGAACCGGAAGTTGAGACCGGAAGTGGAGGCCCCCTACCGGCACGGCGGGCTCCCGGAAGTCGGCGGTGCGGCTGCGCCGGAGTCGCGACAGCACGACGCCCCAGCCGGACGCGCTGACCGACGGCGGCGCCTCCGACGTCTCGTGGACCTGGAATTCGGAGAAACAACGGCGTTGCTGTATTACTAGGTTCGCGACACCGTTCCCTAGCAACCGGAACTCGGCTCAAATGTCCTGTTCATTTCAAACACATTTCCGAACAACAAGAAAGACCCGGCTGGTTCGACCTTGATGAACCTGACCCATCCCCGAGTGTTTGGAGTTCACGAGGTCAAGTGGGTCAGAGCAGGAGGAAATCAAGGTCAAAGTTGTAAGAAGAGCACAAAGGAGTGTTCACATTGTGTGACGCGTGGTCGTTTTCTGGGCTGACCTCAAAAGCGCCACCATTGGGTTCAATGGTAAATTTGACGCCGACGTCAAAATAAGGACCGCGCGTCCCTGCATAACGCACCAGACGGCGGCTGGTTGCGCTGCTGCTGGTGCTGCTGCAGGCTCCGTCCCAACAGCGCCGCACATGAAATATTCACCTCAACGAGAATGCACGGGAGACTCGCTCTGCAGCGGATCCGGGAGGGAGGGGTGAGGGGCGGGGGGCAGGGATGGGAGTGAGAGGTGAGGGGCGGGGTGAGAGGTGGGGGTGGGGGCGAGACCTGAGGGGGCGTGAGCTGAGGGTAGATATGGGAAAGGGAGTGGACGAGAGCTGAGGAGCAGGGGCTAAGAGCCGATCCTCCCCCCCCCCCCAAACTCTCACCCCGTGCTGCTCTACCTTCATCTACCCATCCCCCGTGGTCCCCCATCATGTTCTCCCGTCTCACCATGCCACATACATGAGCAAATCTCACCCACTCTCCCCAACCCAACATCCCTGCCGCTGCCCTGCCCAATCCAAGTCGGTCTTGGTTTTGCCACCACATCTCCCAAAGGTCGTTGCATCCGACAGAACACTGGACAAAGCGACGCCAAGACTTATGCACACGAATCACGCGCCACTTGCGGATTCTCAGCACACATTGAGCCCTTGTCGGAGCAGGAACTGGTCCAGGGCCCAGCCGTCCGACCATGGTCCAAACTCCAGACCAATCGAGTGACTCCATGGACGCAGAGGACTGGGCTGGTGAACACAAGACCCAAAACCAAGGGCGGTCAGGCGATGAGATTTCTTTCCTATGATGAGCAGACTGGTTGTTCAGAAAGTTGAAAAGTGGGTTTCACTCCAGTGGGTGGGGCATAAACACACATCCACACACACGCACACACGCACGCACACACACGCGCACGCACACACACACACACACACACACTCCTGTCCGAGCGGAACGCATTTTGTCCGCATGACGCCCATGTTTTTGTAAAAGTCTTTTGAGCTGGAGATGTACGAGTCCAGCACACTGCAGCAGTTCTGTGACACCACAGAACCACAGAACCACCAAAGGCCTTTGATCGTGCCAGAACCACATTGTTCGTTCGTTGTTTTTGTCGTTTCACTCGCGTGCAATACGAGACATGTCCACTTGCTACGTGTTATTTTGCGCATTCGCACAAATGAACCAGAACAGAACAGCTATGGGTTGGTGGATCTGTCGCTGATTTTATCTGTCGCACACAGTTCACATGCTGCGCAATTTTTGCGGTGTGCTGACAGGGACTCACAAGACAGGGCGTGAAGTCAGCACACAGACTCTAAACCTGCAGGGGGTCGCGTGTCCACCCCATGTTACTCACACACACACACGCACACGCACACACACACGCACACACACACACACACACACACACACACACGCCTTTTTCGCTGGCAGGCACGAATCATCGGAATGTGTTTGTTGATCGCCCAGTCCTCCCCACGAGAGCAGAACTATTTCTCAAAACGTTGGACTCTTGATTTGGAAGTCGGGGCAGCAGAAAGGTGATGAATGCGCGGGTCCCGTGTTGGGTGCAGACCCCGGGAGGAGGCGTTATGCCCGGCGTTCGTGGGTGCGCATGCGCGGTCGCTCAGTTGACGCAGTGCCCATCAACCTCTACAGGATCACAACGCACCGTGCACGGGATTGCACGTGGAACCTTTGCAATTTCTTCCCCTTCCCAGTCCCCAGATCAGAACCCGACTCGTATCCAAGGAAACCATCCATGACAACCACGGCAGACCTGTGCACGAACTGCCCACATGATGCCATGTTGACCTTGTGTCTGAGCAGCCACCACCTGTGTCACCCCAGAAGGCTTCAAGTTCAATTGAAAAGTGAATTTCAAACAGCAACTGTGTACACTCGAGCGGATCAAGGCTGATATTGCCACTCGAGTACAAAAGAGCACCGAGGGCAAATAAGTGCAGAAGCGTCCCGCTCGCTGCCTGGAGACGATCGCGTCGCCATGGTGACAGCGAGATCGATGCGTCAGACACTCGATATGCAAGACGAGTCTCCTCAGTCGAAGGTTCTTTTTCCTCACAAAGACTGGGAAATGGCGCCATGCCACAGGAGGATGCAGCTTGTAGTCCAGGGGGCGACACCAATTTCAGAGTCAACTGCACCCCCCCCAACCCAGATCTTGAACATTTTGGCACAAATGATAAGCTCTAACTCCGACAGTGCAAACTCTGGGGGCGCAAAATGTCTTGTTCTCAGAGGTCTGAGGACCGCCCTCCCCCCACTTCATCCCTGGATCCTCACGTGGAAACGCGGCTGAAGCCAAGAAGCCCGGGGTCAGCCCAGGAGGCTCTGTCCGCCACGTCAAGTACAAAAGGGTCAAGCAACGCGCATCTCAGTATCAAACTGAACACGCTGTGCGCTGCTATGATCTATTCATATGGATTGTCACACACACACGCGCACACACACACACACACACACACACACACACACACAGCCGTGTGACCACGGTCACTGTGGAACACGTGCCTTGTGAACAAGCCCTGAGGACCAACCGAGTGATCCACCGTTGGCAGTGTGCAAAAGGACACAAGAACCAAACATCATGTTGGTAGACAAAGGGTCTCCTCGTGGTGACAACAGACGCTCTGCAACGCGTACAAACCTCTGCATGTTATGTTCATCTTTTCTCAGCCTGAATCTCATGTCGCAAACTAAAGTCACTCACGGTTGGGTCCAAAGAGAAGCCTCCTGCCCCCCACCCGAAAGAAAACAAAAACCTTTCCGACTCCCAGGCCGAACATTGCACAAGATTTTTGCCTTCTTTTCAAATGTTCAAGGTCAGAACCTCCCTGCCCAAGGTCGGACTCAAGCCGGCCTCTCTTGACCCCATCGCTGGTGAAGATGGGAGGGGGACAATACGCGAATACGCAAAACTCATTTCTTGAAAAGTTTGCGTCCTTTTCTCATACCCACTGAACACAAGCCACTTGTATCAAACGTTCCAGCTCCACTCGCATTGGGCACCTGTCTCCTGATTCTTGCCAGTTTGTTCTTGTTTTGTCAGCGCTGGCATGGTGCACAGGGACGCAACGTCCACGTGTGAACCCGACCTGAAAACGCGACGCGACGCGACGCCATGTGACGTCGCCAGGCAACGAGCACCGTTGACCTGACGTAATCGGTTCCAAAACTTGACGCCTTCTCACCCCTGTTTACGCGTGCTCATAGAGAACGCCCGATGACGCAACGCGCCCACCGTTGCCAGGCAACGAACGCCACGTACCTTGTTGGACTTGAGCGCGATCTTGCCGCCGCAGCGCGCGCAGGACCGGATGCCGCAGTAGTGGCACTGGTGCCCGACGCCATCCGCGAACTTGGTCTTGTGGCAGATCTGACAGACGGCGCCCTGGTTGGCGCCGCCACCGACGCCGCCGCCGCCCGCGTACTGCCCGCCAGAGGACGCCGCCTGTGCCTCGCGCTGCTCTGTCAACTTCTTAACAGACTCCTGGTACGTAGAGTAGTCATCTTGCAGGTTGCTGGAAAATACCAGTGTGAAAAGTGAGCCCAGTGTTGGAAACGTTGCGTGTGGTGAGAAGGGGAGGGGGTGCGAGGGTGTGTGGGGTTGGGATGGTGTGTGCTGTGGTGCGTCCTGCAAGTGAGTATTCTTGTGTGTGTGTGTGTGTGTGTGTGTGTGTGCGTGTGTGTGTGAAATGTGCACGTGTATGTCTAGGGGCGTCTGCGTGCGGGTCTGACGGTCCGGGCGTGCCTTTCATAATGCGGGGGGTGGGGAGAGAACTTAGCAATTCCACACTGAAAGCTGACTCAGGTTACACTCTGAACCCCCATCCTGGTTTGTCGCTCGTGATTCACGAGTTGCTTCAATTCACAAAAGGCACCAATAACCAAAGAACCGACGGTTGAACTCAGAGGGGGGGGGGGGGATCACGGATAACGAAGAAAATTTGAACGAAGTTGTCAGCGGAGATTGTGCCTATTATAGCGGGGCGCCAGTTGTGGATAGATGTGGCACTAACCAGAGTAAAAGGCGATTTTTGCAAGGAAATCGAGGCTTTTTTCACCGTTTGAGTATTCTGGGTTGCTGCGGCTGAGGAGGAGGTTCGATCGGCGGTTCGGAGAGGACATCGGCAGGTGCCCGGAAGTCACATTTTTGCACTAAATTCCTCCCTTTCCTGCCCTTTCTTCAGCCAGAAACACACGTTTTCTCGCAATAGTTTCGTATGAGCTGCCGCGCACCCAAATTTGTGAGGCAGAAACGCAAAAAATGAGCGAAATGGCGACACAGAGCCACCTCCACAAAATCCCTCATTTCCAAATCTCCCAACGATCTCCGCAGAAAACCAAGATGGCGGCCAAGTGCAAATTTTGGCCTTTTGCATTTCTCGGGTTCGAGGAGGGAAAAAGTCGCCTTACCGCAAGATCTCCTGCTCCTTTTCCTCTTCCTCTCGCTGTCGCTGGAGCACAGATTCGATGATTTTCCTCTCCTCCTCCGTGAGGTGCGAGAGGTCCGGCATGGGGGGCAGGGAAGGCCGGCGCCCCGACATCACTGCGTCCACCAAACGACAAATCGATCATGAAAATATCCGTTCCAAAGCAAGTCCCGCGAAAAAAATCCAACATTCACAACTGTCCAAGGGTCCCCGTTGTCCTGAGGGTGTCATGCCATCTTTTTTTCTCCTATCCTCCCTTCCAAAGCGGGGTTTTTGAGGCTTGAAGAGAGCCCATTGGAGAAGGTCCGTGCAAACCCTTGGTTGCTCATTCCTTATGCGAGGAGAGGAGGAGAGTCCGTTGTGAAGCTGCTCCAGCGTCGAAGCTGCCTCTCTCACATCTCACGAGATTCACACCAAGTGACGTCAACTGTGTGACAGTGCTGCCTCCCCGCGACGTCCAACAATCAGGCTGCGGAAGCTGAGAAGCAGCTTTTGTCACAGATCGATAAATTCCGACCAAAGTCGAAGCTGCCGCTCTCGCCCGGATCGAGATCGGCACCAGTCAGCGTTCCCGGGCAATTTTCGCGCTTTTATTAAAATGCGCTCTGAACAATATCTACGACGCGCACATTTTTATTGGAAAAAAAAGGAAATCTTGACGAAACTCCACACTCGAGCCTTGGCATCAGCAAAGCTGCATTTTTCAGGACAAACGGAAATGTTGTTGTTCCTCTGAGTTCCTCTGACCACACGAGAGACACACTTGTGTCAACATTCGTCAATATTCATCTTCCCAACTTCGATGCCTTTCTTCCATCGCAAATTTTGCGATTTTACTTGCAGGTTCAGAAGCATCATTTATCCATTTGGTTGTCAGGGCAATTATCGGCGTCGCGCCTTTCTTTCTTCGGACGCCAAGTCATTGCGACGGATCCAGGGATCGGATGTCGAGGTCAACTCACGCTCGCACCCTCCTCAAATGTCCCAACCCACGCCCCTCTGTGCACGACCCCCCCCCCAATGGAGGCTCACCCCGCAGGTTGGATCGAGGGGGTGGGGATTGAATTTGAGAAGGGTTGAACAGGAGGGTTAAACAAGGAGGGTTTTGATCAACCTTGGCCACTTCTTTCTTTCTTTCTTTCTTTCTTTCTTTCTTTCTTTCTTCATTGGAGGGACATCGCACACGCAGTTGCCTTGAGCACTGCTTCTCTTGTGTGGACATGGAGAGGAGTTGGAGAGGCCCCTCCCATCCGACTCCTCCTGAATCCGCTCTGCAGTGTTTGACGTTTGCAATATCGGAGGTTGGCAAATGGGAGAAATTAGCTGCTTTTGTCCTGTTAAAACACTGCGATTTCTCCAAATGTCAATGATACGTGTTCTGCGGCAAAATAACATGTGTGCAGACACATAAAAAACCTGCGTCTGCGTCTGCGGGATGGATTTTGAGGTTCTGCGGATCGTGCACTACGTCGTGATCGCCCTGAGCGACGTCGCGGGTCTCCTTGGCAACGCGCTGGTCATCGCTTCCGTCGCCAGGTTCGACCACATGAGGACCAGCTCCAACTACCTGGTGTGTTTTCTGGCAGTGAATGACGCAACCATGTCCGCAGGCTCTCTGGCCTTCATAGGTGAGGACGAACTATTTTTGCTCTTGATTGGGCAAACTGAATTTGAAAGAGTTTTGGTGAGAGGATCAGCCAGGATCATTTGCACACACACAGGCCTCAAGTGTTGAAGCCTGGATTCAGATCCAATGTCTAAACAGTGAAGGGCTTCTGGCCCTTTTGGTGCAGGGCGAAGTCCTGTGAAAGAGAAGAATTTTGAATGTGCAGTGCAAATTTGTTCAGAGGTCACGAGCCAAATGGCTTCAGCCAGGGACCCTGAGGTCTCAGGGGCTCTGGACCCTCCCCTGCAGGGTTGATCCTGTGAATTTCAGCGTTGTCCGAATCCGTGGTGTCGCTTACGTTGGAGACGTTTCGGATCTGGAAAGCGGCGTGCAGCCTGATGTCCGCCATACTGTTCACCGGTGTGTTGGGAGACGCGTTCAGGTCAGTTTCACCGGTGTGTTGGGAGATGTGATCAGGTCAGTTTCACCGGTGTGTTGGGAGATGCGTTCAGGTCAGTTTCACCGGTGTGTTGGGAGACGCGTTCAGGTCAGTTTCACCGGTGTGTAGGGGAGAGGTGTTCAGGTTAGTCCGAAAAGC
>JAAUXT010067171.1_pt1 | contig 14551 bp, 22 predicted proteins | sample 7278171 | NCBI WGS metagenome assembly JAAUXT01 (sample SAMN14350112, study PRJNA611818) | marine sediment metagenome | isolation source: surface marine sediment (1.8m) | place: French Polynesia: Moorea | collected 2018-08 | reverse complement strand
GGGTGTGGGTATGCTGAAGGTGAGCGGGGTGTGAAGGTTCCGGAGACTCACCTGGGGTGTGGGTATGCTGAAGGTGAGCGGGGTGTGAAGGTTCAGGAGACTCACCTGGGGTGTGGGTATGCTGAAGGTGACCGGTGTACCCAGGTTCTGGAGACTCACCTGGGGTGTGGGTATGCTGAAGGTGAGCGGTGTGCGAAGGTTCCGGAGACTCACGCCCTTCACGCTCACGGACACGACGCGTCGCGTCTCGACGTCCGAACCGCTGCTCCCCGTCTCCGTGAAAAATTTGCTGCAAACCAATGGAAACCTCACTGTGGGCGTGCTCTAAAGAATATTCAGACAAACTGACACGTGAGCTGACGAATCCATGCACATGTATGCGACGCCACAACAAGGTTCCATCAGAATTCTTCGAAAACGGACATCAAAGCTTGAGACTTTGATTCTTTCCGCAGATTGGGGGTTCACCTGTTGTTGTAGGCGGCGAACTGCAGTCTCTGGGTCCCGGTCGGGAGTTCGCTGTGCGGAACTGCGATCCCAGGAGCTCCCTGGAGAAACAAAGAAAGTTCCGAAAATTTGTTGTTGGTCAAACAAGAACATTCAGGTATCTGCTTGTGAACAGTCTGATTCACCCTCACCCCGGGGGTCTCCCTCTTCCTGGGGTTCCTCTCACCCTGGGGTCCACCTCACCCCAGCGTCCCCCCACCCAGCGCCCCCTCACCCCCGAGGCGTCCTGTAGCAGCCTGACGGAGACGGCGCCGCCCGGTGATGACGCGGGTTGCGTCACGTCCAGCGCGCGCAGCTCCAGGTTCTCTGACGTCACCGCGACGTCGCTGCCCGTCACGTTCGCTGTGAACGCGTCCATCACGCGTCGCATCCTGTTCGTCACAAAATGGTTCACGTGAGGTCTGGGTACCTTTTTGTTTGACCAATATTGTGTCTTTGGACAGTGTACTGATCGAGTATTCAGCAATCAAATCGCATTGAGCGCTGCACCTTGACTGCGTGTTGCTCTGGACGATGGCCGCGCTGTCCGCCCCCATCACGGTGCTCAGAATGTCCACCATCTGCTGCGCCGCCTGGTGAAGAAAACAGCGCCTTGATTCACAAATTTACACAAAAGGAATCCACACACTGCACGACCGTTCCCTGGACGTTCTTGACAGTTCAAAAACCATTTCAACGACAGATTTTTGTGCGATGTCCCTTCAGGGCAGAGCAGATGTGGTGGTGCGGCATGGTAAGACCTGTCAGGCAGATGTTCTGTCCCAACCCCTCTCCCGAAAACCAGCCCCATCCTGTGGACCAGCCTGGGATGCAGGGATTGACAACAGTGTGAGTGTTGGGACAAGACAACAAGCCAACCTTGCTTGCACCACAATTGTGTCTGTGTTGGAGGGACATGGTACCCGCAGTTGCCTTGAGCACTGCTTGTCTTGTTCGAAATTGATCGTGGACCTGTAGGTCTGTCTCTGCGAAGGGTTCGAGCCTCTCCACGACAGCCGCCGCCTGCATGATGTCTCCGCTGGTCAGAGTCGTCGGGTCCCCGCTTCGGCTCAAGATCTCAGTCGCACGGTCAATCACCTCCACTTCCTCCGTCTGCAAGCGTTGAAAAGTTTCTTCTCAGAATCCACTGATGAAGCGTGCAGCGATAAATGCCAGTTGAGATCTGATATGGCCTGCCGATGGCTCTACCGATTTGCATTGTGAGTAGTCCGGTTCGTCCCACTCGAGCGCGTCCGCGGCTGTGACGTTGCACCAGCGCGAGGCGGCGGCGGGCGTCGCGGGCGTCTCCGACCCGCGCGCCCCGAGCGGGCAGCCGAGCAGCGCCCGAGACCCGTGCGGCGTCGCCGGCCACGAGAAGCGCCCGAAGCCGCTGTTCCGCAGCTCCGCGTCGCACTCACCTGCGGATTGAGGGTTTGGCTCATTTCGTCACATAATTGACCCAGAATTTACTTGGGCGTGTTCCATTTACGGGTCCGGCCATGCAGCCGAAGTCACGTCTCGCGACTTCGCCCTCGGACTGTTTTTCTTGAGCGAAGTCTGCCATATCTGCTGACTCGGCTGCCCGGACGCGACAAGGGAACATGACCATTGCACGCCGGTGATTGGTGAAGCTGCACCTTGACTCTGGCTCATCGAGTGCACTGACCGACGATGTCGCAGAGGGACCCTGAGAACCCGGGGAGGCAGTGGCAGACGAAGCCGTCGCTCCCGTCGACGCATGCGCCGCCGCGTCCGCACGGCCGCCCCGCGCAGTCGTCCACGTTCCGCTCGCACCGCGCGCCTGAAGAGGGAGCCACGCATGCGCTGTATACATGTCACGTGCTTGTGATTTCAGGAAATACCCGGCACATCGTGCATTTTGAGGCTGGGCGCACAGTGTGTGTGTGTGTGTGTGTGTGTGTGTGTGTGTGTGTGTGTGTGTGTGTGTGTGTGGTGCGGGTGAGTATGTGTGTGGGTGCGTGTGCGTAGAGCCCCCTCGACACGCACGCGCTGAGTGAACGCGGCTTGAACAGTCTTCTTTTCCAGTTTGGTGACCCATCAGATTTCGTGAACCAAACTGAACAAAGAATAAGTTTTTTTGGAAAGAACACAACAAACATGGCGTGATGGACGGCACAACACAGAACACAGTTCAGACCGTGACCAAGAAGTGGAAATTTGGTGGGTGAAGGACATTTGTGGTGGTCAAATTGATACTGACCTGATTGAAATCAGTTTCAAAAAATGTTGCAAGGGGGATGAAATGAAAACTCAGCCCGAAATGTGTTCCGCGTTTTGTGCCAATGGGTCACTCCCGGCGCAGCATTGTTCACACAAGACACGAACAGTTTCAGATCGCTCGGTTTATTCTCACGAAGCAGGAATATAATGTTCACAGTCTAGTTCGTGTGTCAAGTACAGCACGAAAGTAAGTCGAATTCAAGCTTGAATTCAACAAATAGAGCCTGCCTGACAGAGGAAGTCTGAGAGAGAGACAGAGAGAGTGAGGGAGAGAGCGACAGAGAGCGAGAGAGAGGAGAGAGAGACAGACAGACAGACAGACAGACAGACAGACAGACAGACAGACAGACAGACAGACAGACAGAAAGAAAGAAAGAAAGAAAGAAAGAAGGAAAGAAAGAAAGAAAGAAAGAAAGAAAGAAACAGACATAGAAAGAGACAGAGCACCACTGTCCGTGTGCCGACCAGCCCCATGCGCGTGTCCGCACAGCTCCAGTCCATGGGCCAACACACCGTTTGAGCAGGGACAAGCATGTGATCTGGATGTTCCCTCACTCTGACAAAAGATCGTCGTTCGAAGCCAATCAGAGACTCACCCAGGAAGCCTGGCGGACATGCGCAGCGGAAGGCGCCGACCAGGTCGGTGCAGGGTGCCCCCTGGTGGCACGGGGACGACGCGCACTCGTCCACGTCGCGCTCGCACCGACTTCCGGTGAAGCCGACGAGACAGGAGCAGCGGAATCCGTTCGCGCCGTCTATGCAGGCCCCTGGGAAAGAGACCTGGGATGAAGGAAATGTACTGCAAAAGAACATTGGAAAATCCTGATATAATTTGCACTGGGCGAAGGATCGGTTCATTTCCAGCATGAGCAATGCGCATAATTCAGACGAGATGTGTTCAGAAACCAACGCTATGGCCTCGTTGTTTTGAAACTTTCAATCAAACTGACCAATCCGAGAGGAATGCTTTTCTTTCTGCTGGCAGGAAAGCATAGCCACTGCATACGAATTGACATTGCGAAGGTGCAATACCAAGTGTGATTTTCGAGAAGACTCTTTGCAACACGGAGCAGCCTTTTGAACAAAGCCGCCGCTTCACCTGAGTTGAGGCAGGGTCCGGAGCCGCACTCGTCGATGTTGATCTGGCAGCGCTCGGCGGTGAAGCCCGGGGCGCACACACACAGGAAGCGCCCAGGCTCGTCCACACACGTCCCGCCGTTCAGACACGGGCCGCTCGAGCACTCGTCCCGCTGACGACAACGAGGAGTGGTCGTCATTGCGAGTCAAAATGGGATATCACGTCAAAAAGCAAGCCAGAGTGGCGAACAAGGGAGACGCACAGAATAGTGAGTTTAAACAGTGACGTTTGGTGTCGAAACTTCAAACGCCGCATTGACTTTGGAACCCTGTACACAGAAAAATTCAAAACAAGAAACCTTGGTTTTTGGTCAATTTTGTTCAAGAATATTTTGAGAAGGCAGAAGCACTTCCAAAATGTGGAAAAATCAAAGTATGAAAAAAAGAATTGACGTTTTCAATATGAAATGTTGTGTTTAAACTCCCTAATGGAGTGCGTCGCGTACTCGTACAACGTGGAAAGGTCACCATTGCCAGCGTTATCTGCTTTGAAAAGAGAGCCAGTACTCGTACTGTTTGCAGACAGGGAAGGCACGAAACGTTCTCTGCGTGGTGTCCAAGAAATTGTGGACAACGTGGAAAGGTCGTCGTTGCAAGTGACAATGGGATGATTCTTAAACAGCCTGCCTTCAAAAAGAATCTTGGAATGGGCAGACACGCAGAATGGTGTGCGCGGTGTTCGTCCCAAGTCGGAGCAGTTGAGCGTCGGAACTGACCTGTGTCTGGCACCTGGGTCCCTCCCAGCCGTCGGCGCAGATGCACTGAAACTGGTCCACCAGGTTCAGACACTGCCCGCCGTTCAAACACGGACGAGAAACGCACTCGTTCACTTCCGTGCCGCAGTCCACACCTGCAGAATGATGTTCAGTGCAAAATGCATGTCTTTGTGAACGAGGCGCGATGAAAAGGCGAAGCCTTTGGAGAGCTTTGTCGTCAGTGGAGAGGGTCAGATGCGACCCAGCTATCAAGTCAAGGTTTGCTGTCAAGAACCATTTCCTTCAGCTTGTTCTGTTAAGAGCTTGTGTGAGACGAGAGCTTTTCTGTCATTCGACAGATTTCCTCGACGCGTGCTTGTTGAAATGTTCACCAGCCATCATGCTTGTCTGTGCGTGAACTTCCACTCCAAATTTGGACGTATGCACAATGATTTTTGACCGTGACCTTGGAATCCGGGCGGGCAGCTGCAGCGGAACCCGTTGACGCGGTCCTCGCAGACGGCGCCGGACGCGCACGGGGCGGACGCGCACTCGTCCACGTCGCGCTCGCACAGCGCCCCCTCGAACCCGGGCAGACAGGCGCACAGGAAGTCGTCCCGCACTGTCGCGCACTGAAACAAGAATTGTCACGCAGTAGATCTTTAGAAAAATTCTTTGCGCAAGTTTCCTTGCTTGTGGTTTCAACACCGGAAGACATGCGTGTTTGGCGTTTCAAAGAAGCTGGTTTTTTTTCTCTTTGACAAACCAAGTTCCCTGGTTTGGTCCGAGTTTCGTCTTATCACCTGGGCGCCGTTGAGGCAGGTGACGCCGACGCACGCGTCCGTGACGACATCGCAGTGGACGCCGCCGAAGCCCGGGAGGCAGGCGCAGCGGTAGCGATCGACGCCGTCCTCGCACGGCGCCGAGTTCTGACACGGGTTCGACGCGCACTCGTTCACGTTCACCTCACAGTTTACGCCCTGTTTTATTCGACAAAATAGGGCAAAAGTTGAGGAATAAAAATGAAATCTCAACTCTTGCAGTGCAGCTGAAGTGATTCACAGGAGGTACAAAGGAACAGATCCTGCGGGTCTGATACTCGAGCGACAGGCACACTGGGTTTTACGTTCAACAAAATCGTGAGATTCTGGGAGCAAACGCCTCTGCAGTCGTCTGATCAGATTCATGACCCTCTTCAACCGGATGGTTTGAAACGCAGTGTTCCAGCACGGATTCGGCAGGAACTGACCTGGAAGCCGTTCAGACAGGCGCAGACGTACAGGTTGAAGTTGTCGAAGCAGGGCGCGTTGTTCAAACACGGGCTGCTCGCACACTCGTCTCGCTCACTCTCACAGTGCGGGCCTTCCCAGCCCTGCAACAGCAGACACAGCGGCGTGTGACACTGGTTCTCGATTTTTACGTTCTTGTCCAGTGCACGTGCATGTCAACATGCCTTGCGGAAACCCCAGAACACCCAGGCGATGTCATGGTTCACTTTTTGACCGACTTGAAGTGCACATATGCTTGTGAGAATTTTGCCCCAAAATTTGGATTGGGTGGACTTTCTTCTTGGCTGTGAGTTCACCATTGCTTCAATCGGACCTTGATGCCAGATGATCAAGGCAAAAGTTGGGTTGCATCTTTCGCGCACAAAGAATGGGCCCGTCATTTGCAGTGTTGTGAGTTTCCGTTGTTTCATTGGGACAAAGACTCCAGAAAACCAAGGGAACAGTTGTGTTGCATTCTTGTTGGGTGCGACGTACACGCAAGGGTGTGCAGTACGGCAGGTGGATCTTTTGATGCATATCGGCATGCACATTGCAATACTTTGGCTCACCGGGTTGCAGACGCAGGTGTAGGCCGCCACGTCGTCCACGCACCGCCCGTTGACGCAGGGACTCGAGGCGCAGTCGTTCGTGTTCTCCTCACACAGGACGCCCCTGGGAATTACAACTTGTGTGCAACACATAGACAGGAGAACTGCGCCCGGTCACTGTGAGGCGATGAAACAATTGGTTGACTCTGCATGAGCGGTGAACTTGTGCAGTGTTTTCTGCAGCAACACACTGAACCTGGTTCTACGGTCCTGCAGAAACAAGGACCCGCTTTGCGCGCAGTGCAACCGCCAAGTGGAATTCGATATCAACTTCAAAAATATGGGCGAGAAGGGGCAAAATAAGTCAGAGGTCAAACGAAGGTACCCCTGGGTCTCTGCGAAATTCCCCGGAGAACGTACGTGAACCCTGGCCTGCAGCTGCACGTGAAGTAGTCGGTGTGGTCGAGGCAGAAGGCGCCGTGGCGGCAGGGGGCGCTCGCGCACTCGTTCACGTCAGCCTCGCAGAGGGCGCCGCTGTAGCCGGGGAGGCATGCGCACGAGAACGAGGCGACGCCGTCCTCGCAGCGAGACAGGTGCTGACACGGGTCTGGAGCGAATGAGAGTGAGAGCAGAGAGAAAGGTTTACAAAAATTGAGATTTACCCAAAAGAGTTTGAACATTTTTGCGTTTACAAGTGCTCGCTGTCGGTTCTTCCAGAAACACTCTCTGTCTCTGATCTCCCTCTACCCCCTCTCCCTCCCTCTCTCTGTCTCTCTCTGTCTCTCTCTGTCTCTCTTTCTCTCTCTCTCCCTCTCTCCCCCAAACTCACTTTCTCTCCATTCCCCCTGGCTCTCTTGCTCTTTCTCTTCCCACCCTCTCTTTCTCTTTCTCTCTTTCTTTTTCTCTCTCTCTCTCTCTCTCTCTCTCTCTCGCCTCGTTGCCATTAAGCAAAGATCACAACACAACACACAAAAGACAGTATCGTACCTGAAGCACATTCGTCAATGTTGGTTTGGCACTCTGCTCCAGTAAATCCAGCAGAGCACGAGCAAGTGAAACTGTTCAGTCCATCCGCGCAGGTTCCTCCGTGTTGGCATGGCGACGACGCGCATTCGTCGCTGTCAACGCCACACGTGACGCCTTCAAATCCCGTGACGCAATCGCAACGGAAAGCGTTGACGTCATCGACGCAGGTGGCGCCACTTTGACACGGGTTCGACTGACACTCGTCGATGTTCGTTTCGCACAGGACTCCGTGAAAACCGGCGACGCATTGGCACGTGAACGCGTTGACGTCATCCAGGCACGTAGCGTCGTGGAAACACGGTGCGGAAAAACACTCGTCCACGTCCAGGGAGCAGTCCGGAGCTGAGGTGGTGAGGAACGTCAGAGAAAGGATGCACAAAAGAGCAAGAAGGAGAAAGAAGATGCAAAACACGGCCTAAAGTTTTGAGGATTAATCGTGCAAAAGTGACAAAGAAAGCAGTTTATGCTCTTCAGTTCAATCAAAAATGATCGGTCACCAAGTGAAGTTCCCATGGATGATGCAAACAAAGCAACCCACAGACATCGCGCAAGAATATTCTGACGCCCATCCCAAACCCGTACCAAATCTTGAAATCGGGCCTGGAGGCCTTGAGTACAAAACGCACCCGCAAAGCCGGTGACGCACTCGCAGTGGAAGCGCCCGACCAGGTCGCGGCAGGTGGCGTTGTTCTGACACGGGTCGGACGCGCACTCGTCCACCTCCGTCTCACAGTTCACGCCTGCGCAAACAAGCGGAACTACGGCATCGTCAGTGCTGGCGCTGCATGGGTGTCTGTTACAATTTTGTTCACAACAGGAGCTCACAACGTGGCAACACAAAGGAACAACTATCACAGAAGGTCTCAATTTTCCATTCATGAAGGCGTCAGAATTCTCCAGCTAATCGTTTGATGGTTGGGCGGCATGAGACCCGGCCTCCGCTTAAACTCCGACAATACATTTGCCTTCAGCATTTCATGCTGGAGGCACAAAACTATTTGTTTACTTGTGTGTATGTGTGTGTGTGTGTGTGTGTGTGTGTCTTCTCAAGGTTGGGATTTGGGTCCTTCATGGGTTTGGGCCCTCTGAGCTCAATCCTGGAACCACCAGGGGAAACAAAATTGCGTCAGGGACCAGGCTGTCTGATGGGCAAGGCTTGTGGGGAAGTTTGGTGGAAGTGTCCAACCCACCGGTGTACCCGACGTCGCACTCGCACTGATAGGCGTTGACGGTGTCGACGCACGAGAAGCCGTTCTGACAAGGCTCGCTGGAGCACTCGTCTATCTCCGTCTCGCAGAACACTCCTGAAACAGCGTCAGCCTCCCTTACACGGGCAGGTCCAATAATTGGGGTTTTCACATTGGGTGACGTGCGGTGGATTTTTGGGGCGGCGTCAAAAATCCCACCATAAGGTTCAATGTTAAATTATGACGCCGACGCAAAAAAAAACAACAAAAAAACGTCTGCGCGTCACCAATGTGAAAACCGCTAATACCGGCAGGTGAAGAAAGACCTCGTTGAAGGTTTGTCGCCAAACTTAAAAAGCACAGATGGGATGCCTTCCAATGGCTCTGCGACAAAATTTGCTTCACACTTTAACAAAAGTGAGAAAGACACCAGATCTGCAGACCTGTGAAGCCAGGCTGACACTCGCACACGGGTCTCCCGATGCCGTCCCGGCAGCTGCCGAACTCGCACGGAGAACTCAGGCACTCGTTCACCTCAAACTCGCAGTTGGTCCCTGAAGCGAGAAAGCTTTGGGCTCACATTCACCTGCCTTGGGAAACCAACGGGACCTGAGATGCTTTTGAGCTGGAAAATCGTTTTCTTACCGTTGAAGGCTGAGGGACAGACGCAAATGTACTCATCCACACCGTCCACACAAATGCCTGAAGAAAGAATGTGCAGACATGGCTGCAAAGTTTGGACCAAACTTGGTGGGCGTGTTTTGAGACACTCGTTGCGTAAATTTGACAACAAAAATCGCTTTTCAGTTTCCTCACACGTGCAACCTCACCTCCATTTCTGCAGGGAAAGGAGATGCACTCGAGGATGTTGGACTGGCACACGGAGCCCTCGAATCCAGGCACGCACACGCAGTCGTAGTGGTTCTGTAGGTCGACGCACGTGGCGCGGTTCCTGCAGGGGGACGACGCGCATTCGTCCACGTCCGTCTCGCACCTACTGCCCTGCAGGGAGAAATGAAGGATGAAGGAACCTGCTGTCTGAATGATCAACACAGAGGCGTAGTCGTACTCTGCCTTCCTGTTCTGAGTCCTGGCGGGCGGACGTTGGTTGCATTTTACCGAGAAATGTAAAACCCACGCAGAACCAGGATGGCGTCGTGAGTTTGGATCAAGGACAGACTTTGGGTTGTAAATGGTTCTCGAAGATCCTGGCTCAAACAAACAACGTCAATAATTGAATGTGGGAACTCGTGGTAAGCTGAACAGGACAGAGGTAGAGGTACTCACGGTGAAGCCGGCGGGGCAGAGGCACAGGAAGCCGGCGAGGCGGTCCACACACTCGGCGTCGTTCTCGCACGGCTCGGCGAGGCACTCGTTCACCTCCTGCTGACACTCCGGACCTGCAGCGCCACACAGAAAGCGGGTTTTACCTCCACGCTTTAGTTTTTGAAAAACAATGTCAAATACCAGGTTTTTCCTGTCAGCACGTGAGCGCAGATCTACCGATGAATCCGTCGGCGCAGAAGCACGTGTATCCGTTGACGCCGTCCAGGCACGACGCGCCGTGCTGACACGGAGACGAGGCGCACTCATCCACGTCCGTCTCACACAGCACCCCCTGGTGGCAGAACACGTGGTTTGGGTCTGACGTAAAACATGACATGACCAGCAAACACATTTTCACACGTTTTTCATGTAAATTGGTCTTGCACAACAGCAAGCAATTCAGAGAGGAAGTTGTTTGCTTGCTCTGCCAACTCGGCCGCGAGGAAATTGAATGAGCTACTCACGTGAAAACCTGGGAAGCAGCTGCAGACGTAGGCGTTCACCAGATCCACGCACTGGGCCTGGACGGATGAAGGGAAAACACAGTGACGGTGTATGTTCGTTATTTCTTGATCAAGGAACCCTGCCGGAACGTCAGTTGGGAAGAGACTTGGTGTTTGCCATGTTGAGGCAGGAGGTGGAGGCTCACCCTGTTGAGGCAGGGGGTGGAGGCTCACCCTGTTGAGGCAGGGGGTGGAGGCTCACCCTGTTGAGGCAGGGGGTGGAGGCTCACCCTGTTGAGGCAGGGGGTGGAGGCTCACCCTGTTGAGGCATGGGGTGGAGGCTCACCCTGTTGAGGCAGGGGTTGGAGGCGCACTCGTCTGTGTTCAGCTGGCAGCGCGGCCCGCTGTACCCAGCGAGACAGACGCAGCTGAAGCCGTCCGCCTCGTCGACGCAGATGCCGGTGCGCGCGCACGGCGACGACGCGCACTCGTCCACGTCCACCTCGCACAGGCGACCTATGGGCAACAAACCACGTGACCATTCATTGAGGTTGTTCCGGGCTTGATACTCGTGTGACTGCGTGCATCACTCTGTGTTGTTGGTTCCAGTAGAAGGGTACTTGACGCCCCACACCTGTGTACCCCGAGGGACAGACGCAGTTGAACTGCGCGACGCCGTCGACGCACGTGGCGTTGTTGTGACACGGAGAACAGCGACACTCGTTGATCTCCTGCGCGCATGCGTCGCCCTCGAATCCCGCCGCGCACAGACACCTGCAACCACGAAACCAGGCACGTGAGACGCATGACTGCGCATTTCAACTTGAACAGATTGAAATGCGAGCGGTGATCAGGTGTTCACTCTCAGCATGACGACGAAGCCACAAGGTCGTCAATGCGAAACACCGCACCAGTTGGAGTGGGGCCAGATTCACCACACCAACTGGTGGGGCCAGATTCACCACATCAACTGGTGAGGCCAGATTCACCACACCAACTGGTGAGGTCAGATTCACCACACCAACTGGTGAAGCCAGATTCACCACACCAACTGGTGAGGTCAGATTCACCACACCAACTGGTGAAGCCAGATTCACCACACCAACTGGTGAAGCCAGATTCACCACACCAACTGATAGGGCCAGATTCACCACACCAACTGGAGTGATAAGAATGTCAACTGTTGAATTGCTGGTGACGGCAAGAAAAGCCCTGGGAGAAGCGCACGTGTAGTTGTTGGCGGCTCGGACGACCCTGAACGCCTCCCCAGCCAGAGGGAACTCGGTGGTTCTCATCAGGGTCTCATCGTACGGGTCTGTGAGGCTGAACTCCGTCAACTGGGAACAGAAACACGTGAACTGAAGACCACAATGTGCAAAGAGCTCAGGTGTCACACTCGTGTGACTGTCCAGAGAGCGAATGGAGCGCTGGCAAGTTTCAGCAAATACGTCCAGTCTTTTCTGACATGACCCAAAGGCCAGATCGGTGATACAGATATCATTTCGTCATTGGTCATTGGTTCTCAGTTTTGTTGTTTGCTATCGAACTGTCAATGTGCGCACTGCACGCAAAAGAAAATTTAGGGGTTGCTTAAAGTCCTCACTGACCTGACACTGTCCCCCAAACAAGCAGAGCCTGAGCCTGGGGTCCCCGCAGAAGTCATAGTACTGGCAGTTGGAGCCGAAGTAGTTCGTGTCGCACTCGCAGAGGAAGCTCGAGTTGCCCAGGGGTTCGCAGGCGCGCGCGTTGGCGCACGGCTCCGTCGAGCAGGGGTCGAAGCTCTCGCAGACGCGTCCGAAGAAGCCTTCTGCGCATGAGCAGCGGAACGCGGAGCCGGTCTGCGAGCACACGCCGAAGTGCTGACACGGACTGCAGTGATGCAACAGACGCAAACCATTGCAGAAAAATTGTTGAGACATTTGAGACATTTCCCTCTTGTTGCAGCAGGCTGTACAGTTTTGGTTGGAACAACACATCGCACATTCGAAGGCACAGTCAAAACGCGCTCGCACTGCCATACATGGACAAACGCATTCAGCCAAATACTTTAATACACACACACACACACACACACACACACACACACACACACACACACCACAAGAACTGTTTACAACCTTGTGGGTTTAAAATTGTGAAATTTGTTTTTCCCCTGTCTGGCCGTCGTCATGACAGCTGACATGTGCACTCCTCTGCAGAGGAGTGAAATGTCTCACCTGGAGAGGCAGGGGTTCATCGTCTCGCAGTATCTCCCCGCAGCGCCGGGCGGACAGTCGCACACGAAGACGCGGTCCGACACGTTCCTGCACGTCCCGCCGTTCTCACACAGCGACAGCGTGCACGGGTTGAACCACTCGCACGAGGTGCCTGCAGAAACACGTGTGTGTGTGTGTGTGTGTGTGTGTGTGTGTGTGTGTGTGTGTGTGTTTCTGTTTTTGTTGCCATGCATCTGAGGAACATTGAGAACAAACACGACCGTTTACGATCACGCGTGTAAAATGCGCTCATTTGTGTGCCCAGAATTGATGTCAAAGGTAGGGGCGTGCGTGTTGTCAGATAAAGTGTACCGTTCTTTCAATGGGACCTCAACACCCAAAGTGGAGGGTATCTTCAGGTTCGCACTTTGCCTGGGTGCGCCTGTCAATAGTGTGATTACGGCAGCGCGGTATTGGAGCGCACCATAGTAGCCCTGTTCACAGACGCAGCGGAAGTCGGAGTTGCCCATCCTCAGGCACGTCGCCTGGTTCTGACAGGGAACCGAGCTGCACGAGTCGAACACGTCACACAGACCTGCGCACAAGAACACAGGATGAGACAGACTATTGTTTAATTCCATTGGATGCACAGTGCTTGAGACCTTGTTTCAGAAAAAGCTTCATGCAAACCTGCAGTCGCCGATCTGTCGTGTGTATTTCTTCGATGTACATCACGGATTCTCAACCAACAAGAACGATTTCTGTTCAATCACGTGTGCACAACTCTTGACCTGGTCCCCCCAAATGTTGCGCGATGCATGATGGGAAACATTTGAGAACTTTGCCTCCCCCCCTTCACTCACGCGAGGAGAAGCCCGGCGCGCACTCGCACTCGAACCGGAAGTTGGACGTGTTGCGGCAGAGCCCGTTGTTCTGGCAGGGGGCGCTGTGACACGCGTCGTGCCGCTCACAGAGCCGCCCGAAGTACCCCGCCTCGCACCGACACTGGGGGAGCAATCGTACGTCAGACATGCATGGGAGATTCAGGCAAGATTCTGTCGTTCAAAGCCTCCAGTTGGATCAAGAAGGGGTTATGACTGGACTCTACACTTTGGGTCTTGAGCACATATCTTTCTAGGAAGCTCGAACATTTTGTCAGAACCTTCACAAGACCACGATCTGTGAGACAGATGAACAAAGTACGTTCTGTCGCGTCACATGTTCCGCAATGCATAGTTTCCTGAAGTTTACAGGCAGATCTGTACCCACCTCAAAATCGTTTGCGTCTTCACCAGTTGAAATGCATCGACCGCCGTTTCTGTAAGTTTGAAAACAGTGTGTAGCCAAGTGGCCCAAAACAGAACTGATCTGAAAGCTGACAAAACTCGTGTGAGTGATTCTTACTCGCAGAACACTTGTCCGCACGGTTGAAAGTTCTCACAAAACTGGCCGAAGAAGCCTGCAACGACATAAAGCAATTTTACTTTACGAACAATGAAATGTTCAATCAACAACGATGATCTCTGCTCGTGACAGAGAATGGACTTCACCTGGCTGGCATCGACACTCGAAGTCTGGATCGAGAAAGACGCAATCCGTCCTGTTTCTGCAAAGAAAAGGAGACATTTTCTTCACTTTAAGCCTCAACACCAACACTTCCAGCTGGACAAGAAAGCCCGCAGTTTCAACTGTTCCCGCTGAGGTCACCCACAGAAGCAAGGGTTGACTCACCTGTTAGGTTGTGGTTGACTCAACTGCAGGGGTTTACTTATCTGCAGGGTTGTGATTGGCTCACCTATGGGGTTGGCTCACCTCAAGGGTTGACTCACCTGGAGGGTTTTGGTTGTCTCACCTGAAGGGAAAGGTTGACTCACCTTTGGGGTTGACCCACCTGCAGGGTTGTGGTTGACTCACCTGCAGGGTTGTGGTTGACTCACCTGCAGGGTTGTGGTTGACTCACCTGCAGGGTTGTGGTTGACTCACCTGCAGGGTTGTGGTT
>JAAUXT010090837.1_pt1 | contig 14553 bp, 10 predicted proteins | sample 7278171 | NCBI WGS metagenome assembly JAAUXT01 (sample SAMN14350112, study PRJNA611818) | marine sediment metagenome | isolation source: surface marine sediment (1.8m) | place: French Polynesia: Moorea | collected 2018-08 | reverse complement strand
GCTCCTCGTAAGGAGTTTTCGCACTGGCCTTTGGCATGACGATTTTTAGTAATGCTCTCAGAAAAACAGCCTTGTCGATGGAATGAGCAAGTGGGTTAAACATGTGCTCATGCTCCAAGGTCAAAGGAAAGTGATGCAAAAAATCCCGCGCAACAGGAAGTGGGGCTAGACACGTCGAAAAATTATGACGTCACGAATGTCACGCACCCAAACAGTCGCACATGGCTACGCATGCAGCTATGCACCTGGTATGAACAGTGTTACGCACGGTGCGCTGGAGCGTCGCCATCGCAAACGTGTGCGTGAGTGCGTATGCGCTGGGTGTGAACGAGGGGTGAGATTTTCCTCGTGGACAAGAATTCAGCCTCACTTAAAATTATCCGTGTCAGGACAGTGGATTTGTTGTGCGATGTCCCCTCGGGACAAAGTACCTGGTGACGTTGCGGTTTGGGAAGTAGGTTGGGAATGTCAGACAAAACACAAAGGAGAATTCGCGACACTGCAGCATGTTGTGCACTGGGTGAATTCACAAGCTTGTTCAAGTGGCGAGCGTGGTTCGTCCTCGAATGTGGTTTCTTGAAGGAAAAGTGTTTTGCATTTCCTTGTTTCACATTGCTCTGGTTGCATTGTCTCCAAAACCTTTCTCACCACTCTCCACCTGCTCGTAAAGCTGATGTTTGGCGTCTGATTGATCTTTTGGTTGGTTTCATTCTTGGCATCAGTGACAGGTGGTGTTTTAGCGTCAGTGCTTCGCAGCCAGAAGTTTCTTCATCGCTGTACCCTGACAACATCATAAATCTAACGTGAAGTCTCGACGCCCGATCCAAGGTCCACGGACCTTTTCGGAAACCATTCGTCAGCTTTCACGAGTCCTTCTCCAACACCAGATGTCAGCAACTAAATCCAAACTGAGAAAACAAACACACTTTGGATTCTTCTCGTACCTGTTCACAAAGTACCTTCCTTTCTGCATCTCTCAGTCAGTCATTCAACAAGGTAGAGGAAAAGGTATCGCCCCGGAGTAGATTTTTGCTCCTCTGGTGGCGGACGAAGTGATTGATTCGGTTGAGACAATAACATTAGTTTGTAATCTAATTGTGCAGCAGGTGTTGAGATTGATGAATGGAGAAGCTGCGAGGCATTGTTCACTTCACAACAAACAGAATCACTTAGCTATAAATAGCCTCAGTCAATGAATACGTACACCGCGTTCCTCTTCCGCAAAGCGTTCTTCAGGAGCACTAAATCTTTTTTACTGCAACGCATCCACATGCAGGTTCTGCGTGCAAGAGCAAAGCGTGGCACGAAAGACCTTCAGTCCTGTCTCATGCTGCATGCACGAGTTCCTCATGAAGCTCATTGCCAAAATCAGCACCTGAGTCAAATTCTTTTGTCAAAGAAACGGTCTCCGCTGGTGTGCAGCTTTCTTGTACATTCTCGTGAGTTGGTTCTTGGATGCAGTCTGATGCTGAAAAAAGACGGGGATGTATTTATGCGAGAAAGAGACGGAACGCAAGGAAAGAGGTTTTACGACATGATTCCTTTGACTCCGTTTGTTTGTTTCGAAGATTGCTAAACACTGAAATGACTCGCTGTGCCAGTGTTTGCTCGCAGAGCTGTCCTAAGCTGCTCTCTCGTCAATGAACATCGTCCCTTTGGGATGTTTTCACAACATGAAGAAATGGTTTGCTCTTACTTATTTATGGTTCGGTTCACTCAAACACTGCATGTGTACATTCAATCTTTGCAAACAAGGATTCACGCGTGAGAGTCATTGCTGAACTGAGTCTCCAGTCTGAAAAAGTCCCGTGCCTCAGAAAATGACGCCAGATAGATTCGGTTGCCAGCGTGTGAAGTTCCGCACGCGTCACCAGCACATGGATGTTTGCTCAAAAGCTATGCATTGCCCAACGCGTTCTTTCTGCTCGGTCAGCTTCAACCATTTCCTGATGCACGACATTTCAAAAGATATGACTTGAAAAAATGCTTGGGCACTCCAGCATTCTGCATTGTGTGTTCCCTTTGAGTCAGTCACCAAAGCTGAGCAGGTTCACGATCAGTGAGTCCAAACCAGGCAAGACGGGCTGGTTGTTTCCATGTAATGGAGGAAAAGCACCGACAGCAGACCAGTTAAGTTTGTCCGCCAATGACATCAAAATTCTGTTGGAAGTATAACTTCAAAATGAAGCACAAAGCCTCTGAGGCAGTGTCTCTGGTCAGCATGTTGAAGATTCTCCTGGAACTAAAGACGGATCCAGCCGCCTAACTTATCTCATCTTCGCTGAAATTTCAAAGTTGGACTCAACCAAGACAAGACAAAATTCCAGCGTGGCAAAATGATTGTTGTCCATGCTGGCTTCGTTGTCATTTGTTCTTTGAGTTCACATCTTTCAGGCACGCGTGCATTCATTTTCTCACAGACTGTGCACACACTGCAAGTCATGGGCTTGTTCAGTACAACGCCATCCAGTGAACCACACAGAATTGCACATTGGCGAATCGTGATCGTTTTGCTTCGAATGCATTCGTTGTCCTCATTGTGTAATCGCAGGGACTTCTTTGCCTTCAGACACGTTCTTGTTCAATATCTTTTGTGATCATAAATTTCTTCTGCCAGACCAACGAGTTTACATTTTGTCACGCAGATGTTCCCACTCCACAAAATCCAAAATGTGAAGATGCAAAATCGCTGAGATGTGTCCCATGGCTTTTAAAAAGTGAACCGATTGTTTAACATTTTCTTCAAGATCTTTGTTTTCTGTGTTATTTCACCACTTGCTTGAACCCGCACCCAGTGAAATGTAGCATTTTCGGCTTTGGTATCCGCACGTCCGCAGTTCATGCCTCTCAGCGTGGCCACATTTTCTGTTTCGACCCCACAAAGTGACAGCTGCTTTCTGTGGATACTGGGCACCCTCTGCGGATAAAAATGCTTCAACTCTCAATGAAACACGACTCGAGAGGGAGAACACAGCTTGCACGAATTGCTCAGCCAGGCTAGAATTGGAAATCTTCATACATCATAAGGCAATGTGAGCCCATCTCTTCCGTATAATTCCATTAAGAATTGATCCGGTGCAGAGTAGACGGACCAGTTTACCCTGGATCAAGCAGCCTTTGTGCCACTAATCCATTTAACTTGGCCACAGATATTCTCGCCTCCAGTCTGCAGAGATTTAAACATCAATTTTCTGCTTTTTCTCCACTTTCACTTGTTCTTCCATTCCCATGAATCTGGAACAGGTGGATCGTTCATCGCGGGGCTCTTGTCCTCTGATTCAAGACGAGTGGTCAGTGTCCGTGTCTGTGAAGTGAGCCATCACAGGCAATGATTGTTTCCTGAAATCCACGCTTTGCAAAACATGTCAAAACCGTCTTTGCAGCAGAACCGTTACAAGACAAGTAACAATGGCTTACACCAAATTTTCTTCAATACAACAACATGTCATGTTGGCCCTGTACACTTGGACAGCTTCATGTTTAACACAACATTAGTCTGGATCATTGATCAAAGGCATAGAGCTTGAATACAAGGCCACCAAGAAGATAGTCAATCAAGCAACTTACACCAAGGAGAACAATTCTTGGTTTCAAAACAAGCCAGAGACAAAGACATTTGTGACTATTCCCGAACAGGCAACAGGCAAGAACCATATAGAATGGTTTCAAAACGTGCCATAAACCCGATCGTATTGAACAGGCACTTTCTCTTTCTGCAAACACAATTGTTGTAATATTTGGCTTCCTGGTGTTCCCCGCTCAATTCTGGAAGACACGGCAGAGGGGAGAAATTAATCAAGATCATCGTTCCAGAATGTGTGGTGCGTTAGAATCTTTCCTAATCATCTTTGCTGATGTCGATCCATCAACAACGAACTGCTACTCTGAAGGACACGCAGAGTCACTTTGTTCCGGTCCCCAGACTTCGTCTACCAGCACCGGACGCCAAGCCTGCATCGCCCTCTGTCTCCCACCGAAGCTACGTTTGCGACAGATTGATGGCCAAACATATCCTTTTGTTGTTTGCCTTCCTTGAATCGGTTTTTGCACAAGTGAACATGTTGTCGTTTAGTCTCTTCTCTGATACCCACCTTGGTAACAAGAGCAGGACTCCAAGGTGATTCTGCAGATCTACATGCGTATGTTCGCCAAGATCTGAGAACTTCGACTCTACGTGACGTTGACTGAAATTTCTGACACCAAACAGATATGGAACGACGCCTTCACACGATAAATAGGTGTGTGTTGTTCACATTGTGAGTTCAACACAAGCATTTGGCTTCCACATCAATATCATCTCATCACTGTCAAATATTTCTGCTCAGAAACATCGGATGTCCGAAGAGCTCTGTCGATGTCTGTCATCCGTTGGGTCTACTTGTCCAAAGGTCTTGTGTCCATACATGTTCAAGAGAGTTTTTTTGTCTTCATGTGCACAAGGACATGGCTTCCGAGGCAAGAAAGTTCATCCTCAAGTTCTGGCCAAACATCCATTGCGGAAAAATTACCAGCCACCATAACAATCGAGACGCACAAGTGCTCATTACAGCCCAAAGTTTCAGGGTGTATTGTTTTGTACGTTGTCAGTATTTTGTTTGTTTTCTGTGCGTTTGCCATGGAACAGAAAAACTCTTGAAAGGCGCACGATTTTCCTGTCCCCATTTTAGTTTAGTTTGCATTGTTTTCGCAGCGTTCATAAAAGTTCTGTCCGTTGAATGTACAAACGTGAAAAGAACGACAAACAAAAATGGAGAGTCAAATTTATGTGGATTTGAGTATCTGGACAGAGGGATGACCCCAAAGGGAGGCCCATATCAACTTTGAAATTTCAATGGAAACAAGTTGCGTCTGTGGCGCAAAACAAGGATGCAAATCACGATAACTCACGTCACGTCTGAGCCACGAAACAAAGTGTTCGGTGTGCCTTGGCAAGTCATTCAGGGGCGGACTGTTGGCGGCGAGTCGTGATCACAAGAGGGGTTCCCAAAATGCAAAAACGTTCAGCACTCAAACAGGCCTGTTCCAACATCTGCATTCACACGCACCTGCGCACATAATGGGGATCCAGGGAACCTGGGTCCCTGCCAGACACATGGAAGCAACAACACAGTACCTCAGAATGTCCATCCTGAGAACATATTTTCTTTCAATATGGGGTTTGTCACGTGTGTCCTGGCCTGATCTTCCTGTTCCACTACAAGACATGATCCTTCAGACCACACACCCTACCCAGTCTTTTTCAGAGTGATGTGTGTGACTCGAGATGTTTGTTTCGTTGCTCGTAGAATCTGCGACAACGAGTCCACACAACAAACTCTGCTGTGCGCCGCATGAAACGCGACGCTTTCGCATACTATTTATGGATCACTATTGATTCCCATAAAAAAGTGTTTCATCCAGAGTATTCAAGCTTTTGAATATTTCCAGCTCAATTCTCACCATCTGATTCCTGCTTGCAGTGAACAGTCACATTTTTCATATCATCGAATCAAGATATTGACAAACTTGAGGGAGTGGAGTGCAAGTTTGCACGGTGATGCAACAAGGAATTTTTTGGATGCAAGTCTCAATGGATTGCGTAATCTTCCAACATTTGCTGCTGTGGCACAAGACAGCAGAACGACTGCGCTGTTCTGGTATCAGATAGTCTTTTGAGGCATGCTTCACACACAGCAGCTCATTTTCGAAGGATTTATTGTCCTCTTCGAATGCCAAAGCAGACGGTGGGTGACACGAATGCTCCTGCACTTCAAACACGTCCGTTGGGTGTGGCTACTCTGTCACAAATGCACATTTGACACGAGACGTGAAGGAGGCTGTCCCCCATGCCAAGAAGGATCTCAAGGTGTGAGACAATGGTTTGCGTGTGCAATCGAGTAGTAGTGCACGGTGTTTGGAATGAAATACTGATCGTCAATTCACCCTTTCACATCGCACGCCCGTTTTGCTGTCAACTGCTTTTAGTGCTTCTGGCGCTCAGATATCACGTTCTTCAAATCATCCAATCGTGACTGATCGCTGAATTGAAGCAACGAAGAACGATGTGGAGATACAAGTAATTCCACACTCTTTTCCAACAGCAGGAGGCCAGGGAACGTCATATGCGCCATGATGTGAATAGCAGCCCGTCTGCCAATGCACGAATGCAGAATGTGGACAGCACAATTGCCTTCCACCTCAAGTTTCTTTCGGCATGGCATGAACCGGCCCGTCCAAATTTACGAACTGCTCGTTTCATCATGTTGGAAGCTGCAGCATTTCCAGACTGCAGCTTTGGTTTCAGGGCAACGATGTGACTCCTCCGTGAGCTTATGTGGTTCGTGCGAACAAATTTGGATCTCACTCACTCGACAGCACCCAAACATGCACATCTTGCATTCGCACTGCACCTAACAGTGGCTGTTCTGTTTGCCATCGATTTGAAGGCTAATGATATGATTCTGGTCACTCTTCAGGTTGATGCTTTCCCATTGATTTCCTGCACAATCCATTAGTTCAATGTTCACTGTACCAACCATCTGCACAAAGAGATGAGGGGAAGGTTTCTTTAACACAAGTGCGAAGTCTTATCCACCAGAAATGTCCAGCAGATCTTTTCAACACGCTGTCCAGCCACCCTGAAAGACCTTGAGAAGAATGTTTTGCAGCTCAAGCAATGTCCGTTCGTTGATTGAAAGTTGCTCATCCTCACTGGTCTTCAGGATTTCAGTGCAAGTGTGTAATTTTCTTGTGGTTCTTGTGCAGTGAGCAATAGAAGGTGAAACTTTGAGAACTGCGCTGCGCTGAGCATGACAGGCAGTGACTGAAGGAACCTTTCCAGAGCACAGACGAAATTGTGCCAAAGGAGCAAATTAGAATTCATTCCTTGAGCAGTGCTTGCCTTTCAGCGCATACGTCTTTCTTTGAGAGACACTATTTTACAGTGGAAATGACCCGAAAGAGTCAATTCATCTCAATGAAACCAGAACTGAACGCAAGCAGACTACCAACTCCGCGAACTGACTGATAGGGAACCAACTGAAACAAAGGCCTCTCTTGTTTCGTTGCAATATTATTCCGCAATATTGCCACCCAAAGTTTCCTGATGAAACCTCAGAAGGAAATGTGTTCATTTGTGCAGAGTTATCTGTCAGGGATCTTCTCCGAACAACACCCTCCCACACTGCAGCCACAAAAGGCAAGGGAGGTGGGGTGTTTTTTTTCAATGGTTCTTGCGTCTCAGACAAATTCAAACACGGGATTGTGGGTTGACAGTTTTGTAAAAACATCTACGGTTTGGCCCCAGCCTGTGCCAAAGTTTTCCAACCTTCCTACACAGAATCAAGGTTGGGAAGGAGTTGGAACCAAGGCCTGGATTGTGGCAAGGGGACCTTGTGCCAGCCTGATGTTGGGTGAACCGCAGGCTCGGATTAAAATGTCCAACTCGAGACTGCAGAACCCCGTCGCCAACCAGTTCCAGGAAGGTTTGGATCAGCGAGCTCAAAGCCAGCTCTGACAGATGCAGGATCAAGGCAGGGGTATGACTTTAATCTCAGGCTGTGCTCAACGCTTCGCGTCTCCAAATGGGTGCAAGAAGGTGGAAGAAAAATGTGGGGTCAGGCGGGCCCTTTGTGTGACCTGTGATAAGCTATTTTTCAATTTTCTACGTTGGTGGCCATTGGTGAACAAATTTCTGCGGGTTTGTTGAAATTTTGCCAGACGGTGGGTTGGCAGCCATCCTGCATATTTGGTGGTCATTTCAGACAAGGCTCCTGACAATAGAGTTGCAGAATAGCTTGACATGTGCTCCTGTTGACACCTTTCAAGCAATGGAAGAAGTTGATCAAAGTGGGCACAAGGTCAAGTTTGTGCTGTGGTTCGTATCAAACCGGAAAAAAACCCAACACACTGACAAGGAGACTTCTCTGCAGTGCTGGCACTCGTACATCACCATGTGATCGAAGGGAACTAAGTCCCCAGAGCTCTCAGAAGAAATTCCCCTTTCGATGCACCAAACTATGCAAACATACTGTCACAAAGCACTTCCAATTTCATCATGAAAAATTGCTAACACAGGCAAATAATAGAATGGAGACAATGATCAGATACGGCGGTCGTTTGCGCGGAATTCATCAGCTCCTCAATGCGGCAGGTTGAGAGAGGCCCGCGATAAAACAGCCAGGGAGATCAGTTTAATTACATTACTTATTGATCTGCCATAGAATGTTGACAATTTGAAGATAAATTCCACGGGTGCTTCTCCTGCCCAAGCCATTAATTAACTTTGAGTGTTTGTGCTGTTTTGGTGGTGTGAATGGTGGAACCTCCCAGCGAAAAGCGCTGAATTGTTGTGCTGCTTCATACGAAGGCGGAACAGTGAACAGCAGTGTCGACCGCTTCCGTCGATTCGCAGACGGGACAGAGTTGGAAGCAGTCAATACAGTGACGATCGAATCCGACATCATTCACGTGTGATTTTTCCTTTGAGAGATGATATTTATATTGTTCTCACAGTGCGCATTTGTTGTTTAAGTAGAAGCGGCTCAGCGAGGCAGGGATTATTTACGATCCTCGTCGTGCTATTAGGCAGCTTTTCCATTCCCGACCACGCTTTTGCAATGACTGTAACTCGTTTGTCTGTCTACCGCAATAACAACCCAATCTACCACAGTTTCTGCCGCCAAGGTTTTCGAGTCACTGATTTGGCTAGATTTTATTGGAGGCAAGAACTCATCAAATTGATTAAAGTCACTCGATCATGGGTGCACTCAATAGCGTATTCACCTGTGGCTGTCAGAAGAGCCTGCACTCTAACCCCGCGAATTGCTCTTCTTTCTGCAGATATCAACCCACGACGGGTGGCTTGTGTGAGCCAATGAATATTCTCGCAGAAGGCTGAGAAATAGCCAAAGAAATGTTGTCCGAGAGAATGGAAACACACCGGGTATTTTACGAAGCACAAAGACCTGAAGCTGAGAATGTGGTGATGCCCCAAAACTGCCAATATCTCTGGATATACTTTTCGGATTTTGATGCTCTGGATACCAACAAAAGGTGACATTCTCACCTTTCCACGGGCCCGTCAAGACCGCACCGGAGATCTGAGCCTTGTCCCGTTGTGTCCGTGAACAAAACTTCGCTGTCTGTGGTCAGTTTGTATCACAATGCAAGCGACTGGACGTATCACAAGTAAATTTTGCGAACCTCTTTGTTTCGTCGAAGTGAACCAATTTGATCATTCCACTTGAGGACTGCACAAATTGAGAAAAGGCTCCGGCGTACACGAGACCGCACAAGAAGAAAACAATTCTGCATACATCAAAATTCCACAGATTTTCAAGGACAAGTTATGCCTTCATTGCCAACAGATTGATTGGTCTGTACTGGTGGGCTTTTCCAACTTCATTTCGACAATCCCATACACGGGAAAAGGACCAATCTGCAGAGTGCTTCCCCCCGATTCTTTGGGCAAGTTCTGTAAACAGGGGGGAAACTATTTTGCTCACTTCTGATCAGGTTTTCAGTCCGGAAATCCTTGTCGCTTTGAAGTTGCGTGCCTGCCGTAAATTGGGCTTCTTTGGCAGCGTCGTCCAATGCATTTTCTTCGGCAAAGTTTGAGTTCAAGGTCAAATTTGTGTTTGATCAGTCAAACAACTATGTGTCTTCAAATTTACCACTCAGTCACAAAGCGCAAGAGCACGAATATCCAGAGTTTGTTTCGTTGCCTTGTGCGCACCCACAACGACTTTTTGGGTTCCTTCATCTCTGGTGAGCCACAAACCAAACATAGACCTCCGAGTTTATGCCCTTTGACAGGCTGGTCAAAGCCACAAACGGCTTTGGAAATTTGCGTGCTGATCGGCAATAGAGCTCGTACGAGAGGTCCACAGCCGATCCATAGATCAGCTGAATACAACTGTGAGCAACACTCCTCACCCTCGTAGTGAATGAGAGACCTCTTTCTGAATGACAGATTCAAAGCAGACGTTTCGTGCAAATTACACAAAGCTCTGGTTATTTTTCTCCAATCGTAATGTGCCAAAACAGACGCGACATCCAAGGGTCAGAGGACCTTGCAAACGAAGAGATTCCAAAACTGTCTGGCAGAAGATCTGACCAAAAGTCAAACCTTCCTTGCTCCGAAAACGCGAAAAAAATTGTCTTCAACAGGCTCCACATTTTGGTGGCTCGAGAAGATTCGCATTTGAAGCGCACTGAAGAATCCACCTTGCCGCGCGAGAGAAATGTGTTGTCTGCTGAAGCCTGGTCCCTACCTGGTTCTGAAGAGATGGACTGGTCGTACTTCCTCTTCTTCCTGTCTCGGATCCTCCTAATTGCCTGCCCCACTGCAAAAATGAAAGGCAAGATGCCAAACAAACGTGGCTCATGCAAAGAAAAGTGCGACGATTGCCACTCAGGGCAGACATTCAGTCCTCGAAGTTCAGACAGAAATACCAAAGAGACACACAATTCCAGATGAGGTTCGGTTATTCATAGGCATGCGTTGCATGAATGTAAAATGAACAAACTCATATCGCAGTTCAATTTGAAGAATGTTTGAGCGACAGAAGGAAAACGAAATGGTTCAGTCTCGGCAACGTGCCGAAGCTTCTTCCTCACTGTTTCACTCCGTTGTCTCCCAGTCCAAACAGTCACTGCCAAGATCCACGCGGATCTCGATCAACAGATCTGTCCGCGAACATATCTGGAACCACGATGCCGCACTCAGAATGAAAAACACATTTCTATTCCTTGAAAATTCCCCACACACTCAGAATCCATTGAAAACTTTCCAAGAGGTAGCAATCCAAACATGAACAGCTTTGTGCTCCACAATTGACTTGACTTGCAGTTCTTCTTTACTCACTTTTGGTTGTCCAGAATTTCACATTATTTGAATGGCCCTTGTTGGTAGTATCCCCCGTCTTGCGCATGCTTTGTAGGTCACTGGTGACGTTTCAATTCAGGTCAAAGTTCATTGAGCACAGAAATATGTAAACCAAAGTAAGGTCGCTGGATCCTCGTGGATCACAGGCGATTGCCCCTCGGTTCTGCTTGGTCGCTGGAGCGAATCCAGTATTGACTAAGTGTGATTTGTTGCTCCGGTGTTTGTCACAATGGATCGTGCTGGAATTTTGCAGCTGTGATCTGGAGGCAGTCAGGATGGTGAAGCTGTTGGAAACCAGCATTAAGCTGTCCTCCTCGTGGTTCCATACAAGCGATGGTTGCTGGTCCTGCACGGATCATTAAATACAGAGCGGTGATGGAGAGAGCGCTGCGAGCAGGCTGAATCAAGAAGCACTTCTCCTGATGATCCCGACAAGAAATGACAAAGATAAGGTTTCTTCTTGGAAAAAGCAAAGCCGAATCCTCCAGAACCAGAGCTCATCTGTTTGCGTTGAAGCGCAAACCCGGTGCCAAGAATTGCAGATGTTTTGTCTGGTCATCAAGACTCCGTGACACCGTGATCAGGGAGACAGGTTCTTCACAATCGAAAATTTGCAAAGAGACCAGATTTTGTCACGTTTTGTTTGTTGTCTTTTCCTGAGGGAGTGCACAAAGTCTGCCAGCTCTCCTGGATACAGTCCAAACCAAAATAGATGCACCTGTCGACTTGGTCTCGTAAATGTAACCATGACACATGGGCCTTTATCTTCATGCCAACGAAAGCAGCTTGGGTGACACGCCCGACGTTCACCCAATTTCCACACCAGGCTGTCTTCCAGGTTCGCAGTTCATTTTGCACACAACAGTCGCGCCGCACAGCTCGAGCAGGGCTCAGTCGTGGGACGTTGGGAGCTGATCAAGGAAACAGTGATACCAGCTTCACCCACCAAGTGCTGCAGATGGTAGCTCATTCAATACAGCTTCTACAGACGCAAAATTGAGTCATTCAGGCTGTGTGTTCGCCAGTTTTGCGCAAAGCATACATGTGCTGATGAAACATACCAGACACAAGAATGCGTTCAAAACATCAAGAAGTGGATCCATGCAAGTGCTTCGGGGGAGGGAAAAGGTGTTCTGCTGTCTCCTCGAGTTGTGTTGATCACTTGCACTTGTCTACTCAGTGATGCTGAACACAAGTTTAAGAATTTCCAATAATCAGTGCGGGGTAAAATTGACAGTCAGTAGCAGCTTCCAAGCTGTGCGTGTGTTTCACCGAGGCATGTACAGACCAGTGCAGCACAAACTGCTGTACGGAGCCCGTCGGCTCGATATCCCCTGGGTGCGACGGTGATGCAAATGACACTTCGTCCCTCGCTCCACCGGAAATGTCAACATGTGTCCATTCGCTCCTCGAATTCCAAGGGCAGCCTCGCCATTGTCCAGTTCTCTGCAACCGTATGCATGAGCATTTGGCAAATAATCTGATTGGAACCGACCGGCAAAGTCGCGCGAGTCACTTCACTCTCTTGGGAAGTTTTGCCACATTTGTTTTGTCTGTCCAAGAGCAGTTTTGCAACGCTGAGACTTTTCGGGTCTGCGGTGGTGTCGATCGAGGCATTGTTCACCCATTCAAACACCGATATTGTTCATATACACTCATCGTACGTCCGGTGGGACAAAGTCACAGGTCCACAGGTGAAAATAGCTTTTGTTCCAAAACCCCTTGATATGATATTTGGTTTGCCTTGACCAGTGCACATGACCAAGGCGATTTTATCAAGTCATCACACGCCGGTCCTTCCAGTCGAAGCTCAAAACAATTACTACTTCTGTAGTTCGGATGTTTTTTCTGTTGTCACAGCGAAGACACCTCATCCGTTGCCTGTGTCAGAAAGTTGTTGGGGTCCTGGTCTGTGGTCTGTGGTCTGACCTGCAAACAGGGCGCCTCTGACCTAAACTCGCACATCTGTGGATTTTTCAACCTATTGTGGCCAGAGGCGTGTGTGGAAACCTCATTGAGAACACTCCTATTTCTGATCCTGTGAGATTTCCGCATGAGGCCAAGTCAAATCAATCCGAATTTATTCCCGGTGTCAAAATGAAAGCGCCTCAACACCGTCCACGTTTGTTTGCCCGTACAAAGGCCAGGGCCCTGTGGAGACAGCTGCAGGCACACCTCATCTTTGTGGATCTTGGTTTGAAATCCATGGGATTTTCTTGAATTAGGACAAGCATTGGCTCTTCCCAGACAAAGGCCTTTCGACACAACAGAATCAAACACAACACTAGATTTTGTACCCAATGGAAACAGCCCGAACTACAGCATTGCAAGCACCGAAGTGTTGCACGCAAATCGCCATGAGAAGAGGCAAAGTACTCCAGCCTGCCCAGGGAGAGGGGTCCTTGATACTCCAATTTTGGAAGGGCACCATGCAGGCCCTAATTGTTGTGCTGACTTCAGAAATAGCAAGAAAACTCCCTGGGGCCCACCCTTTTGCCTAAGTTTTTGGGACACTATCTCATAACATCTGTGTGGCTGTGGCCTTCACTGCAGACTCTGCTTGCTTGTGTCGGAAGTGGATCGAGCGACGAATCGCGGCCAAATCAGATCCTGAAAACAAGTGAAGGTGTCGGGCATTTCTTGGCTCCTTCAAACAAAAATTGGAAATTTGTCTCTTGTTCTGGCCCCGTATACGAACACAGACACCACTATGTTTGCATAATTCCTGTCCAACTCGTGCGGTCGGAAATGCGGAATCATGCAGCTCTGATTTGTCTGCCAATGCAACGAAGCAACGAAGTGAAACAGAAGCGAAAAATTGGTGATATTTTTGGGAGTCAAACACAGGAAACCCCATCAGCCTTGTGCACGTCAAATCACAAGCACAGCGGAGAAACATTGTTTGAAGGGTCGGAAGAGCTGAGTGAATGAGACTCCTTCAGAAAAAGGTTCCAGGTGTAACTTGCTCAGATTTGTGTGTGGTCATAATGCCGTGAAATGGAGGACACGAGGTGCCTCCAGGTCTACAACTGGCCTGAGAACCTTGACGCACTGCTTCATGCCTCTGCATCAATCAACATGATGTTCAAAAGGGCATGACTGTGATGGGAAGGTCTGCAGCTTTGAGAAGATTTTGCCAGGGCAAGGGCGAATCCGGAGATTGTTCGAGTGCAAAAGCTGTTGTGTCAAAAGCTATTTGTGACCCCAATCGCAGCATTTACAAATTTACAGGGTGCAGTGACAAATTGCCCCTTATTCAGTGGAAATTTAGAGGGGTACAGGCACTTATCCGGTTTCCTCCTCCTTCACCCACCTCTGGTGGCCATTAGATTCTGTGTGTTGTTCTTTGTGACAAAGTGGCGATGGACCCGTTGGTGCACGTGTCTATAGAGATCAATTTTTGAATCCGAGAGCGTGAACTTGGTGGGAACCTGGTCAACTTTTGTGACAAATTGTCATCAAATGCCATATTCAGGCACACAACGATATCAGGACGGGAAGCAAACAAGTTTAATTGAAACCTGCCTTCTTCAGAGAAGGGAATATTTGATGGTCGCGTAGCCGGCCATCTAGGTCCCGCTGTTGGCATAAAAACCCTTAGCATTCATGTGTGCATCTGTCCACACTTTGGAATGTAACCTCCCCCCTCCCCTACTAACATCCCCCTCCCCTACCAACACCCCTTC
>JAAUXT010017099.1_pt1 | contig 14553 bp, 11 predicted proteins | sample 7278171 | NCBI WGS metagenome assembly JAAUXT01 (sample SAMN14350112, study PRJNA611818) | marine sediment metagenome | isolation source: surface marine sediment (1.8m) | place: French Polynesia: Moorea | collected 2018-08 | reverse complement strand
TTGGCCATACACCTCCCTGCCCACCCTGACCCCCCAGCCCCCCCCCCGATGTTCCTGCCCTGCCCCTGCCCTGCCCTGCCCTGCCCAACCCCACCTCACCCTGCCCTGCCCTGCCCTGCCCTGCCCTGCCCTGCCCTGCCCTGCCCTGCCCTGCCCTCCCCTCGCCCTCCCCTCGCCCTCCCCTCCTCACCTGGGTGTGACAGCCCTGTGACCGTGGCTGGTTCCTCGCCCCTCCTCCACACGCACTCTGGGTCCCCCAGCTCCTCTCCGTTACTCCTCCCGTCCCCGTCAGAGTCCGCGCGACACAGCGCCACCGACCAGCGCTGAAAATAGGCGCGTTTAGCTGAAGCCACGTGCACAATCTGAGAACTGTAATTTTTGCACAGAAAATGAAAAAAAAAAACTCGTTCAAGCGCGTAAAATCTTTTGCAGGGGCCCTCTCTTGCAAACAAGTCTCCCAGCACCTGGTGTCAGAGGAAGGAAATCCCCCGTTGTAAATACTCACCCCCGATGAATATTTACGACTCCTACGGCCAGATCCTCATCGGGGGTTACAGGGTCACCCGTAAAGTTCACCCCTTTGTAAAACCTCACCCCCACTCACATACATGTAACCATATTTGGGTCTCAGCTTGACACAACATCTGGGCAAATCTGTCATATATTCAGAGCAGTCTCAGCCTCACTGACAGACAATGAATGAATTCAGGTGCTTTTATTCCAAAAGTAGTTGCACCATAAATGCTGCATTCATTACAGATAAAAAAAAACAACAACACAGTGATGTCAGTGAAGTTGAAATTCATATTCAGTGCAGTAGAAACAAAGTTGAAATGCCTCACAGACAGGTGAGATTGCATTGTGTAAAACAGATAGCATGTTACGAGTCTTGTTTCAATTACTGTTGGAGTGACAGTTGGGAAGCAGTTAATGAGAGATTTTGTGTTCATCGTGCTCCCATTGCCGTCATCGTCATCATCACAATTCACTCACTTCAAAGGAAAGAGGTGTGAATGTGCAAATTTAAATAAATGCTGATGCTTCCTCTGCTATTGTGTGCACCTCCTTATTTTCCATCTGCGTTGTCCTCAATATGGAAAGCACACATTCTGCACACTTTGTGGCAGCTTTTGTCATTTGTGCTGTGTGCTGAGTGTTGTGAGGCAAAAAGCGTCTGATGGGTGGAAGCCCAGACCACCATCAGCTAGTTGTTGGTGTCCACGCCATGCAGGTGTGTTTGGTATCCACATTAGAGTCGGACTCTCAAGACTGAGACTGTGGACAAATTCGAAGACCCAGCAATCTCAATAAAAATGCACATTGTGGTCTGTGACGAGTGAAGGTACCTGGGTCTGGTACAGGTAGCAAAATCCTGTGTGATGACTGATGAGTCCTTTTCAATTGACTTCAATTTGGTTTGAAGTGGATCAGCTTCAGTTCTTGTCTTTATCATGTTCTGTCCTCTGCACATGGGACAAGGTTGATTGTGGATGTGAAATTTGATGCTGCAGGTGCAGAAAGGTCAGTTGAAGGCAGTTGTTTTACTTTGCAACGAAAGGTCATAATCACTCACCTCTGACCCCAACTGAATTCAATTTTCCTCTCCCAAAACAATCAGATAGTACATTGGTGTTCAAGCAATGTCGAGTGGGGAACAATCCAAAGAATTTATCATTTTACAACACATTGGACACTACTGTTTGCTCACACTTTTGTTATGCAGTTCAACATAAACTCCAACAATGTTGGGAGAACTGCAATGTCAGAACTAAGCATTGAGCTTTCACTTCTCAGCATAGTGACTGTCCACCAGGTCAGTGGAGTTATCTTTCCAGTGAACCAGACAACATTGAACAGATTTGCCTCCCCTGGTACAAAAAAAATGTGGCATAATTACATCAAAAAATATCTGGAAGTGATATTGTGCAGAAAGCATGTTACAAGCAAGAGAAACTACTCAGAAGGTAAAGGTTTACCCCAGATATTTGCATTCCTTGAAAGTTACACAAAGCTATTCACACAAGCAAAATATGAGACAGGGGGACATGTGCAGAGGTACCAATCCAAATGGTGCAAACATGATATCATGCAACCAGGATGTGAGTACATGAATACCACCAGGCTTACAGGAGTGTTGCCAACCTTATTTGGAGATATACACAAATACCCATGTCCAAATGACAAGTGCATGAGACACATTTGTCACCAAGAAATCTACCAGTCATTGCACTTTGAGTTTAAACTGAATAGAATATTGAGGCTGAACCTGACCATCATCCACCTTCACTCACAGTCACAGGACTGCATGTTCAACGTTCAGGTGATAACAGGTACAAGGAGCAGACATACTTTCTGTGGTAGACATCCACAGGTGTCTGTCTTCCCAACACCCAACAATGTGTTGGTGAGGAAGATTTTTCCACTTTTTACTTTTGCAAAGTCTGATATGCATTACACTGTTATTGACTCCCAGACTGTCTCCTTTGCAACTCATCAGAAGACAAAATACAGGGAAACTGGCATAATTTATTACTTCAATAGAAGGAAAGTGTTTGTGCATTTTTACCATGTTCGCGTGGAGCACTACAAAATTATAATTTTGAGGCTGACAAATGGGAGCAATGACAGTGTTGAAATACATGATGGTCCCAGTTTAAAGTCAGAAATTCTGAAAAATGTATTTTTTCTTAGAAATTTTGAATCTTCCTCATTTCAAGTAGTTCTCAGCTTGAGCTCCACCCAGCGTGTAATATTCAATGTTGACACCAGTTTAAAATATTTTTCAATTCAAAGTAGTCAGTGCTTTCACGTTTTCATTTCAATGGAAAGAAAGCTATCCATGTCAGTGGCATTTGGTGTCTGCAAAAACCACTACCAATGCACAGTTCACCTGGAAACTAACAGGGAGTCAGTTTTCAAGATCTCTCTGAGTGAATTAAATTATGAAGGAGACAAACAAGTGGCAGATTGTAGTTATGCAGGTTTAGCCCTGTATGACACACATGAAAATTCACATCAGTACATGCACTCTGAATGTGTGAAGCAAGCTGTGGGTGAGAGGTATCATCTGGACTGGATTAAAGGTGCACAGAGTGGTCCCACTTATGCCAGGGTACAGAACATCAGTACATTGAAATACACATCTCCCAGTGTGAAACATATCTACTCAGTCAACAATGAGTTCATGTTGGTTTTCTTCTGTTACAAAGAACATGGCTCACTAAACCTCAGTGTGTCAGCAAAAGCAACAAATTGCAGAGTACAAACGCTCACTGGGATCTCCAATTATAAAGTTGTGTTAAGCTGGACAGAGCCTTGTTTTGCTGTGCAAGTTCTCAAACACCCAAACCAACATGGCGTCCGACTTCACGGGGTTCAAATCACCATGGCAGCGTACGCTCAGAGTACAAAAAAGATGACACTGTCTGCAGCAGGCTTTCTCAAAGGTGACACATTCAAATGTTGTTTCTTTTTGTCAAATTCTCTTGAAGAACATTCAGGAGAAGATAGAGCTGGGTTCAGAAAGTATTGCAGATTTGTGTGCAGACTGAGAGGCAGAAAAGCTTGACATTCTCTGCAAGTGCAAATCTTGGTGTTTGGGCCGCTGATGGCTGACAACCAGGGTTGTGCTGCAACCATTCTGTGCAAAACAAAAAGGCCTTGATGTGGTGCTTCTCCTTGAAATTTGTGTTTGGGCAGCTCAAGCCTTTTTTGTATTCAGTGTGTTTTCTTCTGTTGTACTTGCAGATGGAAGCTTTGCTTGGATCAAAGATGTGGCCAAGCAGTACCACACAAAATGTTTCCAAGGAGAATTTCCCCAAACGAACACTTCTTGTCAGAGGCAATGTGACATGTGCAAACCAGCCAAAGAGTTGAGTCTTTGTGTGACAAACTACAAGCCTTTAGAAAACACCAGCCACATCAAATATGAGAAGACATTCTGGAATTACAGCAAATTGTTCAAAACACCTTTTGGGAGAAGGCAGTATTTGATTCACATAGCATTGAGAGGAGTAGAAAGTTGGGTCACTGTTGTGGCTACAGCAAGACACACAAAAGGGACTGTAAAAAGATTTCCAGATGAACTGGTACACACCAGAAAAATACAGGATGAATTTTATCCCAGAATAAATGAAGGGTTTTCACTGTTCAGCATTGCTTTGAGGCCACTGAGGACAAGCAGCACCAGAACGGTAAACCACCAAACATTTCACAAAAAAGTTGTTACAACCTTGCAAGCAAGAGTGAATCACCTTATTTTTATCCTGCTTTCAGTTCAACTTGGAAATGGTCGTGTCAACATCAGAAGCAGCATTGTACAAGAAATGTTGCGAAAGGTTTCATCTTTTTCTCTCTGAAGCAAGACCATTGTTCACCCAACACATCAAACTGAAGAGAGTGCTCAAATTCTCCATCAAACTGTTATCGCCACGTGCGAAAGGTTCTGTCACAGAGGCTGACTCCGCACTTGGACCAGTGCAGAACAACAGCCTCAGAATTGTCTGGGTGAATGCCAGTTTCAAGGCACACAATTACAGCTGGTCTGACACTGCGGAAGTGTGCAGAGAAGCCGCATTTTCATTCTCAGAATGTCTGGTTTTCCATTCTCAGAGCCAAAGCAACAAATCTCACTGCATATTGTTGACAAACACACACTTGTCATGGAATTCTTCTTCCCAATTTTGTCACTCTTCAGGAGGAATGTTGCCTGTCATCAGAAGCAGGGAGGAAATGGCAGACCTGTTTTACATGTTTTGCAACTCTTTTGTTCCTTGTTCTGTGCCAGGCTTATTTCTGGGTTTTTATCCTGTGGTGAGTGAGATGAAAGAACTGTCTAGTTTGTGGACGTTTTGGAAGCAATGTTTTCTGAATCAAATGGAAGTAACATTGCTAATGATCCTTTGTCATTTGTTTCAGACATCTGGGAGGTGGCAGAATAATGACCCAGTTGTTTATCAACCCTGGAGAGATGATGTGCTTTTCAGAAGTGATCTCTATTCCTTCAGCTCAAGGTTTGGTACAAGTGATGCACCTGTGATGCAGAGTGGGGGGTTCAACATCAGATACCTGATTGTAACCCAGCAAGGTGCAAAACACTGTGCAGCTGTTGTGTTGGCCTATAGTGGTGACCCCAACTGGATAAAAGCCAAATGCAATCAGAGAATGACAGTAATTTCATCAGTATTCTGCACTTTTGACAGACAGGACAAAAATGAAGTGCATGTCACACTGAAGCCTCAGACAGAGTTTTGCAGTTATGGCTTCATAATCAAAGAAGGGACATGTTACAATTTTGACTTTCCTAATTTGGAAGGTGCAGAGAAAAGCTTTTGTCATGCAAATGTTACATATTTCCAGTTTGTATTTGATGCCATATCATATTCCACATTTCCACTGTTTTTAATGCTAGGAACCACCTTTGTGTCTCTCATCAGACATTACAATATTTATGAGTATGTAATGACGCAAGACAAACAAGCAAAGACCCCTTTATCATTTTGCATTGGGCAAAGCAGAATTGTAAAATAAATGACCACAGTATTTGTTGTTCTTTGTTTGGGTGGCAGCTACACATCTGCAGAGTCTCTGTGTGATGCCACTTCGCAGTGTTTTGTGTTTAAGAAGCTTGTGTGTAATTGCAACATCAAAAGGTCAGAAGACAGAAAATGTCAGTGTTCCCCATTGTACAAGAGAACTCATGGTGGGATGTGTCAAGTTAATTAAGATGAACTGAAAAACCAGCAAATGGGAGAGTGCAAGCACAATGGTGGAGCTGATGCTGGCACTGATGCTGTGGTTGGATTGGTCAGGCTTTGTGGATCACGAGGAGCAAAGGAGAGGCAAAGGAAATCAACATCAGCAAACTCAGAACACAGAAATTGTGAATTGATAGGAAAGTTACCATGTGACACAAACCATCACACATGCTATGATTTTTCTGACATTTGCTCATACAGGACAGACAAAGTTGGACATCTGTTGCCTTGCACAAGAGGTGAGCATCTGGAAGAGTGCAATAATTTTGAATGCAATTCCATGTTCAAATGTCCAAAGTTCTACTGTGTCTCATGGAGCTATGTGTGTGACAACAAGTGGGACTGTCCAATGGGTTATGATGAGCTTGATCACTGTGGAGAAAACAGAATTTGTCCAGGATTGTATTTGTGCAGGAAAAGTCAGGTCTGTCTGCATCTGAATTCCATTTGTGATGGCCTTCTTGACTGCCCACTTTTGGATGATGAAAAATTCTGCTCACTGAAGCACACTGTTTGTCCAATTAAAAATGATTGTTTGACCTTTGCTGCCTGGTGTTTCAATCCAATTCTAAATCCTAACTTTGTTCTGAGTATCACTCCTTTCCAAGTGGTCACAATACAACATTCCGATGTCGATCTGCACGGAGAAAATTCACTGGACCTGAAAGGCACCATCTTCTTGTCCATAAAGCACACACAGTTGGAAAGTTTTTGTTACACAGCCAAACTTGGTTCGTCATTGAAAACCACAACTTTAAACTTTAATCAAATAAAGAACATCACCAATGATTGCTTTGAAAGAGCTCACATCCTTATGGCTCTTGATTTGAGCAACAACCTCTTGAAAACAATAAAGAAGTGTCACTTCAAGAATCTCCCATTGCTGAAAGTGCTGAATTTGTCTAGCAACCCCATTAAAAGTTATTCTGCACTGCTGGACAGGTTCCCCAGACTGATCACCTTGTCCTTCTTGAATGTTACCAGTCTAAGGGGTTCTGACAAAATATTTGAAGGTTTCAAAGGAAAAATAGCAGATGTGAGCATTTCAGAAATGTGCTGTCTGGTAGAAAGTCCTGCAGAATGTTCACTGCCAATCCCTTGGTTTGTTCATTGTGGAGATTTGCTTCCAGACACTAGTCTTGAGATGGCATTTTTCATCATGCCACCCGTCATTCTTGTGTTGAACATTGTTTCACTTGTTTTGCAAAGAGTACATTGGAGGTTTTCTGTGAAGAGCAAGAAGAGTGAAAAGACAGGAGCATTTGGTACAACAGTGGCTGGAGTTAACATTTCTGACGTCACATGTTCTCTTCCATTATTTGTTCTACTTGTGTTCCACATTATATACAGGGACACATTTACTCTGTCATCCCGGGACTGGAGAGCCAGCTGGTCTTGCTTTCTTGTGATGACTTTGTTCCTTTACTTCAATTTTGCATCTCCAGCTGTTATGGACATGTTGTCTGTCTCAAGGTTTATGATAGTGGATACAAAATTTAAAGAAGCAAAATTTGTAAGAAGATTCATTGTTGGTCTCAACCTGATTGGTCTGGTTGTGGCCAGTGTGTTGACATTCCTCTTGTGGTTGATTGACACTCATGCAAAGCAAAATATAATAACAACAGCTTTGTGCTCTCCATTTTGTGACCCAACAAACACCCTGATCATTGTCCCAGTATCAACTTTGTTGAGCACAATTTTTCAATTTGGCTCAATTGTTTTTATTATTGTAATTTATTGGAAATTGTTGTCATCACTGAGACAATCCCAACAAAATTTGCAAACCTCCAGGTCCAAACAGCAGTCAAATGTCCCTCTAATTTTTCAAATTGTCATGATGATTTTATCAACCATAACAACATGGATTCCTTGTGGAATACTCTTCCTGGTATTTGTAATTTTGAGCCACTATCCTATCAAAATATTGTTCTGGTCAACAATCTGTGGCAGCACCATCAACTCTGTAGTGAATCCATCTATATTTCTGATTTTTACAGCAAGAAATTTTCTGAAGTGAAGAATCTGATTGGTGAAGTTGACATGTGTTTGTGTCACTCAGAATCCACAAGGGAGGTGTTTTTGTCTTTCAAAACATTTGGAACAAGATATGCACATTTTCCGCTTTGATACAGGGCAACTCTCAGTGTTTGACTCCCAATAGATTTGGTCTCAACAACGAGCAAAAAATCATTCTGTATTTTGTGTATGAACAACAGGTCAAATAAAATTTGTACCAATCAAATTCATTCCTTTTAAATGTCTTCCTCACCAGAGAGAAAGTTTCTTTCCCTTTTCAGATTCTTCTCACACATGACGAGCAAAAAAGAATGGACAGCACTTGAGTTTTTTTTCTTGCCCCTTTGTGTTCCTCATTTCTAACCCAGATGCCTTCTTTGAATATTACCTTCGTTGTTCTCGGCCAGTTGTTTGGTGATTTCAGGAGGTAGACTTTTGAAGGTCGCTTTGAGTGACGGAAACAGCGCGACTGAAACAAATCACCCAGAGGCAGCATCTTTAAAAAGTATGTGTACACCAGTTTTATGGTGAAGATATATGATAAATTTGGATGAGTTGGGTCATTTTGATTTTGTAGGGGTCAAGGGTAATGCATGACCAAGAAATTTATCAAGTTTGAATTTTTAGGTTTTTGAGGGCAAAAGTTCAAATTTGTGGGGTCACTAGATTTTGGACTTCACTGCACAAAGTAGGTGATGTCTCAGAAAGGCAAAAAATATTTGATAAAGGATGCATATGGATGAAATGTAGTTTAGTGGTTAGGTGTTGGACTGGTGTCATTTGTTGTTGTTTTTTTTTTATTTTCAAAAATCTGTGTGTGGGTTTAAGGTACGACCAAAGTTTGGGTACAAATATGGGATTTCGAAAAAGTATTCAAACTAGATCTTTGGCAAAGATTTTTGTGAGGTTTGTGTGCAATTGGGTGACAAGTTTCCTTGTACAGATAATTTAGGTGCATTTTTAGTAACAAAAGTGATCAATATTTACTGAAATTGATCATTTGTGCATCCACTCATTTGTGCATTTCGGTTGCTTGTGTTTTGGTTGCTGTGTTTCGGTCTCCTGGTTTCTCAAATCACCGCGAACTCCATTGGGCTATTTTTTCATTACACTGCACTATGACCCTCTCCTTGATGGTTGTCATCACAGGTCCCAAATCCAGAGAGGAGACAACAACTGTCAGTTTGCTCGCACAATCATGTGTAAGTGCTGCCTTGATTCATTTCTCCCCTTGTGCTCAGAACCGCCTCATTCGGTCTGTTCTGCCCCATCAGCGCGTCTGAAATGTTTCTGATTGTTGTGTAATCGAACCATCTCTAATCGAACCCTCCATTAGCTGTTCGATCACCCATGATTCTTTCCTGTTCTCCTCTGAAGCTATGAGTCCACCCAGTTTCAGGTGTATGCAAGCTCAAACCTCACCCTCACTCTGGGCTTCCTTCACTGAAGCTCAGGCAGGTTCAATAAATAAATAGTTCAACCTTTTATATGTGGACCTGTTCATGCAACCAAGTCAATGGAGATAGGAGGGATCAGCTCCTCTCTCCTGATGAATGCTGCACAAAGGTTCAGCCAGCTGAAGGCAAATGGTACGATACTGGCCTGAACATCCATACATAACATGGTGGCTGATGAAGTTTCATTCCTGTGGTGACCAGGGAATTTATTGTTTGTCTGGGAGTATGCAGGAAGTGCCTGAAGAGGGTGACCAAACCTTTGGCAGGGTACTCAGCACAGTGGAACAAAAAGAGCCAAAAGATGCAAATTGAAAAAAATCATCTTCACCAAGAAGCAGGTGCTCAAAGACCTTCCGTTCATGCTGCCTGCAGGAGATTCTATGTAGGTCTGTCACATTTCAGTCACTCAAAATAGAAACCTTGTTGAAGTAGTCATGTATTTGTGTCACTCAGAATCCATTGTTGTTTTTGTGGATATTGGAACAGCACGGATATCTCACGCTCGTGGTCTGGGTATTGGAAGACTTGCTTTGGAGTCCAATCCTTGACCCCTGAATTGCCTCTCTTCTGGGTGTTAATTTTATTGATGTCTACACCCGACAACTGTGGGTCCGTTGACCTCGAGGCGATTTGCACAGAATCAATTCCTGCATTTGAGACGAATCACAAACCAAACCAAGGAGCCCAACGACCGCTCCAAGTCAAATCAAGCAATGCCACGTTAATCAAAATATAGGCCGACTGGCCTTGCGTGATTTGCAGTGGTCAATTGTTCGACAAGAGCACTTGGAACAAACAGTGCCAACTTCTTATTGCTGCATTCTGACCAAAACTCTTTCTGTTGCATCATCCTTGACCAAGAATTAGTCAACAGAACAAATATGAACACAACTGAGCACCACTTTCACATACTTTTGGCAGACGATGCCTATTGTGCTTCGCGCTCGACCGGAAGCGGCGCAAATCACCAATAAACACCACAACGCAGTTCACCCTGGCAGATTGGAACCCCATACAGATAAAAATTTATGCTGACGAACTCACGTGACCCGCCGCGGCGAAGTCCTCCCCGAACCTGTTCCTGGCGCCGCCCCCGAGGGGGGCTCGGTGTCCGGGGGCGTCCCACACGGCGGCGCCACCGCCGCCGCCCCCCGCCGCCGCGCCGGCGCCGTCCACCAGGGGGCGACACGGGTCCGGGACGCGGCGTCCGTTCGGAATCCTGTCCCTGTAGGACGGGTAGGGGTGTGCCGCGGGTACAAGCATCAGGAGCGAGATCCAGGTACTCAGGTTCATCGTGACGAAGTCTGTGATGGTGAAGCGAATTGACACGTTGACGTTCAGGTGTTCGATTGACGCGCCGAACACAACGCAAGCCGCTTGCGTTCGTTGATGCGAACAACCCGTGCTGAGTTCGATGCGTGAATCAAACAAGCCCTCTGTGGGCCAGGCTCAGTGTCGCACGTGTCCTGACTGGAGCTGCAACCCCATCATCCAGCAATGGGGATGCAGATCCATTCCTTCAAAACAACCAGAGCTGTCGGGGTCTTCTCACGTGCAGCAATGATAACGCTGCAGCGTCATGCAGCGCTGGAAACCACCACGATCACAATAGATCCAGGTCCAATCTTGAACACCACTGCAGGAACACGTGCGCAACGTGCATCACACACACACACACGCAGAACACACACACACACAACACACACAACACACACATACATACACAGAACACACACACAACACACACAACACACATACACGCACATACCCCCCACACACACAACACACACACACACAACACACACACAAACATACACACACACATACCCACACACAACACACACACAACACACACAAGACACACACACAACACACACGTACACACACACAACACCTACACACACAACACACACGTACACACACACACGTCAATGCAGGAAACCGTCCCACAGAACCATGGATATATACACGTGTGTTCTATCCACGCTTCTTGATATGTGAGAAAAATTACAATATATACCGTTCTGTGCTAAATCCCGTTCAGATTTAATCTTCAAGTGCTGATCCACTGCGTTACCCCAATCTCCTGTCTCCCCGCATCTTTTGTTTGTCTGTTTAGCCTCCACCGCTTGTGATAGATATCGAGGTAGAGATGGAGCGACAGACAACAGCAACTCAACGCACTTTTTGCAGCTGGGGTATGGATTATGGCTTGAGATATTCATGTTGGAATTCAGGCCACACGTTATGATCAGATCCAGTACGGCTCCAGTGGGTCCAACCCCAGGGGAGGAACCAGGGGGGGGGGGAGGTAGGCACCTGACACACCCTCAAAAATATGTTTACATCCAGCTCGCCTATCCGTTTTCAACACACAAGAAAAGTTTCAAAAGTTGAAGTCGCCCCCAGCCCCAAACAATGGGATCCTCATTCAAAGATGGCGAACCACTGAAAAACGACAAGGCAGCCAAACCTGTTTTTGCGCACCTTTCTCCCGGTCACTGTCACGTCCAATCAAGCTGACGCGTCCAAAACTTCAGCCTGTGATGAAATTTTACAGTTGTTCTCTGTCGTTCCAGCTCCCACTGTTCATGAACAGTGTCGGAGTGTTTGTGGAGAGATATACAAATTTCAGTTCAGTTGAACCCCGGAAGTGGGGCAGAGTCTGATGAAAATCAAACAGGTGGCGCCTTCTCTGCTCCCGGTGACACGTGACAGACGCACCTTGCGTGCGCACATTTTGACCCGTCTTCTCAAGTCCGGTTTGAATGAATTTATTTGTGCGTATTTTTGCTTGAATGCGTTTTGCGGTCTTGTGAACACATTTTGTTTCTTGTACTCGTCGAACAGTTGACAGACAACATTTTTATCGCGGCTTGACCACCAGGTGTTCTCCACATTTTGCTGCCGCTGTTTGCTCACACTGGCTGACATCGGAAAATTTCCACTTGTTGAGAACAACTGGAAACCATTGCTGTGCCCTTTGTTTCTGCTTCTCCTTGTCTGGCTTCATTGAGGCAACAAACGTTTTTGCATCCAAACTTTGTTGAAAGTTGACTTCAATTTGTGATGATGTGTTTTCATTCAAATTCAAATGCGATTCTTTTCACAAGCAACACATTACAAGAATATACATGTGCGCCAAGCAGATATTTTTTTCTCTGCGTACGTTCGAATTATTAAAGTTTAACAACAATAAAAACGGCTGTTTTAACTGTTTTAACTACGACACAGACCACGCTTTGCGTCTCTCTGACGCAGACTCGTCCTGAACGCCACGTCACGCCGACCCCGCCCCCTGTCGTCACTCCGCCGCCGCCGCTCCTGCCCCCTGGTGGTCGGCGTCGCTGGAGCGCGACACGGCACTGCTCACGGTTCGTCCCGACATCTCCGACGCCAGCGAGCTCTGGTGGTGACCGCGGCGACGCCGGACGCCCAGCATGACAAGCAGCTCGCGACGGAACGACGGTCCTGTGCGCGAGAGAGGGAGGGGAGGGGAGGGTGACGTCATGCGTTGCATCAGTGTGTGATGGTCTCCCCCCACCAACTTTCAATGGGATATGACGCATGACGCAGTCAGTGTGAAATTCACCTCACAGGGGGCTCGTGCTCATAGACACGCCGAGCGCAGTTCCAGGAGACCATTGAAGGGCAGCAAAGTTGAGAGGCCCTGCCATCCCAGTACCCCCAGTCCCCTCCCCCAGATCCCTTCGTTCATCCCCCCTGCACCCTCTTCATTACTTAGGGCCATGATGCAGACACAGCAGAGGGCTTCTTTGCTGAGGGACAATGAAGTCAGGAGACACCCACTTCCAGGGTCCCCCTGCCCCTCTCCGGACTTTCTCCCTCCCGGTGCACCCTGCCCCCACGTGACCCACCCGTCACCACGTAGAGATAGAAGTTGACCCCGTAGTTCAGGGAGACCAGGAGACTTCCCCCTGCCCCTCACCACCCCTGTACCCCCCAGCCCCAAGATTTCCCCTGAACCTCCTCACCGGTCACCACGTAGAGATAGAAGTTGACCCCGTAGTTCAGGGAGAGCAGGATCTGCAGACTTCCCCGCAGGACGTTGTCCGGGCTGAACTTCTCCTGCGCATGCGCAAACAGAACATCATCAGTTCAGCCTCGCTTCCATATTTGTTGAAGCCAAGTCACAATATAAATTTTCCAAAAAACAGACAGCAGGATGAGATGCCCATGCTCAGATTTTGCTGTTGAGTTGTGTTTTATGTCTTGATCTGAAACAGCTTGTGTAAAAAGGTTTCATCAAGTCCAAAGGATCCCGTGATGACTTCTGGGTCGCCTTTAGTTATCATTCGTAGAAATTCTTTTCTTCTGAAACAAACTGATGCATGCAAACTTCTTGCAGAAGCATCACGGTTCACAAACCTTCCTTGATCAGTTTCATGAGAAAAGACTTGTACTGTAAAAGGCAGTCTGTCGCTGAAATCTGATGAATGTCACCATTTCATCTGCCACTACATTGGAAAACACCAGCCAAATAATGTAATAACAAATTGTTTGCATATTTATGCCAGGATTATACAGAAAATTCCTGTGTCAAAATTGAACAGGTTCCAGAAAAAAAACAAATGAGCAGTTCACGCAGAATTGGTAAGCTTGTGGTGTTGAAGGCATCAAATACCTCTTTGAAATGCTGTCAGTCTTGGTCCAGATTTGTTTGAAAACCTGGTTGTCAAACAAAAAACGAAAATGTCACAATGACAAGTTACAGAGAATACTTTTTTGAAAATCAGATTGTTTCTTGGAGAATAATGAATCAAGTATGTTTGCCACAGTCTACGTTTTTCATTGCGTACATGCAGAAGCCTTCAGATGCCTGAACTGAAGCAACAGAGTGAAATTTTTGGGGTGGGAGACTTATTTCCTATTTTCTTGGAGGTGATGGGTCAGATCTAAGTTCTACAAGGTCAAATTAACTTTATCAATTACAGCGTGTTGGAATCACACTTATAGTGGGGCACGCTGGGTATGCAGAGGTGGGTACATACCTCATGGGGTACATTGGGCATGCAGAGGTGGGTACATATCTAATGCAGAGGTGGGTACATACCTCATGGGGCATGTTGGGCATGCAGAGGTGGGTACATACCTCATGGGGTACATTGGGCATGCAGAGGTGGGTACATACCTCATGGGGCACATTGGGCATGCAGAGATTGGTACATACCTCATGGGGCACATTGGGCATACAGAGGTGGGTACATACCTCATGGGGCACATTGGGCATGCAGAGGTGGGTACATACCTCATGGGGCACATTGGGCATGCAGAGGTGGGTACATACCTCATGGGGCACATTG
>JAAUXT010095078.1_pt1 | contig 14556 bp, 17 predicted proteins | sample 7278171 | NCBI WGS metagenome assembly JAAUXT01 (sample SAMN14350112, study PRJNA611818) | marine sediment metagenome | isolation source: surface marine sediment (1.8m) | place: French Polynesia: Moorea | collected 2018-08 | reverse complement strand
CCCCCCCCCCCCCCCCCCCCCCCCCCCCCCCCCCCCCCCCCCCCCCCCCCCCCCCCCCCCCCCCCCCCCCCCCACTCTCGAACATGGTCCTCATCCGGATCCACCAGAGTGCGCGCGCGCGCGCGCGCGCAAACCAGATTGGTTCTGATGTTCACCATGAGGCGTCGCCACACATCGCAACAAACAGGAATAGCGTAACACTCGAGAACGGATGTGTATGGAAGTCTTATTTCACTCTTATTTCACACGAAGAGAACTTCTACGGGTTAGTTTCTCTGCTGAATGAAACAATACACACAAACTTCCATTCAGGTATCGAGCCAAGCCCAGTTTCACACGAAAGGTAGATCTGCTACAGATGTAAACACATCTTCAACCCAAAACAAACAATCTTTGTGCCCGACTTTTACATCAAAATCTTCATCACAACATTTTTCACGTTTTCGTTTCCGTGGATTCCAAAATCTGAGGCGTCACAACAAATCAAGCTTCAGTAGAATTGTGTATAAAACTACAAAATGGTCTTGATATTGCTAACGTTGGCTTGTTGGTAAAAACATAAGGCACAGAATTCGTATCAACTTTGGGAAAAGCAGTCGACGCACTTAACTCGAGGCGCAAGACAAACCTGAACGATGCCGGAACAAGCGCGAAGTCACAGCAACACACAGCGCCATTTTCTGTCTTTGTCTTAATTTAACACAGATGCTTTGAGAATTCTGAGAACATTTTTTTGCGTTGGGTAAGAATCACGAAAATAGACTAGCACCAATGGAAATTTTGACTTTGAACCAACGAGATGAAAGTTTTAAAAAGCGCTCACACGTGGTGCGCTTCTGTACTCAAGTCTGACGCAATACTTGCAAGGAGTCTGCTTGCCTACACACCAAATCTGCTCAGAAGACAGCTCAATTTTGTAGCCATGTTGACAGCTGAGTCCGAAAGATTGAGGAATGGAAGGTGGTTATTTATATCAAGGACTCACAACCCCAAGTTGGGTGAATCGTGCTGTGCACAGTTGGGGACATAAAACATTCGGACCAATGCCTCAAAGCCAGACCGACGCACAAACCGCCACATCATGACGCTGCACACACAACGCACGGAACAAACAGGAATGAAATCAGAGCAACAAAGATGACAACAACACAACCTCCCAGATTACGACAAACTTAGTTCGTCAACAGTGCCCAAGAAATATCTGATATGATCAAGTTCTCAAAGCACCAAAAATAACCGACTTCTACTTTCGTGACGCCACGTTTTTAGGAACACACATACCAAAATTTTTTAATATTTGTGCATTGTTGACTTACACCAATGTCACCAGCCGAATGGGTCCACAGTGCACAGTGGACACGCCGCAATACCCTGTGTTTTCCCCTTCAAGTACAGTACTCAACCGGAGGAACAGAATTTTTTGAAACAAACCCGCATGTGTCGCGCCATCTTGCGTGGACCCGGAAGACAAACAACACTTTCTGAAAAGTGTGGGGGAAGGGTTTCCGAGAGAGGTTTCTTCCAGTGGCGGGAGGGTGGGAGCCTTCTCACCACAGGACAAGGTTCTCAACCTGTCGCCTGGAGGGGTGAAAGAAGTCCTCGTTTTTCCCACACACGGGATCACGTACATACGGGCACTTGCAAATCAACATGAGGTTATTTGAGGAAGTGCGAATAATACTGACTGAGAACAACTGGCATGCGCAGATGCACAGCGCATGCGCACAGCGTCACCTCACGTCGTCACGTGTTTGTTATCACACCACTAAATGTCAATTAGAGCTGTACAGACTTCATACCAACAACTCTTCTACAAAATACTCAAACAAACAGAACGGTTCCTTGATACACAAGAGACCACAGGAGACTCAAAAACTTAACAACAAAGTCCCGACACTTTTTTTGAGATTCTACAACTCTACAATGCTTTCTCGCGCACACGCAAACCAAATAAATAACCCTCAAGCTTTCACCTCGAGTCATACTTCCTCACTTCTCACACAACCACACACACACCGAAGCCCTCACACGTCTGACGCAACAAACAACAGTTTGAATTTTGCGCGAAGCAATACTGAGCAAAATACGAAACAAATATCTTCAAACTATTCTTCATGAAAGTTTCAAGGCGTTCGTTGAAATTCAAGTCAAACCCGATATAAAAAACAAGAACACTTATCAGTGTTGAGACGCGCTGATGAACAATTCTGGAGGCCCGACTAAGGAGGGGGGAGGGATAAACTGTTTCAGGACGGTCTGGGAGTGTGGTTCTTGTCAGCAGAAAATTCTTTCGTTTGAAATGTTCATCTCCCAACTGAAGATCGTGGCTGCGGGAGGAAAGAAGGGGCAAAAGCGTTTTTCAGCTCGTCTGCTCTCTTCGTCCAATCCTGCATCCGCCCGTGGGAGGGGGGGGGGTCCCTTGTAAACGCCTTAGTGTGAGAAAGCACACACGCCGAAACTTTAGGAAGAACTCGGCGTGTGTCCGACAATGAAAAATTTCATCGGAAAAACTTAGTCTGACGCAAAACATCACATGTTGAATATTCACATCCTGAGGCTCTTTTAGCAGCACGCTCCGTCGCCGCAAGACGTACACGTGACACGTAGCTTGCAGACGCAACTCCCCTCTTCTGGAAGAGTCCACAGATTTTGAAAACAGACAAAATTCACCCTATTTTTTGAGGCAAAACTTGGGTTTGTGAGCCATTTTGAAGCTGGATAACTGAGAGAAAAAAAAAGAGAGAAATTCCTTGGGTTTCTGACTCAAGAAATTCTTATTCTTGTGGACTCTTCCAGAACAGGGGAGTTACATCAACAAGCTGCGTGTTACATGTACGTTTTGTGGCCACGGGAGCGTGCTGCTAAAAACTCCCCATAACGAACACAAGGCTACACAGGGAACGCAACAGGAGTTCACTAGACCGAGACGCGGCAGTTCACGGGAACTCCACGTCGGACGAGTCCGGACTAGACAGCTCCCAGTACCCGGCCTGGAACAGCAGCTCGTCCATCTCGTCGTCAAACTCGATGTGCAGCGTTACGCGGCGTCGGTGTTCCTCCAGGAAATCCCACAGCAACAGCTGCAACAGAGAGACACGTCGTCATAGCAACGCCACCAACCACCAGGCCTTTCGGAGTCCAAAATTTATCAAGCGGGCGCCATGGGAAAAACGCCACTACGGAACCGTATGCAAATGGAGGAGAGCGTCTGAAGAAGGAGTGCGGCTGTTTTAAAATTTAGATCCCCACGATCATTTCGTGCACTTACAGCCCATTCACACCGTTTCCTCAGATGTGAGCTCACCACAATTCCCAAGGGACCCATTTCCAAAAAAAGTCGGCAAACGTTGGGGCGCGTCGTGCACTTCAGTGCGACCTCAACCTCGGTGGACACAGAGAGACGCCACGGTTCTGCACTCGACGCCGGTAGGGGGCGCTCACCTCACGCACGATGTCGAGGTCTCCGTCTCCGTTGCGACGCTCGCGTCTGCGCTGCGGTTTCGGCGACGCGATGCGTCCATCCGGGTACGCGTGCAGGTAGAAGCAGTTCTCGTTGAACGGACACTCGCCTCGACCCTCGTCGAAGTACTTGCAAGGCTTTTTGCTGTGAAGAAATCAAGTGTTGAAATGTCAAGTGGAAGACAAACATGTCTGCCGAGCCCATGTGACGAAATGGCCAGGCACATGCCTCAATCTCCAAGTGACTTGAGTCAATTGATATCAACGTGTGAGTCGAAATGAGAGGCACGAGGAGATGGGTTGAAGAACCCCATGGCCAGGCCTGCTGGACCCTCGGCAGGGAGCCTTCGCCCGTGTCAAAAATTTGGGGTGTCTCCTCATTTCGTTCCACCGCCTGACGGACAAAACACGAGAAAAGATTTTCATTGTGAAGCCCAACGTCCCTTCCCAAACAAGCAGCAGTGGTCGGCAAGGTGGTTTGGATACGAGTACGCACTTCAAATTCGTCTTGTAGCCCTCGATCAGTTTCTCCTTGTCTTCTTTCTCTTCCACCCAGTATTTGCTGGGGGTCACGAAGTCTGACTTCACCCTGCACTCGGGACACGCTCTGAAAACACAACCACCAAATCGAAAATTTAGGCGCCGTTCTTTTATTTGCTCTTGTCACTCAGAGTGACAACTTGAAATGGGAATTGTGTTCTTTTATTCCTCAGTAACTGCTCCTGGAGGGAGCCTCTTCACTCAGAGTGTTTCACTCCAAGTAAACAAGATGGCTTCTACAATTGATCACTCCTTGTCATGCTTTCATTCGCTTTGGAGTGAGCCTGGTCTGGGAGTTGGCCAACTCTGAGTTAAAGTTTCAAGCAAATAAAAGAACGGCGCTTTGGGTGCGGATCACGAAAACTTGTGCTGAGATAATCGAGAAGTGAGCACCGATGTACCTGATGGTCTTGTTTTCAAACTGCGTGGCGGACCGCCATTTTCGAATGCAGCTCAGACAGAACACGTGACTGCAGTTGGACAGGATCCCGAACCGTCGCTCAGACAGCGGCTGCTTCGTCAGCACCGTCTGAAAACAGAACAAAGTCCTCAGCGTGAGACCACGTGACACTACCGTATCTACTCGTGTACAAGACGCACCTTTTTTGTCCCATATTGAACACCAAAAGTAGGGGTGCATCTTGTACATGGGTATGAGGTCTCTTATTTTTTCAATACAACCTGATACCAGAAAATAAAGGCAAGTCGGGGTGTGTTTTGTACTAAGCTGCGATTTTTACACGGGTGAATACGGTATACACAGCAGAAGTTGCGAATGAGACACAGACTCGCGAACACTTACGTCCATACAGATGCCGCACGTTTTGTCTTTACTTCGCGCCACAGCGAACGACAGCTCCATGTCTTCCTCGTGCTGTTTGAGGCATTCCTGAAGACAAGAACGGAGGGCCAAACGTTACAGCAATCGACACGTTGGGCACGAAGCCACATTCAGAGTCCTTACGGACTGATCAGCTGCACCGCTTCTTTCTCACCTCTTTGTGTTTGTCTCGTTGGCTCGTGTCTGTCGGGTGCAGCACCGCCTTCCCGCACCATTCGCACACATCCCCGTGAAGATACGTGCAGTTGCTGTCATACCGACACTCGCCGTTTGCAGCGAACGGACAAAGCGTCTGCAAAATCCAATTTGTGTATTGACTCACAGGACAATGACTTTTATGGAAACGTCAGCAAACACCACGAGACCGTTTCAAAGTTTAGTGGGTCCGGAGTAAAATTCACTGTTCACCCACCTTCCCGTGTTCCTCGAGTTCCTCCACCGACAAGATCTTCGCCGCGTCTGTTGTGTCTTCAATGCCCGTCTGCGCAGCGTCCAGGTAGGACGCGGGGCCTGAAAGTTGAGCAGCACGATCTCAGTCTTGTGCGCATGCGCTTTCCACGCCGCTTCTGTTTCAGCCGTTGGACACAATGTAAGTCTGGCTCCACCCACCTGATCCTTTCCAAGGCTGCCCGGGCACAAACTCTGCAGCCGCCACCCATTTGTCGAGGTATTCAGACTGAGGACTGGATATCAACTCGAATTCACTGGTTCCAGGGTTGTCGTCGTTACTTTCCGTCTTGCCGAACTTGGCCAACTTGACCATTTTGCTTGAAACTGTGAATAGATACGGTCGAAGTGTGAAGCGATCTTTGTGTGGAGCAGACACGTGTTGATGTTTGTTGCACTCGCGTAGATCTATTACTTGCACCAATGTTGGGAGGGAAAATATTATTTTCCAGTCAGTAAAGCGCACTCTTTGTTGCTTCGTTGTCATACAATTGTGTGCGTTCGAGGCAAAGCTGACCTCCACGTGGTCACGAAAACGTCAATCTCAATTTGCGGGCCCTTACCTTCCAAATCATCGCACTGAATAACGTGTGGTTTTGATGCTGGAGAGGTTTTTGGAGCCGCCGGTGTCTGCGCAGCTGTTGGCGGAGGAGGTGCTCTGGGTTTCGTGTGGTCGTACCTGTGGGTACGTTGTTGTTCACCATGGTTACCTCACGCCACAGAAAAACCAAATTTCAACAAAACTTGCTGTCAGAAACACTTCAACCTCAAAGATAAGAAGAGGTTGCTTCAAAATGCAAACGATCCAAGAAATAATGTGGCGCTGGTTGACTCAACCACACTGTACTCGCTACGACAAACTGGGATTCCCAGTGTAGAGCTTTGCTCCAGTGGCCGACCACCCAGATCGATCTGTGTGTCGACAGGCCTGTCAACACAATGTTCAACCCTGAATTTCTCAGCCCCTGTCTCTCTCAGAGAGAAGCTGCCCATCCCAAAAGAGAGGCCAGAAAAGGGCTCTCTTCTGGTACAGGCAGCTTCTCTCTGAGAGAGACAGAACTTGTTGAAATGGAGGGTGGTCACCACTTGCTCCAGTAGCCAACCACCAATGCAAAGTCAATGGAGGGCAGATTTGCTCCAGTAGCCAACCACTCTTAATTTCTCAGCCCCTGTCTCAGAGAGAAGCTGCCTATCCCAAAAGAGAGCCCTTTTTCTGGGCTCTCTGTTGGGATAGGCAGCTTCTCTCTGAAAGAGACAGGGGCTGAGAAATTGAGAGTGGTCGGCTACTGGAGCAAATCTGCCCTCCATTGACTTTGCATTGGTGGTCGGCTACTGGAGCAAGTGGTCGGCTACTGGAGCAAATCTCAGATTTGCTCCAGTAGCCGACCACCCTGAATTTGACCCACTTTTAATTGTCTCAGCAGGATGAAACTTGTATCTCCTGAAAGCTCTTTTTCTAAGCTTTCAGGAGATACAAGTTTCATCCTGCTGAGACAATTAGAAGTGGGTCAAATTCCATGTCAAACATTGTGTCGACAGGCCTGTCAACACACAGATCGATCTGGGTGGTCAGCTACTGGAGCAAAGCTTTATTCTTGTCTTCAAGTTTGGTGGATCAGTTTTTGGTCGAGGCAGGGTGTGGAGTGACTTGGGAACCACTCACCTATTGCCTGTGGGCGATCTTCCAGACCAACCAGTCAAAATTCCTGTTGGACACGGGGCCCAAGTTGAAGTGGGCGATGATGGCTCTCAGCACCCGGGGGTGGGTCTTAGCCATCCCCTGGGTAGTGGCTTCGATCTCGAGCTTGTGTACAATATTTTGTCTAAGGAAGGATAACAAATCTATCTATTCAGCAGTGATCACTTATTCTGGGTATCCTATGTTGGCAGCCATGACAGAAAGAGAGAGGGAAAACCTCAAGGGGTCACATGATCACCCCAAGGGGGGAGGGAATGCTGGGTAATTACCAGCAAAATAGCAGAATTGTGATATTATGCATCTATTCCCTGTCTAATATATATATATAATTATTGTAAAAATATTCAGAATATTTAAAATTGTCTGTAGAGGCCAGTGCCCCCTGGTAGGGGAGGAGTGTGGTGTGACACACCAGCTGTGAATTTAGAACTACCGCCTCTAGATGGCACCACTGTGTACATAATAAATACGCAGGTTCCTGCCCTCGGGGACAGTCTCTCCTGAGATACCAACCAGTGTGTTTGTGATATCACTACAGGGAGGTGTCCAGGCACGCCCCCGCCACCATCCCAAGTGGACATGAAAGTTGCGTTCAACGTCTGGAAAACTGGATCCGCATTTCGGGTGGGAGGAACTGGTCCGTCGAGTGACAGTGACAACAGAAAGAGGGGAGCTGACTCACAAGGAAGGGTCCGCTGCGCTCCACTTGCGAGGGGCGGGGGGGGGGAACACCGCCGCGGGGGTTCTCGAGTGCGACCTACAGCCGCATCACACAAAACAAAATAGTTCACCGGTGCATTTTGATGCCAGTTTCTGTCTCAAAGAACGAATGATTTCTTGCTTTTAATGACGATTTAAGTTAAGAACCCACCAGAGGATTTGTTGAAGGTGATAAGCACCGGAAATTCTTGTTTTGTTGGCCATCGACAGCATTGGCAGAAACCAAGATGGCGTCCAATCGACGTGTCGTTTCTATGAATTGTTTTGTGATTGTATTTCTCTGTTGTTGTGTTGGAGTTTTGGGTGCACCTGATGGCTACAGAGATGGACAAGGCCGGATGGATACCCGTGATGATGGAGGGAGATACCGGGACTCGAACGTTCAGTCTGTGCGAAGGCAGGACAGTTTTGTTGACGAAGCTCGGGCTGGGGTGGGTCAGAGTCGGCAAGGCCAACAGCCGCAACTACAGGACCAACAACTGAAGTATTCGAACAACAGGAAAACTCAGTTCGCTGACCAAACCAACAACCGTCCCAACAACAATCTGGGGATGCAACCGCAGCCGCCAGTGCGAGAGCAGTTCCGTCAGAAGCCAAGTGCCAGAAGATCTCCCGTCAAGATCTCGGAGCACCCGGACTGCGCACAGGACGTGAAGACGCTGTGCAGCGGCAGCTCCCACAACAACAACTTCGCTGTGCTCGATTGCCTGCAGAACGACGTGAAGGTGAGGCAGCGGCAACTTGGAATTCTGCCGCGACGAGCCGTACACGTGTGTGTGTATGTGTGTGTGTGTGTGTGAGAGAGAGAGAGTGAGAGAGAGAGAGAGAGAGCGCATGTTGGAGACACTGACAAACTGACAGACAGACCAGGTCTCTTCTTGGTGTGGGCCGTTTTCCGTTTTTATGTCTGAGGGTTTGGGCGGGGGTGGGTGGGGGGCTGCACGACCATCACCTCAAGTGCAGGTCAAACTTGATTTCTGGAATTTAGGCATCCAGCAAAGAGGAAGGCATCCAGCAAAGAGGTCACGTTGATTTTGTGTTGCTACCGATGAAGGCCGATTTCAATTCTGAGGGGCCCATTTCGGCTTTCTTCAGTTTTGTGGAACGAACATACGTACCAAACATACGAGAATCTGTCAAGCCGAAACGACCAGACATCGTGTCTCAATTTCGTCGTACCAGTCCCTTTCTTTTGGTGAGAGAAAATATTTGGTGCCAAGAAGCATTCTACTCGTATCCTGTCCTGGCATTGATTGTCGTAAAGTTGTTGGCCTGGTATGGAACCTTCGTTGTTCGTGGTGGGACTGAAGTGGGGCGTTTGTGGTAGTGGCACAAAGTCGTTGAGAAAGATTCCCAAGCAAGTCGTATCCCGCGAGGCAGGTGCAGGACGCGACCCTTTTTGCTCGTACTCGTATCTGCTGAACGAATGACAAAGTCGAGCCAGCAACTTGTCGTGGAGACTTGTTCAGTTTTCGTTTGAGAGCAACAAATAATCACTCGTATTTCTTCGTGGGAAAATGTCAGATAATATTTTTGTGAGACAAGGTCGATTTTTTAGGGTGGGTCTACCCTTCTGCACGCAACTCGGTGTGATTCAAAGTCGTCCACGCGTGCAGCCTTTGAGGTTTCGTAAATTTGGGCAAACGCCCAACATTGCGTTATTTTCTCCGTCTGCAGCTGAAAACGTTCACCGACACGCCCCACTGGCTGAACTCGAAAACAGCCAAGATGCCATTTTGATGAGGTGTGTCCTGCTCTGGACGTGACGAAGAACTCAACTGAGCTTCATGTTCAACGTTCCGAAACAGTGAATTTCATCTTTGGCATTGAAAAAATAAACAACTGTTCTTCTTGTTTCAAGCAAGGCCAAATTCAGTTGTATTTTTCCACATCCTGACCTGAATCACGCCAATACATACATATGCTTGTCCGTCGATTTCAATGGAAATGGCAGATGATCGATTGATGACATTTTGCTTCGGTGAGCATTCCTCTTTTGGCAAGGCCTCGTACATAGAATCTACCCTTCGGAAAAAAATACCAGAGATTCGCTGTGGGGAAACCTTTTTACGACTCTGCGGTCACAAAGTACCGCGTTGCTTGTGTGCTCTCATCGTTCTAGACACTCGACAATGTGGTTCCAAAAATGGTTCCTGTTCAATCATACTCGTTGAGTTTTTTTCTCGGCACGGCAAACGTTTCGAACAAGTTGTGTGATTTCACGGCAGCCATTTTTGAGCGCGTGGAGAGCGCTTGTCGCAATGACGAGTCCCCCCCCCCCTTCTCCGTCAAACCCAACTTTTTCAGAAATGGTCAGAGTGTGAATGGTGCTTGCGCGCGTCTGGGTGAATGACAGTGGAGACACCCAGTCGTGCTTTCTGTTTGTTCTGCACTGATCATTTTCCTTTACATTGCAGAATGAAAAGGACGTCAGTGACAAGTGTCATCACGTGAGTCTTGCTCTTTCTTCTTGACGACAAACATCTCATCGCAAGTGACGTTAGGGTTCACTCACGCCTGGAGACAGATTACTGGGAGATAACGTCACTTTGAGTTCGACAATATTTTTGTCACATGAAATTTTTCTCGTAAGCTCCAAAAATTCCGTACCTGTGACAAAAATATTGTCGAACTCAAAGTGACATTATCTCCCAGTAATTTGTCCCTTAGAGTGAGTGAAGCCACGTCTACCACAATATGAGCTGTGAGGAGTGCATTACTGGGAGATAACGTCACGCTGAGCTACATTGAATTTAACAGAGGCGGCCGGCTGAGCGTGGTAGACAGCTGAAAAAATTCGTCGAAGTTCGTTTGCCTTTTGGATGTGACACAAAGAATTTAGTGGCAGCTCACTCCTCGTAAATACGAGATGAAAACTTTCTTCAAACTTCGTTTGCCTTTTAGATGTGACAAAAATAAAATTTGCGTGGTGGCAGCTGAAAGGTCGGCAGAAAGATCCGAAGACTGTTGTGTTCAAAACTTTCCGGATCTCTCATGAACTTTCTCTTTTTGTTTGTGGTGAACCCTGTCTTTTGACGCATTTCATTTTCAAAATTTCTCCAAAGCTTTTGTGGTGGCGTGTTGAAAAATATCTGTGTTTTCACGCTCCATTAAAAAGGAGAGGCGACGGGGGCATCACAGTTTGTGTTGGGGCCAAGTTTGTGTTGAAAGTTTTCAATTTTCTGTCGGGATCTTTGTTTTGGGGGAAGAGGTGGCCAACACAATTGAAAATGGCGCTTCTGGCCAACTCGTATTCAGAGAGATTTTCAGAAAAAATAGCGCACGTATAATTCTAGAAAGCCACTGTCTAGAAAGCCACTGGCTTGGCGCGTTTCTGCACTGTTTCGTGTTCTTGTTTTTGTGCCAAAAAAATAACAGAATTCGTCCTCGTGGCTTCACGAGCTTTAGCCTGAAAAACGCTGCCAAGCAAAGTTCGTCATTTCAATGCTCAATTTTCTTTCAGTATTTGTGGCTGTACAAAAGCAACTTGACAAAGGACATGCGATTCGACTCTGCGGCGTCTGAAGTTTGCAAGGACGACTTGCAAAAGGTCTGTTTGGAACAGAGAAACTACTCGTACTTTTATGGCACGCGAAGAGTCTTCTCGAGTGCAAGTTTTTCTTTTTTCGCTCGGCCCCACGAGTGGCTCTGGTCTCAGCTCACCCCGGTTTCGATACCATTTGCGTTGCTGGAGTCAAATGACCAGTTTCCTTGAGAACAAAGCCCGATCCGCAAACAACGCCCCTGTCACGTCCGCGTCCTGAACTGTTTGGGTCAAGAGACGTGCAAACAACCCCTGAATGTCTGCTTTCTTGTTTCTCTGTTGAATGAAACCAAGATCTGCAGCGAAACGTTTGCTGAACCGTGGTTGCTTGACTTTTAGATCGCCGAGTGCAAGTCGCTGCCGATGGGGACGGGTGTTGTGATCCCGTGCCTCATCGAAAACAAGGTGAGCGTGTCCCACGCCAGCTGCAAGCAGTTCCTCACCAAGATGGCCAGCATCATCTTCAGCGACTTTCGCCTCATGGGAAACTTCATTCAGAAGTGCACCAGCGACATAGACAAGCTGCACTGTGGTCGTCTGGACCACACCGAAGACAACGTAAGAAAAGCTCGATTTTGAACTTTGCAATTGTTCACGAACACAACTACTCCGTTGTCTTCTTCTCTCTCATAATAATGACGTTGTCCATCTGTGTCCCTCAAACATCAGACGCCGCACCGGCAAGGGAAGACGGTGGAGTGTTTGTCCGAGCACGTGCGTGACCTCGACTCGGGCTGCAAGCACGAGATCCTGCGCGTGGCCGAGCTGCAGGCCGACGACTACCACATGGACCGGCCGCTCTTCTACGCGTGCCGGGAGGACCGCGAGCGCTTCTGCGCACGCACACGCGCCGGCAGCGGCAAAATCTACAAGTGCCTCTACAGACACAAGTTCGACAGGGACATGTCGTCAGATGTGAGTGGATAGCGTCCGATTCGGCCCTTGACGGGTTTGTTTCTGGTCGTTGCGCGAACGACGAAGACAATTGTAACAACGGACCCAGAATTTGATCGAGAAGATTTCGGAGGGGGGGATGAAAGCAAAAATGGAGCGCAGAACGGAGCAAATTAGTGAAGCAATTATACTTTTTGAGACGCGGGGGTATCCTGCTCGAGTGGTCCGCTTCTGATCAGGATTGCAGTGCGCTGTTCTGTTCGTTGCAGTGTCGCGATAACTTGGTGCGAAGGCAGAAGATGATGCAAGAAGATTACAAGGTCAACAAAGGACTGGCCGAAATGTGCAAACGAGACATCAAGACGTACCACTGTCTGAGGCATGCCGACCCGGAAACCAAACTGGGAAAACTCGCTCATGTCCTGCTGTGTTTGGAAGGGGCACAGAGAGAAGGTGGGTGGTGTGTGCGTAGAAAAAAAAATGCTTTTATTGTTCACAACCTGCATGACATTGAAGATTAATTGATTGATTGAATGATTGAATTCAACCTCAGGCAACAAAGTGGAGCCGGAGTGTGTTGCGGAGTTGCGGGTCATGCGAAAAAGCCTTCTGGAGGACTACAAGATTTCTCCGAGCGTCACCGCCGCCTGTGACCTGGAGATCAGGGACCAGTGCGGGGGAGGGCTGCAGCGCGAGGGCAAGACGCTGCACTGCCTCATGGACCTCGCGCGACCCCAGAAAATGAGAAAGGACGCCGCGGATGGGGACACGACGAAAACGGCCATCAGAAACGAGTGCAAAGCTGAGGTGAGGGAAGTTGTCAGTCGGTTCGCAGAAGCGGTGTATTGCCTGCGGTGGATTCAGAACGGAAAGCCCGATCCCTATGGGGCAGAGGCACCGCCTTTCCCCTGGTCCAGCGACCAGAGCCGCAGCCGGGCCTCCCTGGGAAGGCACAGTGAGACGGTTATTTTGTTGATTTGCGGGGTTGTGCCTGGCGTCGCTGTTGATGCTGCTAAAGCCTCGTGCGCTCAGCCAGTGGAGACGCCGCGCAGTGACACAGTTGTGTGTTGCAGCTGAAGAAGCTGCTGCTGAAGGCGGACGCGGGCGAGGACTTCACGCTGGACCGCGCGCTGCAGGAGGCGTGTCAGCCCGTCGTCGATACGGCCTGCAAGTCCATCAAGGCGGGCGACGGCAAGTGAGTGAAGGGGGGGGGGAGAGGGGGGTCGCCGCCACTCGGGTCGGGTTCACACTGGTTGAGCCGGTCGTGCGTTTTGTAACTGTGCAAGTCAGTGGGCGGTATGTCGCTCGTGTTGGTCAAAGATGCAACGCCTGAGATGTATGTGTGTGTCCTGCCTCAGAGTTGCCCCCTGAGTTGTTACCATAGCTGGCTCTTGTTTAGCATTGATAAAATGCGCGTAAGTGTGTGTCGATCTTGTTTCTGTCTCATCCGTTCGTGTTGGACTGACGGCGTGAATTGTTGACAGCGTGATGAACTGCCTGATGGAGCAGATCGGGAAGAAGTCGATGAATGACGAGTGCGAGGAGCGTCTCATCGAGCTGCAGTACTTCGTCGCCAGGGACTTCAGGTGCGACTTCCGTTTCCGGCCGGTCACGTGGGAGGGAGAGCACGTGAGGGAGAGCACGCTGGTGTTTTTGCCTGATGGGAGTACAACACTGAGAATCAGAGAGGAACGTCTGAAGACCAGGGGGGGGGGGAGTGATCAGAGAGGCTGACAAAATGATCTCCCACACTCGCCGCTGTCTTTAGGGAAAACCCTTCTCTGGAAGTTGCCTCAAAGCAAATCCTGGACCGGCTTTGAAGTCCAGTATTGTTGAAGTGTCGGTTGTTGCAGCATTGATCAGGGTGACGTACTCGTCTTCTGTTGTTGCAGAATGGATCCGCGTCTGTACAAATACTGTCAGAAGGACGCGACGAAGCAGTGCTCTGCGCCCGAGAACTGGTACAGCCCGGGCTCAACGACGCCGGAGCGCGGCCCCCAGATCTTCTCCTGTCTCTACCACCACATGAAGGCCTTCGCCAAGGACCCGGAGAAACAGGTCCGTTCAGGAACAGTTTGTCGTGTGATTTCTGAGAGTAGGCACACGAAGCTTTGTGGCGTGGACATTGTCTGGGTTAGGGTAACTCGGACATTGTCCGGGATACCCCCCCCCCCCTGGAAAAAAAAAATTTTCCATTCCAACTTGGACATTGTCTGGGTTAGGGTAACTCGGACATTGTCCGGGATACCCCCCCTGGAAAAAAAATTTTCCATTCCAACTTGGCCATTGTCCGAGTTACCCTAACCCGGACAATGGCCAAGTTGGAATGGAAAATTTTTTTTCCAGGGGGGGTATCCCGGACAATGTCCGAGTTACCCTAACCCAGACAATGTCCAAGTTGGAATGGAAAAT
>JAAUXT010046097.1_pt1 | contig 14560 bp, 10 predicted proteins | sample 7278171 | NCBI WGS metagenome assembly JAAUXT01 (sample SAMN14350112, study PRJNA611818) | marine sediment metagenome | isolation source: surface marine sediment (1.8m) | place: French Polynesia: Moorea | collected 2018-08 | reverse complement strand
GGAGATCCTTTGCGAATGGTATAACACACCGCTCACCGCCGAGGACGGCCGGGTTATCGGGGTAGCCTCCCTGGTGGAAGACGTCACCGAACGAGAGACGGCCGCCCAGCGACTGCGGGAAAACGAGGCGCGCCTCGACCATCTGGCTCACCACGATGCCCTCACCAGCCTGCCCAACCGGCTTCTCTTCCAGGACCGCCTGGAGCAGGCCATGCGGGCATGTCACCGGTCCGGCAAGCAGGCTGCCGTGCTGTTGCTGGATCTGGACCGGTTCAAGTACATCAACGACAGTCTCGGCCATGCGACCGGCGACCGGTTTTTGCGCCGCATCGCCGGCCGGCTGCGCGCCGTGATCAGGGAGACCGACACCGTCGCCCGCCTGGGCGGCGACGAGTTCGTAGTGGTCATGGAGGGTCTCACTGACCCAGGCGGTGCCGCCACCCTGGCGGAAAAGCTGCTGCTCTCCATAGCCAGCCCAGTGACCTTGGGACAACACGAGCTATATTCCTCGGCCAGCATCGGCGTCAGCATTTATCCACAGGACGGCTCCAGCGTCGACGAGCTGCTGCAATGCGCCGACATGGCCATGTACCAGGCCAAAGGCACCGGGCGCAATCTTTTCAAGTTCTACACCCCGGACATGAACCGCCGCACACAGCAGGTGCTGCGGACCGAGCGCGATCTGCGGCGAGCGCTGGAACAGGGCCAGCTCACCGTCCACTACCAGCCTCAGCTGGACCTGCAAGACAGGCGCATCGTTGCGGTCGAGGCCCTGGTGCGCTGGCAGCATCCTGAGCGGGGCATGGTGTGCCCGGGCGAGTTTATCGCCCTGGCAGAAGAATCGGGTCTTATCGTGCCCATGGGAGAGTCGGTGCTGCGTGAAGCCTGTGCGCAGAACCGGGTCTGGCAGCAGCAGCCCGGGTGGAAGCCGGTGAAAGTGGCGGTGAACCTGTCAGCGCTCCAGTTCCAACGCCCGGAGCTTGTGGAAACCGTCGCCACTGTGCTGGCCGACACAGGCATGCCACCCCGCTATCTGGAACTTGAACTTACCGAGAGCAGCATCATGAGCGACCCGACCGCCGCCTGCGAGGTCCTGCGTGCACTGGACGGGATGGGCGTGCAGCTGGCCATCGACGACTTCGGCACGGGCTATTCCTCGCTCAGCCACCTGAAGCGTTTCCCCCTGCACCGGCTGAAGATTGACCGCTCGTTTGTGGCCGGTGTCACCACCGACGCCAACGACGCAGCCATCGCCCGGGCGATCATCGCCCTGGCCAGAAGCATGAGCTTGGAGGTCGTCGCCGAGGGCGTGGAGACAGAACAACAGCGGCTCTTCCTTCAGAGGGAAGGCTGCCAGCATGGCCAGGGTAACCTGTTCGGGGCAGCATCAACCGCCGAGCAAGTGGACCGCTTCCTCCGGCCAGCCGCCGCGCGAGACCTGCAACGACGCCGTTGACCGACGGCTCAGCCGTTTGCTCAGATCGCCGCGCGCAGCGCCCCTGTTGTTCAGCTCGCTGCGAAACGCGGCCGGGCTTCGCCGACCGCTGGCTCTATTGCACGCTGCCGAAAGACTGATCCGCAGAGCCTGCCGGAGGTTCCAGGCCGGCAATCCGGCAGCCCTGCGCCACCGGGCCGCCCGGTAGTATCTTGTAGAGATACTTGATACCGCCTGCAGTATGAAATTTCTCGTCGAGAGCGTCGTGGAGCTCCCGCACGTTTGGGCTGTCGTGGGTGGCAAAATACGCTTGCAGAGCACGCACGGTCTCCCAGTGGTCGTCCTCCAGGTCGAGACCCTCCTCCCGGGCCCGGCCTTCCGCATCCGCCCTCGTCCACCCTTCCGGCGCATTCGGAAAGCTGGCGTCCTTTTCGGACTCCAGGTTCGGATGCATGATTTCGTTCATTGTGTCAGCCATCTTCGTCTCCTCAAACGTTCCCTTAGGCCACAGAGCCTGGGCGCCCGGCAGAAGGTCGAAATATCCCCCCTGACCCGGTCTCCCCACGCCGCCTGTTGCCACAGCCCGGACCATCCCAGGCGGGTCCGGGTCAGCAATGCTTGTGCCCCAGCCTCTGAAGGCCCTACCCGCCGGCCCCGGCTCTACCGTTAAAGCCCCTGGTGCCCGCACTTGCAAATTCTCGACCTGTTCGCGAGCGCCTCCAATTCTAGCCCAGTATGCCGCCTGAGTCCCTGGCTGAGTGACCTGGCGTGGCCAACGCGCGGACGGCGACAGCGGTGGCTCTTGCCCAACAAAGGCGCTCCATCACCCCTTAATGATCAGGGAATAGAAACTTCGAACTGACCCCCGAGTTCCGAGCTTTTGAGTGTTGCGCGTTTCGGATATCGTCCATGAATAGAGGACGTACGCTGGGGGAGCCAACACAGCAGCGCCCTGTCACCGCAACGTTACAGAGTACCATCGGCGTGTGGTGTATGGTGAGTCCGGCGTCTGGCGACCATCCAGCGTCGCGGCTAGCCGACAAGAACGAATGCTCTTCAGGAGGAGGTCATAGCGATGTCGACGATTCGCAAAGAGGATTTCGTACAAAGCGTGGCAGACGCTTTCCAGTTCATCTCCTACTACCATCCCACTGATTACATCACCGCCCTGACAGAGGCTTATAAGAAGGAAGAGTCACCGGCGGCCAAGGACGCCATGGCCCAGATCCTTATCAACTCGCGCATGTGTGCCGAAGGCCATCGGCCAATCTGCCAGGACACCGGCATCGCCATCGTTTTCATTAAGGCCGGCATGGACGCGCGCTGGGAGACGGATACCACCATCGAGGAGATGGTCAACGAAGGTGTGAGACAGGCCTACACCGACCCGGACAACACCCTGCGCTTTTCCGTGCTCGACGATCCTGCCGGCAAGCGCGCCAACACCAAAGACAACACCCCCGCCGTCACCCACGTACAGCTCGTACCCGGCGACACGGTGGAAGTCGAGGTCGCCGCCAAGGGCGGCGGCTCTGAGAACAAGTCGAAGTTCGCGATGCTGCTACCCAACGACGACGTGGTCGAGTGGGTGTTGTCCCAGGTCCCCGTGATGGGTGCCGGCTGGTGTCCGCCCGGCATCCTGTCTCTTGGCATCGGCGGCACGCCGGAGAAGGCCATGCTCATGGCGAAATGGGGCATGATGGAGCCCATCAATATGCAGGAGCTCAAGGCCCGGGGCCCTTCCAACCACGCCGAGGAGCTGCGCCTGGAGCTCTACGAGAAAGTCAACGCGCTCGGCATCGGTGCCCAGGGCTTGGGTGGCCTCACCACGGTGCTGGATGTCAAGGTCACGGACTACCCCACCCATGCGGCGTCCAAGCCCGTGGCCCTTTTGCCCAACTGCGCGGCGACGAGGCACGCACACTTCGTGCTGGACGGCAGCGGCCCAGCCACGCTGGAGCCGCCCAGCCTGGACCACTGGCCCGAGCTGACTTTGGATTTCTCCACCAGCCGACCGCTCAACCTGGACACGGTGACCCCGGAAGAGGTGGCCAGTCTGAAGGCTGGGGATCGGGTGTTGCTGTCGGGCAAACTGCTCACCGGTCGCGATGCCGCGCACAAGCGTTTGGTGGACATGATGGAAGCAGGTGAGCCGCTGCCCGTGGACTTCAAGAACCGATTCATCTACTACGTGGGCCCGGTAGATCCGGTTCGCGACGAGGTCGTAGGGCCAGCGGGCCCGACCACGTCGTCTCGCATGGACCCCTACACCGCGGCGATGCTCGAAAAAGCCGGGCTGCTGGGCATGGTCGGCAAGTCCGAACGTGGACCGAAAGCCACCGAGGCCATCAAACAAAACGGCGCCGCCTACTTCATTGCCGTAGGCGGCGCGGCGTACCTGGTGGCGAAAGCCATCCGCAGCGCCAAGGTGCTTGCCTTCCCGGAGCTGGGCATGGAGGCCATTTACGAGTTCGAGGTGAAGGACATGCCGGTCACTTGTGCGGTGGATGCCACCGGCAACTCGTTGCACAAGACCGGCCCGGCCGAGTGGCGTCAAAAAATCGGCAAGATCCCGGTTGTCGCGGCCTAGACCCCGGCGTCCCCGCCCCGGCATGGCATTCGTCCGGCGACAGCGACCGGCCGGACGTGCACCGTTCCAGGACGATGCGCGTTACGCGCAGCCTCGGGATAGATTGCCCACCCACTCACGACAAAGCGCCTTCCTCGCCACAATGCGCGGTCGGAGGGCTCACCTCGAGACGAAAGGAGAAAAAACATGGCTGAGTCCACATACGAAACCCCGACGCTCGTTCCGGCCAAGCTGGTCCCTCTTGGAATTACACTCGCTGTTGGGATTGTCTTTTGGTTCATTCCTCCACCGGAGGGGGTCAAGCAGGAAGCCTGGCACCTGCTCGCCATATTCGTCGCCACCATTGTGGGCATCATTGCCAAGCCGCTGCCCATGGGCGCCGTGGCGCTCATCGGAGTGGCGGCCACGGCGCTCACGGGGACGCTCAGCATCAAGGACGCCCTGAGCGGCTTCGGCGTACCCACTATCTGGCTCATCGGCGTCGCCTTCTTCGTCTCCCGGGCCATCATCAAGACCGGGCTCGGCGCACGCATTGCCCTGAACTTCATGAAAGTGCTGGGCAAGAAGACCCTGGGTCTTTCCTACGGCCTGGGCCTCGCCGACCTGGTGCTCGCACCGGCCATGCCAAGCAACACGGCCAGGGCGGGCGGGGTTCTCATGCCCCTGCTGCGCTCCGTTTCCCTGGCCTACCAGAGCGACCCCAATGAAGGGACGCAGCGCCGGGTAGGTGCCTTCATGATGCTCAACGCCTTTCAGATCAACATCATCACCAGCGCCATGTTCATGACCGCCATGGCAGCCAACCCGCTGGCGGCCAGGCTTGCGGGGGACGCCGGGGTGGAGATCACCTGGGGCCAGTGGTTTCTGGCAGCGCTGGTCCCGGGCGTCGTCTCTCTGATCCTGATCCCGCTGTTTGTCTACAAAGTCTATGCGCCCGAGGTGAAATAGACCCCACAGGCGGCCCAGCTTGCGGTTGACGAGCTGAAGAAAATGGGTGCCGTCAAGCCGGCCGAATGGATCACCCTGGGCGTCATTGGCCTGCTCCTGGTCCTGTGGATTTTCGGCAAGACCCTGGGCGTACACAGCACGACTGCGGCACTGGTGGGCTTGAGCGTGCTCCTGCTGGGCGGCGTGCTCACGTGGAAGGACATTCTGAACGAGAAAGGCGCGTGGGACACCATCGTCTGGTTTGCGGCCCTTGTCATGATGGCAACCCAGCTCAACAAGTTGGGCTTCATTCCCTGGTTCGGCGAAGCCGTCGGCGCCCAGGTACAGGGCCTGGCCTGGACCACAGCATTCCTGATACTCGGCCTGGTTTACTTCTACAGCCATTACATGTTTGCCAGCCAGACCGCACACATCAGTGCCATGTACGCTCCGTTTCTGGCCGTCGCCATATCCGTCGGCACACCGGCGGTGCTCGCGGCCCTGGTGCTGGCCTACTTCAGCAACCTGTTCTCCAGCTTGACCCACTACGCCAATGGACCGGCCCCCGTGGTGTTCGGCACCAACTACGTGTCCATGGGTGCCTGGTGGGGAGTCGGTGGCGCCGTCAGCGTGCTCAATATACTGATCTGGGTTGGCGTGGGGGCCGTGTGGTGGAACATCATCGGGCTGATGTGAACTTTTCCGGAGTAAAGTCGGGCTGCGCGTGGTCCGTAAGCTTCATACGGGCGGCGCCGGAAAGCCTGCCCGCCTCCATTTCCTGCAATCGGCCGAAGCCGTCCACTGGCGGAACCGCTGAACCCAGTGACAAACCGCAGCTGCTGGGCGGCCAGCGCCGAAAGCGTCGATAAACTGAAAAGCCAGAGGGCTGACGATGGAAATTGTGAAGACAGACATCGCCATCATAGGCGGCGGTGGGGCGGGCCTGCGCGCCGCCATCGCTATTGCCGAGACCGACCCGAAACTCGAAATTGCGTTGATTTCGAAAGTGGTGCCCATGCGCAGCCACACGGTGGCCGCGGAAGGAGGGTCGGCGGGCGTCATCACGGACAAGGACAGCCTGGAGCTTCACTTCAAGGACACTGTCTCGGGGGGCGACTGGCTGTGTGACCAGGACGTGGTGGACTACTTCGTCGAGCATTGTACGGAGGAGATGACCCAGCTCGAGCACTGGGGTTGTCCCTGGAGCCGGCAGGATGACGGGCATACCAACGTGCGCAACTTCGGGGGCATGAGCACGGCGCGCACTTGGTTCGCCGCCGACAAGACTGGCTTCCATATGCTGCACACCCTTTTCCAGACATCAATCAAATACCCATCCTTAAAGCGATTCGACGAGTATTTCGCGCTCGAGCTCGTGGTGGAGGAAGGACGTTGTCAAGGTGTTGTCGCCATCGAGATGGCCACCGGCGACTTCTACTTCATCCAGGCGAAGGCGGTGATACTGGCCACCGGCGGGGCGGGCCGCGTCTACATGCAGAACACCAACGCCGGCATCGTCACCGGTGACGGTATGGGCATGGCCTATCGGCACGGCGTTCCGCTGCAGGACATGGAGTTCGTCCAGTACCACCCCACGGCCCTCCCCGGCAGCGGCATCCTCATCACCGAAGGCTGTCGCGGCGAAGGGGGGTATCTAGTGAACAAGGACGGATATCGATACTTGCAGGACTACAACCTGGGCCCGGTGGTGACCGAGCCGACGCCGAAGACCATGGAGCTCGGTCCCCGGGACCGACTCAGCCAGGCGTTCTGGCACGAGGAGCAGAAGGGACGCACGGTGGAGACGCCTTTGGGCCACGCCGTGCACCTGCAGCTGATGCATCTGGGCGAGAAGAAACTCATGGAACGACTGCCTTTCATCTCGGAGCTGGCTAAGACGTTCCTCGGCGTCGACGTGGTCAGGGAGCCCATACCGGTGCGGCCTGCGGTGCACTACACCATGGGCGGGATACAGTGCGACGGGACCACGGCCACGCCGCTAGCTGGACTGTACGCCTGCGGCGAATGCTCCAGCGTCGGCATACACGGAGCCAATCGCTTGGGGTCCAACTCCCTGGCCGAGCTCACCGTCTTCGGCAAGCTTGCCGGCGAACATGCGGCGGCGTTTTCGAAATCCAATCACAACAGTGACGCCGGCCTGCTCGAGAAACAGGCGAAGGATGCCATGGACAGGGCCACTGCGCTCCTGAATCGAGAGAACGGCAAAGAGCGGGTGGCCGTCGTCCGGGACGAAATGGCCACCACCATGGAAGAAGGTACGGGTATCTACAGGACGGGTGATGGCATGCAGGCTACCTGCGACAAGCTGGACGAGCTTCGCGAGCGCTACAGCTCCGTGCAGCTGCAGGACCGCAGCAGGGCCTTCAACACCGAATGGCTGACCACCATCGAATTGGGCTACATGATCGACGTGTCCCAGGCCATGGCACACTCCGCCATTAACCGCAAGGAGTCCCGCGGGGCCCATCAGCGCCTGGACGAGTTTGGCAAGCGCGACGACAAGAACTTCCTCAAGCACAGCCAAGCGCACTACAACACCGACGGCCCGCCCCGCATCGACTACGGCGACGTAACCATCACCAAGCTGCCACCCGCGGAGCGCGTCTACGGTGGAGCGGCGAAAAAGACAGCAGCCTAGACACCGGAGGGTGACGATGACTGAACAGCGGCGTGAAATCGAGATCGAGGTGCTGCGCTACCATCCGGAAAAGGACAAGGCGCCTTACTACCAGAGCTATACGGTGCCGTTTTCCGACGACACCTCCGTGCTGCAGGGATTGCAATACATCAAGGACCAGCTGGACGGCAGCTTGACCTTCCGGTGGTCCTGCCGTATGGCGGTATGCGGCAGCTGCGGCAAGATGGTGGATGGCATACCCCACCTCTCCTGCAAGACCTTCCTGCGGGACTATTATCCCCGGAAGGTGCGCGTGGAGCCGCTCAACCATTTCCCCATCGTTCGAGACCTGGCGGTGGACCAGAGCGACTTCTTGCAGAAGCTTGCCTCCATCAAGCCCTACATCATCCGCAAGAAGGAGAAACCCCTGTCTGAAGGCACCTACCTGCAGACTCCCGCAGAGCTGGCGCGATACAAGCAGTTCTCCAGCTGCATCAATTGCATGCTCTGCTACGCCGCCTGCCCGCAGTATGGGCTCAACCCCAAGTTCGCCGGGCCGGCCATCCTCTCGCTGCTGCACCGCTACAATGCCGACAGTCGAGATGAAGGCAAGGCTGAGCGCATGCCCTTTGTCAACGCGGAGGATGGCGTGTGGGGTTGCACCCTGGTGGGATACTGTTCCGAGGTATGCCCCAAGAAAGTCGATCCGGCCAACGCAGTCAACCAGAACAAGGTCAACAGCACGATGGACTATTTCCTGAGATTCATGTCACCACGGGGAGCAGCGAACTCATGAGCGCACGCAACACCTACACCCGTTCCATGGCAGGCTGGTATACCCGAAACCCCTACTTCACCTGGTACATCGTTCGAGAGCTTACTGCGATCTTTCTGGCCATCTACGCGGTGGTAATGCTCACCGGCCTGTCTGCGCTGGCACGAGGGGCAGAGAGTTACGCGGGCTGGCTTGACTTCCTTTCGAGCCCGCTCTCGATTCTGCTGCATGTCCTGGTGCTGGCAGCCGCCCTCTACAACGCCTACAGCTGGTTCAAGGTATCGCCGAAGGCCATGCCACCCATCTACAGGGGGTCAGAAAAGCTGTCCGAATCCGCCATCATCCGCGGGCAATACACGGCAGCCATCGTCCTCAGCCTCGGTATCCTCATCCTAGCCTGGTAGGTGCACCCATGAGACGTTCAAACGAACCCATATTCTGGTCCTTGTTCGGTGCCGGCGGTGTCATCGCGTCGCTTATCCTGCCCGTACTCATCCTGATTACCGGCATTGCCGTACCCCTGGGCATCATGCCGGCAGAAACGCTGAGCTACGAGCGCATGTCAGGCTTCCTCGACGGCTGGTTTGGCAAGCTGTTTGTATTCGCCGTCATCTCGCTTACCTTCTGGCACGCCTTCCACCGCATCTATCACAGTCTGCACGACTTCGGCATACACGCGGGACTGGGCGTCTTCAGGGTCCTGGCTTACGGCATTGCCCTGGTGGGCACGCTCGGCGCAGGCTATTACGTGCTCGCCATTTAGGGGCGACCGATTCGCAGACAGGGCAAGCTGAGAGCAGGCAGCGCCTGCGGCTTCGCATTATCCAGCGAGGTGTCGTAGACATAGTGCGACTGGCCGGGTCGAGACCTGCCCGGCCGTTGATCACCTACGGTCCCGGCGACGCGCTCGGTGAGGGCATACTGCTGGGCGACGCCGAGCATTCCACCTCGGCCGTGGCAAGAACACCGGTCGTCACCCTGACGGCGTTCAGCGACAAACTTCGCGCCGTGCTGGACGGCGACCCGGCGCTGAAAGCGCACATCTACAGTAACGTCATTGCCCGGCTGGTGGAGCGGCTCAACCGCCTGGCACCGCGGGCCACGCCGGATTCCCTGCAGCTCGTCCCGGGAAACACCCGCTCCGAGCAGCACCTTCTCGGCACCAAAGACGTGCCGGCAGATGCCTACTTCGGCATTCAAACCGCTCGGGCGCTCGAGAACTTCAAGATCACCGGCGTTCCCATGTCGCTCTACCCGGACCTGATAGCAGCGCTTGCGATGGTGAAAGTAGCCGCGGCTCAGGCCAACCGGGATTGCGGTGTCATCGGTGCGGATGTCTGCGAGGCCATCGTGGCGGCCTCGGACGAAATCATGCAGGGCAAGCTGCTGGAGCAATTCGCCGTCGATGTTATCCAGGGGGGTGCAGGCACCTCTTCCAACATGAACGCCAACGAGGTGATCGCCAATCGCGCCCTGGAGCTGATGGGCCACGACAAGGGTGCCTACGAGCACTGCCGACCTAACGACGACGTCAATGCATCCCAGTCCACCAACGATACGTACCCCACCGCTCTGAAACTGGCCATCATGACCAGCAACCAGCGCCTGGTGGCAGAGCTCAAGAAGCTGGTGGAAGCGACTCAGGACACCCAGGGCTTCGTGCTCTATTCGGCGACCCTCAAGAGCCTCGCGGTGAAGATGATCAAAATCTGCAACGACCTGCGTCTGCTGGCTTCCGGCCCGCGAGCCGACTTTGCGGAGATAAAGCTGCCGGAGAAGCAGCCGGGATCGTCCATCATGCCCGGCAAGGTCAATCCGGTGATCCCGGAGGTAATGAATCAGATCTACTTCAAGATTATCGGCAATGACCTGACCGTGAGCCTCGCCGCCCAGGCCGGCCAGCTGCAGCTTAACGTGATGGAGCCAGTGATTGCCGCCTCTCTGCTTGAATCGATCCGCACGATGATGAACGGCGCCAACACCCTGCGCGTCAACTGCACCGAGGGCATAGCGGCCGTGCCCGACGGCTGCCAGAGATACGTGGACAACAGTATCGGGGTGGTCACCGCGCTGGTGCCCCTGCTCGGCTACAAGCCGTCCACCGAGCTGGGAGCAGAGGCCCTGCACTCGGCAACACGGCTTACCTGACCCCGTGCTGCTGACGAACTGGGACTGCCTTCCCCGGGACAACACCGACCGGGCTGCCCATGTGGTTCACTCGAACCCAGTTGTTTAGAAACCGCACTGCTCGACCGATAAACCTTAAGACTGGACAGCAACCATGATGCGGGCGTCGTCCTGTACGCCGCTGACAGACAGGACGACATCAGAAAGTCCCCGCCAGGTTCCACGGACCGGCACTACGACGCCCATCGAGCAGGCCAACACCTGACGATGTCGTGCAGCACCTGGCGCGGAACCGTTCACACGCCTTCAGTCTGATTGGCGCTCGGCCCACCCGATACGGTGTACGCTGACTCGGCACCACTGTCGAAGTGCGGTGCAACGGCGGCCGGCCGACCTGCTCATGCTATTCAAGGTTAACGATTAGGCCCCGGGGGGCCACGGGCTCTGGACGTTCAAGCAACTATCGGTGAGCAGGCGCGCTGGCGGCAACAGCGCGCTTTGCCCATCGATGGGTGCAGAAAACCCGGCTCCAGAACCAGAGCCCGTTCCCGAGTAGAAGCTTCGGCAGCGAATGTCCGCTGGCTCGGCTTGCTCTTGGGACCAGCTCTCGCGGCGGGGGTGTACCTCCTGCTGCCGGGGCCCGGCGACGCCGGCGCCGAGAGCCTGAGCCAGGCCGGCCGGGCCGCGGCGGCTGTCGCCGCCTGGATGGCCTGCTGGTGGCTCACGGAGGCAGCGCCTTTGGCGGCGACCGCTCTCTTGCCGCTGGTGCTGTTTCCGTTGACCGGCGCCGGGACCGTTGCTGAAGCGGCCGCCCCATACAGTCGTCCGCTGATCTTCTTTTTCATGGGCGGCTTCATCATCGGCCTCAGCTTGCAGCGCTGGGGGCTGCACCGGCGCATTGCTTTGGTCACGGTACTGGCCGTTGGGACGGAGCCGGTCAGGCTCATCGGCGGATTCATGCTGGCGACGGCCGTGCTGAGCATGTGGATTTCAAACACCGCCACGGTGATCCTGCTCCTGCCCATGGCTGTGAGCGTGGTGGAAATGTTCAGGCAGCGGTCGAAAGACGCCCGCCAAACAGACGGTACCCGCAATTTCGCCGTCGCACTCATGCTCGGTATCGCTTATGCCGCTTCTATCGGCGGCGTCGGCACCCTCATTGGCACACCACCCAATCTCGTCTTGGCGGCCTTCGTCGAGGAACGCTATGGCGTCAACGTGACCTTGGTCAGCTGGTTAAAGGTGGGTCTGCCCGTGGTATTCGTGATGCTGCCACTTACCTGGCTGTACCTAACCCGGGTCGCTTACCCCGTGCAGCGCGTTGCCGTCGAGGGAGGACGCGAGCTGATTGCAGCGGAGCTGCGCAAGCTCGGCCCCATGAGCCGAGGCGAGTGGACCGTGCTGACGGTCTTCCTGCTCACGGCCCTGGGCTGGATCACGCGGCCCCTGCTCGTGCGTTGGACCGGACTGACCGGCCTCAGCGATCCGGTCATCGCCATGGTCGGAGCCTTGTCTTTGTTCGTCATCCCGGTAAACGCCCGTAGGCGCGAGCTGGCTATGGACTGGAACACTGCCAGGAAGCTCCCTTGGGATGTCTTGCTGTTGTTTGGAGGGGGACTCAGCCTGGCCAGCGCGCTGGCCCGGAACGGAGTGGACGTGCACCTGGCCTCCGGCTTTCTTGGCCTGGAGGGGACGCCGACGATCGTATTTCTGCTGGCGATGACAACAGTGGTGGTGTTGCTAACCGTCGTCGCCAGCAACACGGCAGTCACAACAACCCTGTTGCCGGTGCTGGCAGCCACCGCCGCTGCACTGGGTATGGCCCCCAGCGTCGTCCTCACCGCGGCCACGCTGGCTGCCAGCTGCGCCTTCATGCTGCCCGTGGCGACGCCCCCGAACGCCATCGTGTTCTCGTCCGGATTCGTCACTGTCGCCCAGATGGTAAAAGCAGGCCTTGGCCTCAACATCGTAGCCATCCTGGTGATTTCCCTTCTCGTAAACTATCTCGGACTGGCGACCCTGTTCTAAGCCGCGGGCGAGAGGTACTTCTAGCTCACGGCGAGCCGTATACTGTTGTCATCGCTCCGTAACAACGCCCCGAGCGGGATTTCGGGACTTCTGCTTGAGCAACGCCACTACCCATACCGAGAGTACTCCCGTGGATTCGAAAAAACGCTCGACACGCGCTCACTGTGGGAAAGGAAAGTTTCCCACCGGCATCAATCTGCTGCGGGATCCCATTCTGAACAAAGGCACGGCATTCACGGAGGCGGAACGGGACGCCCTGGGGCTGCACGGCCTGCTGCCAGCCTGCGTCTGCAGCCTGGACGAGCAGGTTGAGCGCGTGTTGGTCAACTACCGCCGCAAAACCAGTGATCTGGAACGATACGTCTACCTTGTGAACCTACAGGTCCGCAACGAAACGCTGTTCTATCGGGTGATCCAGGACCACCTGGATGCGATGATGCCGATCATTTATACACCAACGGTCGGCGAGGCCTGCCAGAAATACGGACACATTTACCAGCGCCCCAAGGGCGTGTTCATCACCACCAACGACAGGGGGCGTGTGGCGAAAGTGCTGCGGAACGCCCCCTGCGCCGACGTGCGGATAATCGTGGTTACCGATGGTGAGCGGATACTGGGACTTGGTGACCAAGGAGCGAACGGCATGGGCATTCCCGTGGGCAAGCTGTCCCTGTACACCGCGTGTGCCGGCGTCCGGCCGTCCCAGTGCCTGCCCGTGACCCTGGACGTGGGCACGGATAACGAACCCTTGCGGGAAGATCCTCTTTACATCGGCCTGAAGCAGACGCGTGTGCGGGGCGAACTGTACGACGAGCTGGTGGAAGAGTTTGTGCAAGCGGTGCAGGAAGTGTTTCCCAAGGCGCTCATTCAATTTGAAGACTTCGCCAACCGAAATGCCTTCCGGCTGTTGCAGAAGTACCAGGACCGGGTATGTGCCTTCAACGACGATATTCAGGGCACGGGCGCTGTCGCCTTGGCCGGGCTCTACGCTGCACCCCGCCTCGCCGGCACGCGGTTTGCCGACCAGAAGTTCCTCTTTCTGGGCGCGGGCGAGGCCGGCATCGGCATCGGCGACATGATCGTCGGCATGTTAGTCGAGGAAGGGCTGACGCCGGAAGAGGCGCGCGGCCGATGCTGGTTCGTGGATTCCAGGGGCCTGGTCATCAAGGCCCGAGCGGACCTGAATGCGCACAAGCTCAAATACGCCCATGACCACGAGCCAGTCGCTGATTTCCTGTCGGCGGTGGAGACCTTGGAGCCCACCGCCATCATCGGCGTCTCCGGTCAACCGGGGTCTTTCGGCCAGTCGGTTCTCCAGGCCATGGCCCGCTTCAACGCGCACCCCATCGTTTTTGCCCTGTCCAACCCCACCTCCAAGGCCGAGTGCACCGCCGAGGAGGCATACAGGTGGAGCGACGGGCGCGCTATATTCGCCAGCGGCAGTCCCTTCGAACCTGTCAGCCATAACGGCAAGATCCACGTGCCTGGCCAGGGCAACAACGCCTACATCTTCCCAGGCGTCGGGCTCGGGGCCATCGTAGCGGAATCCCGCTTGATTACCGACGAGATGTTCTTCGCCGCTGCCAAGGCCCTAGCCGCCCAGGTAACCGACGCGGATCTAGCGCAGGGCAGAGTCTATCCCCCGCTGGCCAATATCCGGGGCGTGTCGGCCGTGATTGCCAGGGCCGTGGCGGCGATCGCTTACGAGCGTGGACTGGCGCGCCGCGAGCAACCGGAAGACCTGATGCAGGACATCACGGCGCAGATGTACCAGCCTGTCTACCAGAGCTACGTCTAGCCCGGATTTCTCACCAGGAGGACCTCGGAGTGGAGATTATGTTGGCAAACTCAGCACATTGGCTTCACCGAGCCCGCCTTCCTTGTGAACAGCCTGTCCTATTCGGCTCTTGGCCCACTCTGGCTTTGCATCTTGACCGATCCCCCTTGAGACATAGCTACAGCTATGCCTCTGCGGGCGATCGGCCAATCTGCTTTGCCAGAGCGAACCAAGATTCCGAATCCCGGTGAGAAATCCGGGCT
>JAAUXT010046979.1_pt1 | contig 14561 bp, 13 predicted proteins | sample 7278171 | NCBI WGS metagenome assembly JAAUXT01 (sample SAMN14350112, study PRJNA611818) | marine sediment metagenome | isolation source: surface marine sediment (1.8m) | place: French Polynesia: Moorea | collected 2018-08 | reverse complement strand
GGCAGAAGCACTGAGTGTGTTTACTCAAACACACACACACACACACACACACACACACACACACACACACACACACACACACACCGTAAAAGCGCGAACGCAACACCAGGCAACACTCGCACAGAACCAACAACACTGAAAAAGCGCCTGCAGCCATTTTCCCATTGTGATCCAGATTTCCTCGTTGGATCCATCTCTGTATCTAATCCGGGGAGATACCCCGGGAGGGAGGGAGGCAGCGCGGACTCCTGCACCCGCCGCACTCTGACCTTCGGCCCTGGTCAGTAGCGCATTGTGATCCAGCCCACCCCGCCCCGCCTCCCTATCTCTGATGAGGGTCGGACGTGAACCAACCACGCGTAACTCGATGCCAGGTGGAATCTGAGGGCTGCTGATCAGGACCAAAGAGGTTAGAATGGTAAGAGGCCACGCTTCATGAGATGTACCTGGTATGTCGATTTTTCTGGTGTGAAGAATTGAAAATGTGTGTTCCCACATGCATGGTGGCTTGTGGCAGAGATCCAGCGCAGATGCAGACATGTTGGTCCTGCGCGTGGGTTTTGCTGCGCGCGCACACACAAACACGCACGGACACACACACACACGTCTTCACTGCAGAGAGCATGTCTTGTCCCATTGCCCCTTCTCTGGCCTGACCCCTGACCTCCCGGTACCCATGTTCCTGTGCGTCGGTCAGTTCTCCTCATTGTTACTCGATCCCCACAGATGCTCGTAGCTCCAGGTGAGACTGATACAGGGAAGCTCAGGCTGAGTTAGATGGACCCTGGGATCCAAAGATTCTGATGGGAAAAAGATCCATTTCCTGATAAATCAATGTGACATGACTCAGGTGGAGATAATCTTCCCTTGACACGCGCGGGATCTACATTGTTCCCTCTCTGGGGGCACCGGGTACACTGATACCCCTCACATCTGGATTCTGACCTCTCAGTGGTCAGTTTGAATCAGGAGCTGACCGGTGCTGATGGTCTGTGGATTGAGACGCTGAGTTGAGGCAGGTGCGCGGACCGCCCCTCGGAGACGCAGGGAGAGACGCTGGGGTCGAGCTGGGCTCTGATTGGTCCAGACGGGCGTTTCTCGGGGAAACAGATGTTGCGAACTTTGGCAGGATGAGAAGTGAAGTGTCCAGAACAGTTGACACCATAACCAAGACAACTGCCTTGAAAACACGCGGCCTCCCATAATAATAAGCCACCCATGGAAGTCGAAATCGAACAGGAAGTGATCAAGCCCTCTGGTGGTCAAAATAAACGACGATCTTGTGGTTGTCTGCAAAACTTCCAACTCCAAAACACGGTACCCAGTGGACATTTTGCCGTGGAAAGTTTGACCTGCAGCCCAAGTCATACGGGAGGCCCAAGTATCTCTCAGTGCCCAAGTTGCAAACGTTACGTCGTCAGTGTCGTGAAACCTGAGCCGAACGTTGTGCACATCGAGCAGATACGGAGCGGAACACAGAGGCGCGTTATCTCACGGACCGCCCTATCTCCCAACATGTATCTTCATCCTTCGCAATTATCTGAGGCACAAAGGGGAGATAGGCAGGCAACCAGAGCGCTGAAAACTGACGCAGAGTCGGGCTTGTGTTTCGCGCAGGGTGCGTCACGACTTGCGTTCATGCGCAAATCAACGTGTCTTGGTGCCGGATGCTTCTTGGGCGTTTCGTCCCTCTGTGTGTACTTGTGGGGGTGGAGGCTGCTTCAGAATGGGCGCGGGGGCGGGGCTTGTTGTTTGCACAGGGATGCGTCGCGTAAAGAACGATTGGGTCAGGCAGTATTGTATTGACTTGTCTGGATGTGTGATGCGTGAGGCATCCATTGTGAACCAGGCGTATGAATCCGCTATGTACGATGCAACAGAATTGGCGGGTTGTTGACGGACGGGGCTGTACAACAGAGGGTCGGTGCCCCCCGCGCCGCGCCGTGCGGCCTCAGAACGAGATAATCACCCAGCACAGGGAAGAGAAGGGGCAGGTGAGGGGCTGCAACGCCGTCCCTGCAGGGTGGGGCTGAGGCTGCAGCGCCGTCCTTATGGTGTGGGGCTGAGGCTGCAGCACGTCCTTGCAGGGTGGAGCTCAGGCTGCAGTGCCTGCCCTGCAGTGTGGGGTAAAGGCTACAGCACTGTCCCAGTTGCGTGGGGCTGAGCCCAGGCCTTCCAACCTTGGCATGAAATTTTGGGGATCTGGGTACAATTCAACACCCATGACTTTGGTTTCTGAGACTTTTGTTGCAGTTCATTTTCCCCAGCCAACTTCCCTGAATTCAGGTTGCAGCACCCACCCCCTGTCCTAACCCGCTACAGGGACGGCCCCTGCACCCTCCCCCCCCCCCCGCACCTCGGCCCGCACGTGCCTCTCCCCTTTGTCCCTGCGCGGCGTCCATAGATGCATCCTCACCCGGCAATCAGCACCGATCTAAGCGTCCGCCCCACGTCCGGAATGCGAATGGACGCGCTTTATTCGTTTGTACCAGGTATCCTCGCTTTGTTCAGGTGTACAGGGCGAGAATAGATGCTGTGGGTTCTTGGATCGCGGGGGTTTGTGCGTGATGATCGTGTCTGAATGAGTCAGATGGGAGGCGGAAGTTGAATCCGGCGTTTGGAAATCAGGGCGTGAAGGGAAATACCTTGGAATTGTTTTGTGTGTGGTGTGTGCGTGTCTGTGTCTTTGTGCGTGTGCGTGTCCCACCATTCCTCTCAGGTGTCAGTTGTTCCACGTCCGATCAACTCAACAACGGCGCCACTGGAAGCTGTCCCAACAGACACTAGAACGTCAGAGTCGGATGTCAACTGAACAATGATGCTCCTCTTTTCTGGATGGGTCGCGTGTGGTGTCTTTCATGTGTTGCGCCAGCGCAAGTCAGCAGATCTGCTGTGTCACAAGTGACGACGCAACCCTGCATTGACTTGTGCGGGGTCGCCACGCACCTCGCCTCCACTGTGACCTCTGCCCTATCAACGGCGTTTCCGGGAGCCGTTTCCAGGGCAACAGCGTCGCCGCGTCGTGAATCAGCGTCGGCGGAGGTGATAACAACCTGCGTCTGTGGTTCGGAGATCTCGTTCTCCGTCTACCTGGAGAGAAGAGGAGCGGAGAGAGGGGCAGAGAGACCACCCTGTGAGCTGCTGGAGTCGCTACAGGTGGTGGGGCTGGCTGGTGGCAGAGCAGAGGTGCTCGTGGAGTTCGGGAACTGAGGTTTGCTGTACGTGTACCTGGGGTACCTATTGTCCCACAGGCGTTCAAAAACACAAGGTCCGAAGTCCTGAAGAATTTCCCGCAGAATCATTCTCTGCAGGTTGTTGACCTGTGACCTTTGTCAGACAAAGCGCGCCTCCCTGCAGAAAAGAGCGCGGGGCGCCTCGGCCACTCGTTATTCAGTGGAGAAATGAATGGGGCGTTTATCGTATTGAAATGTCAGGGCGACGTTACGGGCGAGGTGGGGCATTCCGGGGGAGTTCCCGTCGCCCCCTGCTGCCCCCCCCCAAGCCCCGCTGGCCGCATTCTGCACAACGTGAGACACAAAAAGACTGCGGTGCGGGAGGTCGGAGGGGGATCATACAGAAACAATCACTTCTGATTGTGGGGTGGAGTCAGAGAACATCACCTGAGGGGCGCGAATTGTATTGTGATGCGGGATCAAAGACGGAGGTCCTGCGTTGTCAAGGCAATGGGCGCCGTTTCGCTTGGGCGTCGCCACGCGTGCAGATTTAAGCACAGGTGCATTGCATGGCACATTCAGTGTGAAGGCGCAAAGTTCTCGTCCTCAGTGACACACTGAAATAAAGTCGCGGAAATATTGAATTCAAGAACGACTCCCCCCCCCGAAACCCTGACCCTCCCTCCTCATCCAGGATCCACTTCTACCTGCGCTTCTCCTTTCTCTTCTGGTCCGTCTGCGATAAATCCGGATTATCCGCTTAATCCACGCTATCGGCGGATTATTAGTTTTGTTGCGCAGCTTATTGTTGAGTCGTGGGGGGCATTGGATCACGCGGGTGGTCCCCACTTACCTCTCTGTCTCCACGGGTACCCGGCCTATCTGAAGGGTGCATACCCCTGTAGTGGGTGCATACCCTATCTATCTAATAGGGCACGGGTATAAAAAGGTGTTGTTCCGGAGTGGATGGGGCACAATGGAGCCAGGAACAATGCGCCCTGAGAGCCTGGGGCGGGTTCGGGGTTTGTTCTGGATGGGGCTCACTTGGGATGGAATCCGCGATCTGGATTGGAAAGTGCGATTTGGCGGAAATTTTCAGGTGGAGTTGGATTGTGATGCAAGATTGAAGAATATGCGCACACACACGAAAACACACACACACACACACACACACACGTGTCCTTCGCACGAACACACACACACCTGCACACACACACACACACACACACACACACACACACACACACACACAGAATGTGCCCTTCGCACTGTAAATCCAACGGCCTTTGCTGGGTTCAGTTTGGTTTGTTTCTGTGGTGCAAAACGTCATTGTTCAGAAATCAGAAAAGCAGTTTGTTCGCACAGCGGTATGCAGCAGCTCGCTACATCCCGAACTCTGTACATCAAACGTAACGAGAGACGCTCCAGATCGTGAATCCATCTCCGGAGCGGTGGTTTATGTGAGGAAGCCCCCGGTGCGGAATCCACAGTCTCCGTCTTCTCTCCCTCCACGTGGCTGTGTTCGTGCTGTTTGTCTGTCTCACATTGGGTGCGTCAAGCGGTTTCCACATTGGTTCGCTTGACGCTGGCGTCAACATTTAGCATTGAACCAAATGATGGAATTTTGACGTCAGCCCAAAAACGACCGCGCGTGGCCAATGTGAAAACCCCTTCAGTCGTTGCTTGCATTGGTTGGTCAGTGGGCTCTGCGTTGACTCAACGCGTGACGCATCCAGTTTGAACCTGACCTGAAGGCGCCACGTTCTCGGCGAGGTTCGCAACACGAGAAAAAGCGCGGAGTGTGTCTCTTCAGCTGAGGCTCAGGCGGCGCGAAGATAAGCATTGTCTGAGTGCACAACAACACAGGGAGCCAGGGGCCTGCAGATCCAGGACTCAAGGTGTGCAGGGCTGGTGTCGTCTCCTTTGTGAGACCTTGCATTGTGTGGTTGATTGACCCTGAAAGACTTGAGGTGAGGAATGACACAGTTTTCCTGCAGCCGGGATCATTGCAGTTTGCAGTCCCGATTTGCACCCTGCGTGAGTTTTCTGCAGAAATTCAGGCCTCGGGAGTCGCACCATTTCCGGTGGTGACTTCAACTTCCGGTGGACCCTGCCTCCTCCGCTGGACCCTGGCTCCTCCCCTGGTAGACCCTGACCCCTCCCATGGCCCCTGGCTCCGCGCTGGTCTCCCTGTTCACGATGCGTCAGCGCGGCACCTGGACCGTGTCTCGCAGCGCCGCCTGGTTTTGCGTTGCTTTCTCCCGCCGTAGACAATACAGGCGGCGGACTCTGTGTGTTTGTGCAGAGAAAACCCGCAGCTGTCGGAATTCACACGTTGCAGCTCGAGTTCATCTGGGTTTTGTTCCGAGGCTCTTTTCACCCCGGATGCGTTGCTGCGTTGTCAGTCCTAATGGGTGGTGAGTCGGACGTGGTACCCGTTGAGAAAAGCGACCTGTGACCCAACCACTGTAAACCCACCTCGCTGACGAGAACACGCACATCGGGGTTGGTGTTCTGATTTGGGCAGAGGTGTGCCTGTTTTCTGTGACCTGGCATTTGAAAAGACGGACATCAGCAAGGGTCCAGTTTCCACGCACAATCCACACACCTCGGACCAGATTGACAGAGAAATCCTACTCAATCCAGCTTCGTCCCCTTCTTTACGCACCCCTGCACTCGGGTCGTCCCGTCTCCAGGGCGGAGGGTTTACAAACCGGGGCGCGGGCTCCACTGACCCAGTTGGTAGCGTCGCTGCGTAAAGCGAGACGGGTCGGGGGATAAACGCAGACGGCACCGAACAAAGCGATCCGATTGCGTAAGCGATAAGCGCCGAGTCGAGCCGTATTGTTATGTTTCGGTGTACACACACCGGGGGGCGCTGTGGGGCAGGGCGGGGCCCTGAAGGTCGCTTTTTGACGTCATTTTGGTGTTCTGAAGCCAAACTGACGTGATACGAGGAAGAATGGAAGTTTTACAGTGTCTTCCGCTGGTCAACTTTGACCTTCAGGTCCAAACACAGAAACTCACAAAAATGACCTGGGGACTTACTTTGTGTTTCTGGTGTCACTTTGGTTGGCAAAACTGCACTGAAAAAGCCCAAAATCTACACTGTCTGCGACGGATTCTGAGAGTGTCTCGAATGATGCATTCTTGCATCAGTCAAATAATGGGACGTGCAACACGAGTCTCTTTGAGTAAATTTTTTGAGTATCTTTGTTAGTATTTACTGAGTAACTCGAATGCCACTGAACGCATTTGAACCTCCGTCTGTATTGGACCACGTGCTAAGGTTTCAATGGCTTTGTGGAACTGAACTCCCCCGGAGTAAATTGAAGGGGATTGAATATCGCGGAATCGCCGCTTGGTTCCCCTTAGTCGTCACTTTGATAGTCGTGGATAGTTTTGCGGGGTTGATGTAAATATTTCTGCGTGTTGTTTGAACGGGAGGGAAAACACACCGGATTTGAGGGAACCTGACCCACGCTTCTGTGGATTTTGAAAACTGGCCCCTCAGATTGGGGAACTCTCAGGAACACAGCTGCTACTCAAGTCTTTCTGTTGAAACACAGACGAAAGCTGGAGCCTTGTCATGACACAAGTCTGTTCCAGAGTCATTCTGAATGGCTTCAGCTTCAAGGCCAAAAGAACTCCTGTTGACATCTGTGGATCTGGTCAACCATTCTTCAGCCTGAAACAAAGTGGGCCATTGGTCACCACTGAACTTTCTAATCTTCAAGAGCTGAAGTTCCGCAAGTTTGTGCTTCGAAACAAGTGCGAGGCAAGAAATAGCCAAGACATTATCTCGAAATAGTACCCTGCAGTACATGTACGTAAGGTGAGACAACCGATGTTCCTTTTCAATAACAATACAAAAAAGCCGTTCGCTGAGTGGCTCATTTGTTACACGGCGATTCATCCACGTGACGTTATCAGCGGCTCGTAAACCAATCAGAGCCCGGGAATCTCCACCACCCGTCTTCATCAGGACCAGAAATGAAAACCCCGCTCCAACTAAAGGTGACGAGCGATTTATGCGAAACAACAGACGGTGGATAAAGGTGGATAATTTTGTGTGCTGAGAGGCGGGCCGCGCTTATGAAGATTGAGCGTCCGCAGTCCAGGCCTCGTACCCGCTGGGTGCGTCATGCCCCACGACCCTGTACGAGCCAATGGGCGCTGCGTCGCTTTGGGTCGGGTTGACCCGTACAGGGACGCAGCGCGCGGCGCACGCACTGAGAACGAGGCCTTCAGATTTAGTGGCGGGAGAAGAAAGGCGGGAGATAGGCTTGTGACGGGTTTACGTCCCTGTGAAGTGATCCACTTTGTACTGGGTCTGTTTACTGGTCTGATTGTTCGGTGGAGGAGGCAGTACATTGTACTTCAAATATTTTGCACAATACGTCTTGTGGGTCTCCACTGCATTGTTGTTTTGTTGGCCAATTTACGGACCTAATTCCGGGTACAATTCAAAGGCTTGCCGGAAGTGGTTTCGTCCCGGACTTCCGGTGAACAACTTGTCTGGTGAAAGTCCTTCGCAGACACCCGTGAAGATGCGTGAGGCATTTCCTTCGAGAATTCTTTCTTTGCGGTCGCAGTGTCACAAGAAAGAAAACTAAACTGAAGATCTCAAGATTTGGGGAAAGCTGGCCTGTGCATTTTGAACGCGGAACTCATGGTTCTTCAGCGCCAAACACCTTCTGAAAGAGTCTTCCTCGTGAATGACCTGTCCAGTTGAGCTCCTTCCAAGCTCTTTGGTCCCTGAAGGTTTTGCGTTTCAGGCAACAATCAAGTTTCTGCAGTCAGCTCACAGCGGGGCAAAGCCGCGTCGAACATTAATCAGTTCTCAAGAAAAACCTGCCGTGTCGGACCAGGATAAAGAAAATAACACAACTAAGCCTCGCCTGCTCGGCCTGTCATATTAGACGCAGATCCCTAATAAAGACGTCAGCACCGGGCCTCTCCTGCCCGAATTATATTGGGATTTTTGGGATAAAGGAGCGAAAAGCACAAAGCTGAATGCTAAAGACTTGTGAAGTTTCCGCGCCATTTTCACACGGCGTCGCGTGGTGGGATTCCGCGACGTCAATTTTGTGACGCTGCGCGGGAAACTGCAGGGGAAATGGCGCGAAAAGTGCCCGCGTCGTTTTGGACAGGGTTTTGAGTTATGACAGTAAGCGGCAGCTTATCATTGTCCGTGGCTAAATTGGACAGGGCCCTGGCTGTAATAGAGGCGCGTAAAAATAATAGTTCTCGAGCCGACCGCCACAGATTAGAGGCAGATCAGAGGCTGTTAGCTGGGGATTAAGGTTGTTTGCTATTCAAGTGGGGCTGCAGGGCGCTGGTATTTATGCGGGGTGTGTAGGGGTCCCCCTCCCCCGGGTCCCCCTCCTCCGGGGCCCAGGCTCTTCGCACCTGCGGTCCCCGAGTGACCAATAAGAGGGATCAGTGTCCACAGTGGCCGGTGCGGCCGTCAACACTCGAGCTTGTTGTTCCGAGGAGCCTCAGGCCTGGTTCACACTGGACGCACCTCATGGCCATGTTTGGGGCAGTGTCCTGGGCAACGCAACACCCATTGACAAGCGCTGTGGTTCGCTGCACCGTTTGCGGAAAATTCGCGGACGCACCGTGTGGTAATGCAAGACGCAAACAAGCTGGTCAACGCAGCGACCCTCCACGAACCCGGACAGGGAACGCCATGGCGCGTCTGTGCAGTGAGCGTCCATCGTGAACAGGGCCTGAGCTCCTGGGTAGGGAGACTGTGCGTGAATGTACAATGACCGTTGTACGACCAGGTGCCGTGGTGGTAATGCCCGATAAACGCCTGTTCCTGAGGACTATCGACAATGTGTCCCGGACCAGGATTGATGGTGCAGTCCAGATTGGATCCAGTGCGGCTCGGAGGTGGATCCAGGGACTCCGGAACACTGTGGGTCAGAACCAGATCCGAAGCTCCAGAACCACGGGGCACCCTTGGGTCTGTTCTGGCCCTCTTGTTCAAGGAATTTTGACCAGTTCATATTGGACGCGTCCTGAATTGTGTCCCTGATTCACCCTGATCAGACCAGTGGGCACTTCGTCTTGTTTGGACCGAGCTTGGTTTCGTGAAGTGGACAGAAAAAGTTTGGTTCTCCAACAATCTGTGAATATCACCGGACCCAGGAGAGCCAAATCCAAACAACCCAATGTTTCTTTTGATCAGTTACGTTCATTGAGTCCCGCACAAATGTCCATTCTTGCCTCACTTGTAGTGGTCACGGCACTAAAATTGAATTTCACCCCTGACTTGCCCGCTTCATCTTGAAAAGATTTTCAAAACCCTGACCCAGACAAAAGTCTTGTCATCATTCCAGAGAAATTGAGCCCAAGCAGAATTCTTGGGTAACCCACCATTTTGTGGATTCCTGTGAGATTTTCAGGGCCTTGTGTGGCAGCTTTGTCCGGGGAAACTCAAAAGAAGCAAAGAAACATTTGTCCAGATCCTGAAAGATCCTTTCTGTGTGCGGGATCTGAGAAGGTGAACTCTTTAATTGGGCGCACAAAGGCCGAGTCCTTCTGAAGCAATCAGGGCTGCAGCGTACTGCAGGCGTCACGCGCTGCGTCCCTGTGCAGGTCAATGGGCGCTGCGTCGCAGATACTGCAGTCCCAATGGACACGGACTGTTCAGCGATACGTACAACACCCGTTGCCTTGCGGAGGGATGCAGCGTACAACGCATTCAGTGTGACGCAGGCCTGTGGGTCCCACAAAGCGCACATCTCTGCCCCTGTACATTAGAGGAAGGCTGTGCCTGTGAATACAGAGGCTTTGTCCCTGTGTAACAATGCTGAGAGAAGCGCTGTCCGCTGAATTGAGCAGGAAGGACCCGGCGCTGCCGGACAGCGCGGGTACTCAGGGGCAGGGTGGCGAGGCGAGGCTCCAGCCCCAGTAGACGTGTGACACGGTGTGGTCGTAGAATGCGTTTGTAAAGAGCGTGGAGAGTGGATGTGGATCACAAGATTCAGTGCGAGCACGGGAGCATGTCAATCACACTGTCCTGGTTGACGCCCCGATGGCTCAGGGTCGTCTGGGTGTTGGAGCCGAGAGCAGCGAGGTCCTCCCAGCGTCTGTCAGTTCGCATCACGGGGGACACGCAACGACGTAGCGGCGTAGCGCCTCAACACAGCGCGTCCAGGGGCGTGACGCACAATGCAAACTAAAAGTGTGTCCCCCCGGGCCTCGGTACGGCGGTGGCCCCCGCCCGGAGCCCGGTGAGTGAACGTGAGTCCGCTGCTCACAGCGATCAGGGTAATTGTGCGGCTTAAAGAATGCATCAATTACCGACGAACAATCAAAGCGCTGCCCCCTCCCTCCCCCTCCCACCACTACGCCGTGCTGCGGGGTCAACCGCTTCATTCAGATGGCTGGGGAGAAACTTGAAGAAACTGAATAAAATGTACCTTTGTCCCTTCGTTTGACGAAAGTGCCTGCGATGGCGGAAACAGTGCTCAGTGCACCCGGCAAAGCGTTGTGCCTCAGCAAATCTTCGTGCAATTGTTCATTCGTCCACTTGTTTGACTTGAATAGCGCCAATGCGTTCTCAACACTGTGCGACCCAGCGCCCATTCACTTGATAAGAAGACGCAACTGAGCCTGAAACTGAACTACAGTAGTCTTGGTCACTCAGCCCCCATCTCTCCCCAACAATGAGAGTGAATGGGGGACCGGACCCCGGCCCGGTCTCCCGGGGAGATGTACGGGGCCGCGGTGACAGCCGGAGATAGCGAGGATTGTGTGTGTCACAAAGCTGCTGCCGAGGCGCCCGATCCGACGCCCCATCTCCCTCATCACTCACCGCGGGGGGGGGGGCGGAGCGAGGGGTGCTGCGGCAGGGGGCGGGGTTCGAATCTCGGAGTGCACCGCCGCAGGGCTGGAGGTGTCCAGCGTCTGGGCTTGGCTCGATTGACTTGACTACTCGTGGGTGCAGGCCTGTGGTGGAACCACACATAAATGCGCGGCTCAAGTGATGGTCTCTTGGGTAGCTGTGTGGTGGGTCCGAGGAAGAACGTTGGGTTCCACCAGGCAGGTTCCATCAACCAGAAAAATATATCCCGCAGAGTTCTGAGAGAGTTTGAGAAATATATAGTGCAACCAGCAAAGGTAGCCGTTTGGATGAGGACGGTCTTTTCCCCCTGCAACGTAGATTTTGCCCTTGTCGCTTGAATCCCGGTGTCTTCACACCGAGTCACCATCACCATTCAGAGTGTCGACGGCGGCGAATAATAATGGCCCCGGAGTCATTTTTATCTGTGAGCTGTCGCGCGCAATCCCCAACGATCAGTTACTATATTGTATGGCTTTGTTAGCTGTCCGACCCCCGTCCCTCAAAAACGCCGTCTCCAGAACGCGCCGTTCGAGGTCAGTTTGGGGCCGGAAACAAGGACGCGGCGTCAAATACGGATTTGGGAATCGGCGGCGTTTTCGCAGCGTGATCCCCTATTCTCGCCTTCACTTAGCGAGAGACAAGGCCCTTTATCCCCCTCGGGGCCGGGGTCCAAATCCCCTGGGGCCCGCGCACTAATACCCGCGGGATGACTCGGGCTTAGCGCCGCTCCCACGTGCGTAATGAGTAACTCATTTATCTGCGTTTTCGGCGCACCCCGCCTGACAGGCGCACAATCCCCCGTCATTTATTATCGCTCAGGGCGACGTGTGACAGGAAGAGACGGGTCGGGACTACAATGATGGGTACGGAATATTCTGCTCACGCCGATTCTTCCGCGCAATGGTCTGACCTTTTGAGTGGGACTCACGAGAAGAACCTGGCGAGGGCACGAGTTGACCTCATTTTCTTGGTGACCTTGGCCAAAATGACCTTCAGTGTTCGTGGTTTCTCGACACGTGCTTTGTTCAAAACGTCTAGAAGAACAGGGACACAATGCCTGTGCCATAAGCTGGGGGGGGGGCGGCTTGAGGTCCTTGGTTGAAGTTTCCTGGGTCCCTGCAATGCAAGTCTTCATGGTGAATCAGTGGTCCTCAGAGTGCATTCGATTCCACCAGGGAATTTCTCCCATTTATCTCTTCTGGTGTCGTGGCTAAATCCCGAACCCGAGTCCTGAGACAAGAGGACGACAGGACAAGAAGCGGTCCTGTCGGGTCAGTGTGCACGCGGGGGAGGATCCCCGGGGCGGGGCCACTGGGGTGGAAGGGAGGCTTTGTGCTCACGTTAACACCAGAGCGCCGTCCTTGCAACGCGCGAGGCAAGGACGGGTGTCTGCATGGTTCAGTTCAGGATGGGGCGCAAAGGGGCATGGGGCTGCAGCTTCATTTCTTGAGCGTTTCGTTGTTGTATGACGCTGGAAGTTTGTCGCTGCCGGGAGGTTGTAGCTCCAATCATTTTCACTGACCCTTGCTGCGGGGACGACGTTGCGGTGCTGAGTCCCCGCCCTTCCCGGGTCGGGCTGTGTGTGACGGGGCGGGAGACGCTGCTGTTCCCCTCACTGCGTCCTGATTGCCGTGTGAGCGTCGGGCGAACAAAGCGACGCCGTCAGGGCCTGTCTCCCCGGGGGTCGGGTCTTGTCTCCCGCGGGCCCGCTGTCTCCCTTCGCCGCCGCCGTCCGGGCCCCCGCCCGGCCCAAACCCGTGGTGCTTCCCCCTGTCGCGCCTCTTGCCTCTCAGGATTTGTGTGACGGATCCGGGACAGTAGCAGCTTCAGGTGTGAGACGGTGCTTTTGTCGAGATGTTGATTGGAGGGGAGGGGCTCTGACCCAAATTTGCCAAATTGAAAGAATTTTGCACAACAAAATTAATTTCAGGGTGTCTCTTCCCCCATGGATCAGCCCCTGGATTCGCCCCATCTTGCGCGCAGTGCTGCAGAGTGACCCGCTCTGTAGCCTCGGGACGGATACAACTTCTCTGTTTGGATTCCACAGGGGATTAATTTTCGTTCTGTTTTCATCTGAAATATCCGAGACGGGAACCTGAGCTCTCAAAGACACTTGTGTCAGGTGGAGATGCGTCTGGTTCTGCAGGCTGTTTCTTTTGCTGTGGCGTTGCTTCACACCACGTGTGTCGTGAAGGCGTTCTTGTGCGTAGCGTCGTTGTGGAAGCAAGCAGACGCTGGGGTACTCACTGGACGCAGGGCCCATTGACCTTTGTATGGACGCCAAGCACGCACATGCTGATTCTTGTGTAAGTTTTCTGGCAAAAATGCAATGCGTGACGCACCCAGTGTGAACGGTCGCAGTTTCTGCAGTAAACAGTGGGAGAACAGACAATGAGGGGTTTACATCGTGAAGTGGCCCCTCCAAACAGTCGGGTACCAAACAAACACACTCGTCTGTGTCCCCAGGGGGACCACGTCTCTGATGGGAGGACGAGGAACAGGTTGTAGCGCCACGCGCAACAAAGGAACAAATCCAGACAGAAAATTTGGTTCGTGGTGGACCCACAAAGCTACACGAAAGATGTATTGAACTTTGTGGGTGGACCTGATAGCAAAAAGTTCTTCTCCCATTTTCGTTTTCTTCCTTCAATGTGAAATTGGTTTCGTGTTGCCACGTAAAGTCTTGCATTCTTGGGGAACAAAAGTTCGTTGCGCAAGAAAACACCCCAGAAGTTTGAAAATTTCGTGTGAAACTGAAGATCCTCAGAGGAGATGCCGAAAACTGTGTCTGTTGCGCACTAGTGTTTCGCGGCGGGAAATGTGACCCGAGTGTTGTAGCGCTGAGGACACCGGGGCGGGGTCGGAATCCGGGACGGGCGAGCGACGGCGGGGGGGGGGGAGGGGGGAGCGGGACTGAGGGGGGAGGGAGAGACAAGAAGAGACCATGTTCAGATTCAAACTGTTGTGCCCTTGCCCTGTGTCCACGGGTGCCTCTGGACTTCAATGAGCAAGCCAGGGAACCAAGCACGGAACTGAGGTTGTGGAAGGCTCAGAGGCTGTGCCACGTTTTCGCAGGTTTCTGTAGTGGGAGAGTATCTGGGCAGCGGTGGTGTAGATGAACCTGCTGATCACAGGTGATCTCTCCCCTCGTTAGGGGCTGCGGAGGATCGGGGGTGTAGATCCTGAGCTGTTCGACTAACCCGGTTCCGGAGTCGAGGGGTGACTCGGTGCGTTCTGATCCCAGGATCAAGATCCAGAGCGTTCTGCAGTGGCGGATACACTGTGAAAGTTGGGTACACTGTGGCTAAGAAGAGCACGCATACACACACGCACGCACTTATTTCTGCAACTTGCACTCAGAAGTTAGGGTTCACTCACGCCTGGGGACAGATTACTGGGAGATAACGTCACGCTGAGCTACATTGAATTTAACAGAGGCGGCCGGCTGAGCGTGGTAGACTGATGGTTCCCCCCGAGGACCTCACACACACCCACACAGAGGTTTGTTGTTCATCGCCTGGTGGTTT
>JAAUXT010056506.1_pt1 | contig 14564 bp, 18 predicted proteins | sample 7278171 | NCBI WGS metagenome assembly JAAUXT01 (sample SAMN14350112, study PRJNA611818) | marine sediment metagenome | isolation source: surface marine sediment (1.8m) | place: French Polynesia: Moorea | collected 2018-08 | reverse complement strand
TTTATAATTCTTGATGCTTTGACGCTCAGCATCAGAACTTGGACAGAAGTACGCCACTAAAAATTATCCTAGTCAAGGCACCCCAATTTGCAGGTTATACACGGCCCTAGCGTAAAACCTTCGCAGGGGGGGGGGCAGGAGCGCCACATTTCTGTGTCAAAATTACAGGGTGGGGGGGAACACGAGGGTCAAACTCAGATTTGCAGAATTTCCTGTCTCATGCACGCGGTTGTTCTCAGGTTGCTGACAAACCTGTTCTACGAGCTCGTTTATCTCGATCAACTTTGGATACATTGTAGATGTACACATCTTCTCGTATTTTTTTGGAGTCGTGTTGAAGTTCGACCTTGACAGCGCGAGCACGTGATCACCGCCTGATAACTCCGTGCTGCATCATCTCTCTTATCACCAAAACAGAGGAGCCACCTGCTGAACACATGACTGACAGACTTTTTCTAGTGTTTTCAAACTGTCTCAACAGTCTGCTCATAAATTTTCATTTTGGCAAAGCTTTTACACCAAGTAGACGCACGGGCTCTTGTGCGAAAACTACCACCACGAGGGCACTTTCCATCAAACATGGGGGCTCTTTCCTGTTTCATTACATGTGTGCACTCATATGTACTCTATATGTTCATATCTCTCTCTTTTGTGGAAAATGCACGAATTGCGCTGAACTGTGAACAAAATTTCCGGTTGACAAGGCAGCGACAGTGAGTTATTTAGTGGCGGCGGGGTCCACCCTCCGAGGGTTTCGTGCTCCACTCTCGATGCGAAGCGGGGTGGGTTGGTGCAAAGTTTATGGGGGACCCTCTTCACGCTGGAGCCGACACGCGGTGCAGTGCGTCGCTTTTGCTGTTTCTGGTCAGTGGGCCCAGCGTTCACTCTGTGAGTGTGAAGAACACATACACGTATACTTGCTTGCCCGAACTTATGCATACAACACTTCACTGTGTGAAGCTCGAAGGTTGTTCTCAGCAGGGTCTGAGTGCCGTTATTCTGCGTATTAATCCAGGAGCTTCTATTTTGGGGAAAGTTTCAAAGGATCAAGCTTTGTGGTGGTGAAGAAAAACCAGGAAATTGAACGTGTCAGAAATTACACAGACACAACAAACGCGTCGGAATTCAATAACTGGCTGACATCATCGTAACCATGTTTCTGCTCAAATGCCATCACAAACGCAAATCACCTTCGCTGTGGACAAAATCACTTGGTTGAAGAAGCTGAATTTTCCCCCGAGTTTGAGTGTTCTTTGAAGTACATAGCGATGTGCGCCACTCCCTTCCTGCAGACGTCCAGAGGCGGGTGAACCAGAGGGTTCCCCTCCAGGGCGGCGGACGGGGTGTGTCTCACCCCCCAATCCAGCTCCTGCAGCCTCCCGAACCCAGAGGGTAGCTCCGAGATGCTGTTGTTCCCGATCCAAAGCGTACGCAGCTCCTCCAGCTCACACACGGCGTCCGGAAGCTCCTCAAGTTCATTCATAAACAGGAGCAGCGCCCCCAGACGTCTCAAATTCCTGACGTCAGAGGGCAGCTCGGCGATGCGGTTGTCACTGACGTCGAGGAACTCCAGGTTCCCAAGACTGCAGATCATCCGGGGAAACCTTCGCAGCCGGTTGTTCACCAGATGGAGACTCTTGAGCTTCTCCAGGCGTCTGAATTGAACCGGAAGTTCCGTGAGGAGGTTGTTGGACAGAGAGAGACGCCCCAGGTTTGCCAGGAGACACACTTCCTCCGGGATGCAGGTCAGCTCGTTCGTGTCCAGCATCAGGACGACCAGACTCTGCAATCGTCGGATGTCAGTCGGAACCTAGAAAAAACACGTGTTCAGGTTTAGAAGTGTTGCTCATTGCAGGGTAGATCAGCAGAGCGGGGACCTTATGGGGCTTGACACACGAAAAGGAACTTCAAGTTGGAGTTTGGGCCCCACCCATGCAGGTTTGAGAGTCTCTGCCCTGAATCCTGGTTCCGCTGGTGGAACCAGTGGACCATGCATCCAACACACTCACGGCCTCCCAGCAAGACTTTGTCCCCCCCCCCTCCGCACACAGGTGCCACACCACACTCCTCAGACATTGTATCCTTCTCCCCTATCCTTCCCACAGTGCACCCTGCATTCCAGGTGCACCTCTCTCACACTCACCTGATCCAGGTGATAGAAGAGACACGCCTCTCTCTCGGGGCCCAGGTCCAGCACCTCAATCTCCCCGTTCAGCAGGAACAGTTCCGGCGGCAGCAGCTCCAGCTCCTTCCCCTTCATCTTGAGACGTCTCCGGGGGCGGAAGGCGGGGCTCCCGGGGGACGGGGTAGGGTCCACCTCGATCCGGAGACGCAGCTGCCTCAACACCGCCTGACTAATTGGGCTCACCATGCTCGACCTGGAATTGAAAACAATGCTTTGAAACAAGATCACATGACCGTGAAGACGCGCGCCATCCAAGGAAATCCAGTGGGTGTGGTCACGGTCATGTTGAGGTGAAAGAAAACAATCCATCAGATTCCACGTCCTGCCTGCCCCCGGCAAGCGAAAGGAATGTGGAGTCAACTGCAACTGCACTGAAAATCTCTGGGGCGGACAACGAAACGAACCAAAGGTGAACGAACCACTTACATTTTGACCTCCAGTTTGTTCAACAGAAGTTTCTGATCGTAAAGGCAACACTTATTGCCAACCATCCACAAAGTGCGAGAACTTTTGCGTATCTTGTATCATAAATACCACAGTTGTGCAAATGGAACGAGCTCCGGTTCAATGTGAACACGAACTTAAACCGTCGGTTCTTCCAGCAGCTTCAGCCTCTCTCTGGTGGATCCAGAGGTCAGAGCAGACTGACTGCATGGAGTTCGAATTTCTGAGGGGCAAGGAGGCACACGAGCACCGCAACGTCAACTTCGGTAGATCTGACGCACAAAACGCAACGGACATCAATTTTGTTCCTGAAGGCTGCACGCTTGCAATCGTTTCGCTGGATCTGTCACAAGACCCGACCTGTTGTTGGGTTTCGGGTAAAAAGTGTTGACTTTCTCCAAGGAAACTCAGAGATAATTTGTTTGAACATGAAATTTGTTTTGCAGTCAGCGACGCTGCCTGTTGGACGAGCATCGCGTCCTTAGCGTTCGTTTTTCGCGTTGCATCGGCGGGAAGTCGACGTACGACGCGTCGACTTGACGCGCATGCGCACAGGTCTGCTGGGCCGCAGCGCGTGACGCATCTGATGTGCACGGAACCAGCCTCAAATCAAATTAAAATCATCGCGTCTGCACGAAATCCCTCTCTGTACGGAATCTCAGGAGATCAATAACCAGGAAAGAGGAAGAGTGAATACCAACAGGTATCTACCTGTTGTATCCGGGTTACACGCACGCAACGTCGTTGGCAGAACGTTGAAAACTCTCGTGTGTTATCTCACCAAACCAGAAAGAAATTTTCACAACTTCAATTCCAACTGAAAAATCCAAGAGAAGACCATTTGTCTCAGCATTGGGTCTGTCTCTGCATGGGGACCTGTGTTTGGAGATTGTGTGAAAGTTCATTGAGTTTGGGACACTTCATGTTTCAACAACTCCACGCACACGAACATGGATCCACACACATTGATCTCACCCATTTCAGAAACTTTTTTTGCGGCGCGAGCGTTTGAACTTTCGAGAGGTTTGCTGAACATTCGAAGTCGCTTTCAATCGCGTTTCTGTGATCTCGGGCCTGTTTACCCAGTAGCCACACACTCAAACACGAGAACCAACACGTACAACAAGATTGCTGAGATTGAATAGATCACGAAAGATTTGTAGCCTTTTAGCAGGTGACCCTGGGGCTGATCCAGAACTGGGTTGGGGACAGGCGACTCCAATTTGGAACAAAATTTGCAAAACATACAGCCGCAGCGGGGTACCGGAGCCCCTACCCCTCAAAATATTCATTTATCCCACCGCGATGTCCAAGCAATTTGTGTGAGGGTCAGACTCTGACTGGATCATGGATCTGGCCGGATGTCCAGATAATTTGGCGCGAGAGCCGACTTCGCTGCTGCCCTCTGGAAAACGTACGAACAACACAGTTTGGCCTTGCTGGAAAATTAGACAAAAAATAGTTCGCACCATTCTCGCAAATAGCTCAGCAATAAAATGCCTCTTGTCCGCCATTTAAATGTTTTTTGGTATTTGGTCTATGTTTTAGTCAATATTTGTTCATTTTTCGGGAAATATACTCAACAGAATTGATGCGCAGGAATATTTGATTTTGTAATACCTCTGTGACGTCACATCAAATCGTCCATTTTGGATGTAGAAAGTAGATGGGTCCGGCGAGGATCCAGTTCGTGGAGCATCTGGCGAATTCTCACACATTCCTGCAGAATTTTACTTTATTTTGAGCGTCTTTCAACTTGCCACAATTCCGCGCAAAAGCACCACGGCCGTAGAGGGGGAAGCTGAACAGGTGAGGCCGAAATCAGGGACGAAACTTTGCGGTGAAAAAATCTGTTGACTGGAAGGTTTTTCGTGATTCATTTCTAAGAATTTTCGTTCGTTCTTTGAATGGTAGAAGTGTTTATGTTTGGCAAGGAAAAGTACATCATCGGCGAGGCTCAAATTGTGCTGGTTTTTCCAGCAATTTCTGGTCGCCGTGTGCTGTTCTAGCCACACCAGTTTCTCGCCAACTTTCACGATCAGGTGATGAGCAGCGATGAACGAATTTCTAAATCTGGATCACGACATCAACTATTCTTGTTGGTGGGGGAGGGGTGAAACTCAAGAATCACACTGTCAATTGTGGCCCGGCGTTCACAGACAATATTTTGAAGCCATTGTCAAGTCTGTTCGGTGCCTGTTACGCAATTGAAACGGTGTGGCGGGACCAACTTGAATGCCACAGTGCTTTCAAATTCTATTGTCAGCTGAAAATCGTCATTGTTGTCCGTTGGAACATGTGCGAGAGTGAAGGCCAGACTCCCGCTATCTTATCTGTGAACTGTTCCATTTCAACTGACCGGAGCAAACTGGTTGCACATATCACTCCAAAATTGGAATCATTGTGATGTGATCATGACACAGGCAGATCAAATGGACGACATTGTGACGAAAGCTGAAAATCCCCCAAATCTCAAATGGCAGTTTTGAAGATTGTGTACTTGTTGCAAGATAACCGAGCACAGAATCACATTGGTCCATTTTGCACAGTCAGTCAGTCTGAAAATATCTTGTGCAACAACCAGCAACACAAAACTGGTTGAACCCATCAGATCATTGAAGCACAAATTCTTCACTTTTACACTCTTCACTATCTTTGTCCAAGCTGCCGTTTGACTCCACACGAAGATACCTGGATCTTGGCTGACTCCTCTGAACGTTGTTTTTTGCAGGGCTGCCCGAGCCGAGCTTTCAACTGCAGCCCTGAGGGCTCCTGCCTCTACAGGCAGCAACTCGACTTCAACGCAGAACCCCCGTGGGACCCCAGCTGATATTTACTGAAGGAGCAGACATTTCAGCTGACCGTGTAAGTGTGCGTGCAAATGTGCGTGCGTGTGCGAGCGAAGGGGTTGTATGACTGCCTGGCACACCGCAAACAATGCGGTGAAATTGTCAGCCTGTGGAATACACATTGAATTGGGGGGGGGGTCGCATTTGTTGTGCTCAAAATTTGTTTTGGTGGATGCAGAGTCGCGTCAAATTTCACACCTGCGGGAATGTCGTTCGAATTCTTCCTCAGATAAACGCTTCGAGGTGTTGTGCAGACTTGGTGCCTGGTGCAACCAAAAAGAATCTTTGCGTGCCTCTTTGTCAGTCGCATCCTTGGTCCGTTGGCATCAACGGTCACGTTCTTTCTCTTGCAGACTGTTGCGTATTTCCTAGCACAACCTACTACTCATCCACCCGGTCATACCTGATTCGTGATTTTTAACTCCTCACCAACGCGTCGCATTATGAAGACCATGCCAGTTCAAGTTACCAAGGATGATTTGACATCGACTCTCTCCAACAAAATTCGAGCCATGGGAAGAGAGGTGAGTACAACACCCACTTCTGGCTGATCGTTTTCTGCCAATGAACTGACCGTTTTTCAGACCACCTCGAAGGAAGTAGAGATGCAAAGAATCGATGACTTTGTCCGCGCTTGGGCGCTGTTTGCCTTGATTTCGTCTGAGAGCTGACCTTTTGTGTTGGACAGGACAAAGAGGACGCTTTCTACGTGGCGGACCTGGGCGATATTGTGCGCAAATTGCGACTGTGGCGCCAGGAGTTGCCGCGCGTTGAGCCGCACTACGGTGAGTTGCGCGATAAACGCGTCCGCATTTCACATTGTTTCGGCCACGAGAGGATGCGTGCCGACCCCGGACCCAGTCTGTGTACCGTATTCACCCGTGTATAGGTTGTATTGAAATGATAGTAATCTCATACCCATATGTATTAGATGCACTCCCTGTTTTGGTGTTCAATTTTGGGACAAAAAGGTGCGTCTTACACACGGGTAGATGCGGTAAATTTTGCGGGTTGTCACGTGTCGCGTGATTCACGTGACCCACGCCGCTCTGACGTCACTGTGTTTTGCTCCGCAGCCGTGAAGTGTAACGACGACCCGGCGGTGTTGGCGCTGCTCGCTCAGCTCGGCACCGGCTTCGACTGCGCCAGCAAGGTGAGGCGCGCGCGCGCACACGCGCACACACACACACACACACACACACACACACACTGGTTGCGCTGTGGGGCTTTGGCTGTGCGTGCCAGCAAGGTAAAAAACGCACGTGTGTTTGCGCACACACTGACAAGTCCGCGCTGCGCATGCCCATGACGCTGCATCGCTACGTCGATCGGTCACCCATCTGTATCATTGTGGCACTCTCTGACACAAAACAAACTTCACACGTAATCCCGAGGTTGACAAAAGCGGCGTTCGCGCTGTATGCGTTCAGTTTACATTCACCACCATGTGTTTTGACGCGCAGTCACGTGTTTGTTTTCCCGCGCAGTCACTTGTTTGTTTTCCCGCGCAGTCACGTGTTTGTTTTCCCGCGCAGTCACGTGTTTGTTTTCCCGCGCAGTCGGAGTTGGCGCGCATGCTCGACCTGGGCGTGGCGCCGTCGCGCATCATCTACGCCAACCCGTGCAAACAGACGTCGCACCTGCGCTTCGCCGCCGCGCACCAGGTGGCGCTGATGACGTTCGACAACGAGCCCGAGCTGCACAAGATCAAGGCCGTCTACCCGGACGCGCAGTGAGTCGCTTCTCTCCATTATCGCCCACGCCTCCTCTCAATCAGCTGCTCCAAGAAATATTTGGTGACATCAGTTGCGTCAAATCAGTTTCGTGTGAAATGTGCAGAGTAAGGAGAATTGATGACAAAATCGGGGTGGCCCGCTGGGAAGAGGTCAAAAGAGAACTGGTTCAAGTGACATTTGTGTGTGTTTGAAAATACAGTCGTGTTTTAGAGCATCAGTGGTGTTACATGGGCGTGAGAGATGTGAAGTGAGCGTTAGTGATACCACGTGGGTGTGATCGATGTCACGTGGGCGCGAGTGATACCACGTGGGCGTGAGCGATATTATATGACGTGGGCGTGAGCGATATCACGTGGGCGTGTTGTTGCAGGTGCGTGCTGCGGATCCTGCCGCCCGACGACACCAAGTCTCAGTGCCAGCTGGGGATGAAGTACGGCTGTCCGCCCAAACAGGCGGCGCACTTGCTGCGCGTCGCGAGGCAGCTCCAGCTCAACGTCGTCGGCGTCAGGTGCGTGGGCGTGGCCTGGGAGGGGGCGTGAGGGTGGGCGAGGCCTGGGAGGGGACGTGAGGGTGGGCGAGGCCTGGGAGGGGACGTGGGCGTGAGGGTGGGCGAGGTCGGGGGGGACGTGGGTCGGACAGGACATGGTGCCGCAGGGTAGGTAGGGCGTGAGGGTGGGAGAGTCCTCGGAGGGGGTGAGGGTGGGTGAGTCCTTGGAGGGGGCGTGGGCGTGACGGTGGGCAAGGCCTGGGAATGGGCGTGAGGGGGGGGGTGAGGTCTGGGGGGACAGGGGGGGGGCAGGACATGGTGCTGCAGGGTGGGTAGGGCGTGAGGGTGGGCGAGGTCAGGGAGTGTGGCTGGGTGGGCGAGGTGGTGGTGGCATGTTGGCGAAGTCCGAAGGGGTAGGTGTGAGGGGGAGCAGTAGCTGGGGCAGGTTGAGGGTGGAGGCAGGCAGGGTGGGGCAGCTGTGGCTCGTGTGTTGGAGGGGAGAGGCATGGCCCTGATGGGGCACAGCATGGTCAGGGTGGTGGGCCGGGGTGGGGCACAGCCTGGGGTGAAGCGTTGACAGCTGGGTTTCAGTGAAGGTGTGCGAGCACAGCGTTGAGCAAGGGAGGGAGGGTTGTTAAAAGTCACGGATGATTTTTTGGGCGTGTTTGGCGCTGGTTGTGGCCTGTCCTGACTGTGGTAAAGACACATCGCGACACCATCCGAGATGCGCCACTACGTATTGTGAGACTCCAGGCGACTTAGAAGTTCAATTTTTTATTTTTTTGCATTTTGCGGCAAAAGTCATGGGTGGCATCAAAATTTAACATGATGCCGAATGTGACTCGGGTAGCTTGCCGCAGAAAATCGCTGGCAGCCGATTCTTGACACCAAAAATTTGCACACACAGGCGTCAATGATGCCTCAAAACGCTGGACGCAAAATGCAGCTCCATATGAAGTCACCTTCTGGGTTATTCCACTGCAGTTTCCACGTGGGGAGCGGGTGCTGGGACGCGGCGGCCTTCTCGGCGGCCGTGGCGTCGGCGCGGGTTGTGTTCGACGTGGGCGCCGCCGAGGGCTTCGCCTTCTCGCTGCTCGACATTGGGGGCGGCTTCCCCGGGCAGAGCTCCGCCAAGATCTCCTTCGAGGAGGTGAGTTTTGTTCTGGGCCTTTTTCCTCGCATTCCGTGGTTGGAACTTGGATTCAACGCCGTCTGGTGATGCCTCAGTGCCTATTGCACAGCACTGGGACGCAGCACATGCGTGGTTGAAATGCCCGTAGTGACGCCCTCTCCCATCTCCTCGAAATTGAAACGCCCACAGTGACGCCCTCTATGCCCGCAGTGACTCCCTCTCCCGTCTCGCGTCGAGATCAAAACACCCGCAGTGACGCCCTCTCCCGTCTCTCCTCGGCAGATCTGCGCGGAGCTGCGCCCGGCCCTGGACGCGTACTTCCCGGCGGACAGCGGCGTGCGCCTCATCTCGGAGCCGGGCCGCTTCTTCGTTGCGTCCGCCTTCACGCTCGCCGTCAACGTGATCGCCAAGCGCGCCGTCACCCGCGACGTCAAGGACGTCGACCCAGGTGAGCGCGCCACGTCCACTCGTCCATCTGTTGTTCATTTGTTCATCCATCCATCTGTTCATCCTGACGATCCGTCCATTCATCCACCAACCCGTCCGTCCTTCCAACCATCCGTTCGTCCATCTGTCCGTTCATTCGTTCGTTGAACCATTTGTCAGTCCGTCTGTGCGTTTATTCCTCCATCCGTCAATCCTGCCCGTCCGTCCGGAGCGACGAGAAAATCCTTGATGATGCAGAGTGCGTCCCGTTCGGGGATAAGAAATTGGGGTTCTGAACACACACGCGATGGAGTGTTCACGTTTTTTGCTGAGTCAGCACTGTTGAGATTGAGCACGTGTTTGTGTTGTTGCGTTGGCACTGATCACGTGTTTGTTGTTGCAGACGGAGCGTCGCAGGAAGAGCCGCACTTCATGTACTACGTGAACGATGGAGTGTACGGCTCCTTCAACTGCCTGCTGTACGACCACGCGCAGGTCTACCCAGAGCTGCTGCAGGTGCGTGCGTGTTTGTGTGTGTGCGCGCGCGCGAGTCTGTACTTGTGGAGGCCAAATGTGTGTGCGCGCGTGTTGTGTGTGTGTGTGTGTGTGTGTGTGTGCTGTACGATCGCGAGCAAGTCTACCCAGAGGCGCAGTGTGTGTGTCGGAGGGAGGGAGGAGGGGTTGCGCGCGCTTGTGTGTGTGTGTGTGTGCCTCAACTTGCTGGCGCTGCCGAAGCACAATTGAGAGGCGTGAGACTCGCAAAACAGTTTCAAACTGAATGCGCCAACCGCTGTGTGCAAGAGAAGACACGCCTGCACTGAGAACACGCCCACCCAGACGCACCCACTCTGACCTCACGTCCTCTCTCCCTGCAGGAGTGTCCCGAGGCGGAACGCTTCAGCTGCAGCATCTGGGGCCCGACGTGCGACGGCCTGGACTGCATCGTGGAGCAGGGGTCGCTGCCGGAGCTGGGGCCCGGGGACTGGGTCATCTTCCGCGACATGGGCGCCTACACCATGTGCGCCGCGTCCAACTTCAACGGCATGCCGAAGCCCGCCTGCTACTACACCGCCGGAGAGCCCTACTGGTGCGTTCCTGTTGCTCCCTGTTCACACTGCTTCCGCGATCCATGATACGTGATCCGCGACTGCATCTGTGATGAATGGTTTTGCCTCTTGAAGCCAAAACCTTTCCATCATGGATTTTAGGAACCAGTGTGAACAGCACTTTTGAAATGTGTGTGCACCATTTCACGCACAATCTGCACACAGTGTTCTGTCACGGACACGGAACCAGTGTGAACAGCGTGTCAGTCTACGCACTTCTGACGGGAGTGTTGACCAAGCTGAGGCCTTTGGGAATAGCCTGACATGAACTCACCATCAAATCGTAGAAAAGTTGCAAGCTGACGGACAGGGTTCGGGTTGAGTCGTGGTACCTTGCTTCACGAGGAGGGAGGGAGGGGCTGGCTGCTCGTGAGGGGATCCGATGGAACAACTTTCACTGTCGCGCTTTGGTTTGGTTTCACCCACGTCAAGTTGTGGTCTTTGTTGTTGCAGGCCGCTTGGCTCCACGTGTAAGTCGTGCTCGGCCGGCGCCGCCGCCGTCGCGCTGAAGACGGGCGGGGCGAGCGGCGCCGCGTCGCCCGGACCGGGCCCCGGCCCCGCCCAGCTGACCCCGCCGCCGGCGCTGCAGCCCGCGCCGCCGCCAGGACCCGCCGCCGCCGCGCTGCGCCTCATCAAGGTCCCCGACATGTAGAGTGACGCCCCCTCTCCTCCCAACAAAAAAAACTCCCCAAGCAAGAAAATCCTTGGGGCATGTCAAACGGTGTGTTCGGGTGACGGTGAATCGGTAGTCTGTAGACTTGGCTGCGTGTTGCTGATTCACAGTAACCCGGATGCAGCGCGAGGTGTGTCCCGCTTAACTCACCCAGAGGCACAAATTTTGACCCGACTGGTCATATCGCCCCTCTCCCCCGAAGAGTACCTGGCGTGGTGGGAGATCTCAGCGCGTTGTCTCGTGGTCTGTCTCACCCGATCTCCGAACTGTACGAATTGTGACGCAGGTGAGACGCGTTTGACCCGATCTGCACAATGTGGCACGCGACTAAAAATTTTGTCACATGAGCGATAATTGGGTTTCTCGCTTTCACCAGCGTCAGTGTCTGTTTTGTCCTGCATTGTCGGTTGTTGCGATTGTTGAAAATACCGCGGCCAGTGTAGGGTCCAGATGTACATGACGGTTGTGTTGAACAAAGTGAACCTTGTGATGTTCTTTTTCGAATACGGTCTGCGCGGTTTCGCGTTGGATGCGTCAATGTGCGTCAGATGGCGCTGGGTCAGCTCGGAGAGTGGTCTAAAGGGCACGGCACGTGACGCGTCCAGTTTGAAACCGGCCAGAGGCCATGTGCCGATTGGTTGAACGAATTCTCGAGAGAAATGAACCGGTGTTTGCAGTAGAAATGTTGAGTCAAGTAATAGCCAGGATAGGAAAGTATGTAGTGTTGACGCCCCAGAGTTTTAGGCAATTGGTGTGTTCAGAGTGAACGTGTTCTCTTGTGTTGAAGTTCGAGCTGAACATAGGAAAAAATCAATTTTGAAATCTTCCCAAGAAGCAGCAGTGGACCAGCCAAGAGCCTCGTTTTGAACGTGACGTTCAGCTTGGAAAACTCGCGGCGTCCCTGGGAGGGGCGGGTCCATGGGGGTGGGTGGGTGGGGGTATTCAGTTGAAAATGAGGTCTCGGTGTTGGGGGGGGGGGAATGGAACCGCCCCTTGCGTTTCTCATTTACATTTGACATCGTTTTCTATTTTCTTTGTCTCAATGATTGTGTGTGATTGAATTTTGACATGTTTCAACTCAACTGTGCGAAAAACCCTCAACTGAAAGAAATTGTACTTGTGAAGTTTCCAGTGAAAGGCAACAATGCAGCGATTTCGCACGTGTTTTGGCTTGGCGCGCTGTATGGAGTGGAACTTTGCCAGGTTTTGTCTGAAATTGAACGGCTTGACGAAGAATTTGCAGTTGAGAGTTATTCGTGTGTTTCTATGCTGACGGATCTGCGCTGGTGTAGTGTGTGCGGAGCGCTTTATCCCCAGGGGAGAACGAAACGAGATTAGTCTGTTTGGCCCGTAAAAGTTGTGTTGTGCAGCCGAAAAAGTCATGCAAAACAGGGTTGACTCGGGGCCTGCTTCATACTCTATGCGTTTTGCATCCTTTACAACGTGTACAGGAAGGTGTCGCACAACGCGTCCAGTTTGACTCACGGCCCGAGGTTTTTAGTTGTGACTGAAGTGGCCAGTTTCTCATCGGGAGCTAACCGTCGTCTTAATCATCCGAACGTTTTAACCGACATTGGCAGTTTGTGTTGGGAAATGCGCCGACGGTGCGTCATGTCTGCTCGAAGGAGCAACGGTCAGCAGAATAAACTAGTGCAGCAAAAAAAAAAAAAAAAAAAAATAGTCTCGGCTTCTTATGGTGAATGTCCCTGCGCAACTGTTGGGTCTCGCTACGGACTGGAACACTGGATGGACACCCAACGCGCGCCAGACGATTTGATTTGCTCCGGCCTGAGCCGTCGCTTGCGGTTCAGTGCGAAGACAAAATAACGCCCAACGTGTCGACAAAACGACGGGGACCTGCGTCTCCGCGTCACTGCGCGGGTAGCGCGTCTATCCTGGGTTTCCCATCTTCACACACAAAACTTATTGTGTTGCACGTGTCTATGGTCGATAACTTCTTCGTTCTGCTTCTTCAAAATTAAAAATTTTCCTGGTGAATCCTCAAGGTTGGTTCACACTGGGTGCGTCACGCGCTGCATCTCTGCTCTCGTACTCGTGTGGGTACGGCAGAGTTGTCGCACGGACGCAGTGTGTCGACCCAGGCCAAGATCAACCAAGAAAGAGGCTTCCTCACAGCAGATGCTGCTTGGCTTCGTCTTCCAAATCTTTTTTTTTTTTTTGCGGGACTGCATGTTCAGACACAACTGCACTGTGTTTACATATCGAATGATGGGTGGTTGTTTTGGTTGTGACCAAATGCAAGAAAAACGCCAGGTGGGAGAAATTTCTTTTCTTTTTTTTCCTCAGAAGAAAAAAGTCGAGTCAGCTGGATCCTCGCGTGTCCTCAGTTTTCGACCTGCGGTGAAACTGAGCTGAGTTGGTTTCGAACAATCATGTGAGTTCGCTCTCCCGTGACCGAAGCAAAATTGTTGATCGAAAAGACGAAAACAAATTCTGTACTGACGCATTGCTTACGTGTTGTGCACAAGTGTAGGTACCAAAAAGAGCCCCTGAAGAGTGTTTGCGAAATGAAATGAATTATCCGATCGAGCTATTCGGAGAGTCCGTCTTCATCGCACAGACTGAAGACAAGGACGAGATTCTGCGGCACTTTCTCCAGGAGGAGCGAGAGGTGAGAAACTCACGATTTTTTTTCTGGGATTCTGTTTGGGAGACACATGTTAGTCAGGATGTACACTTGTGTACTCGTACACAAACTGAAGATCTCACACAAGTGTGCACGATCGGACTGTGTCTGGCAGAAGAATCGTGTGTGTGTGTGTGTGTGTGTGTGTGTGTGTGTGTGTGTGTGGGTGTATATGTGTTTTTGTGTGTGTACCCACCATCACCATTAACTGACACACACACATGACGACCTGGTTGAGGATTGTATGTGTGTGTGTGTGTGTGTGTGTGTGTGTGTGTGTGTGTGTGTGTGTGTGTGAGTGTGTGTGTGTCCAACATCCAGTTCATCGGACTGAAAATTGATCTGAGGGATGGGCCAGGGACGATTTGGGATCTGGTTCAAGGGGGTCATCTCCTTGGGTGACTTGAACTTTGAAAACTTAGCTACGAAAGGAAAACAATGCCCTTGCAACATTGGGGGGGGTGGGGGGGGGCTCCTTGCCCCACCCTCTGGATCCGCCCCCTGGGGTTTGGTAGTTCTGAAACAATTTCTGTGCCGCACCACATCCTTGAGTGACGAGTGATGTTCACTTGAAAGAGTGATCGAAACGTTTGATTCGAGGTTGTGGGAAGAGATGTGTGTTGTGAAACATTCCACAAAAACAGCTGCAGGGAACACAGCAAATTGTTCAGGCCAGGGATTGTCACTCCTGGTGTTTGAAGCAGATTTGACACATCGCAGCGAACACCGCGGTTGCCGCACGCACACACCAAACACACACACACACACACACAACCGTTTGCCTCTCTCTCTCTCTCTCTCCCTCTCTGTCTGTCTGTCTGTCTGTCTGTCTGTCTGTCTGTCCCTCCCTCCCTCCCTCCCTCCCTCCCTCCCTCCCTC
>JAAUXT010118676.1_pt1 | contig 14567 bp, 9 predicted proteins | sample 7278171 | NCBI WGS metagenome assembly JAAUXT01 (sample SAMN14350112, study PRJNA611818) | marine sediment metagenome | isolation source: surface marine sediment (1.8m) | place: French Polynesia: Moorea | collected 2018-08 | reverse complement strand
GGCTTGTTGCTGTTGCATTTCTTGCTAATGTATGTGCCCTTGGAACCCTGTATGCCCTTGGAACACTCATTCTTGCCCTTGGAACGCTTCATCGGCCAATATTTGGTTGCCCGCAACATCTAGTATTGAAGCTTTGTTGATAGCAGTGTCTGTTTTTGTTCCTCCACTCATGACATGACCAGAACATTGGCCTCCTGCTGTTTCACAATTCTGCTGAAAATGTTTTTGGCCACTCAAAATGTGAGGAAAGAAATACCACAAAAATTCTGAAAGAATCAAATGGAATCAAGAAGCAATTTCGCTGTCCTCCACAAATGAGTTATTTTACACAGTCGTGGTGCATTCAAGATGACCTATGAGGACTGTTCAGATTGCTTTTGCCTTCCAGTCCAGAAATTGGCAATATTGACCAGTTCTTGCAAAGCAGGGAGAACCAGAACAACCGTTTGGAAGCACAAACGCAACTAAAGTACAACAAATTTTCGACCAGAGACTCAATGTTTCACATGGAAGTCGCCATATTTTATCTTATTTTATCATTCGTGACGTCACTGGTGTGGACATACGACGCTTTGGCCCCTTTGACCTTTCCACAGGGAAGCAAAAAGTTCTGGTTTCACTACGTTGGGAAATCTGTGGAGAAACACTTGGAGTCAGTCAAGGGCTGATGATGCTGGAGGAATATGCAAGCATTATGAAGGCATCACGGATATTTTTAAAATTATTTTTGAGCCGAAATTCTTCTCATGTCACCTTAGTTGTGAGACCAGCTGGTAAAATATACTACATTGAAACAAAAATCCGAACGTACAATTCTATTTTCCGAAATCCAACCGAAGAACCCAGAACCTGGGACTTCAGATTGGACAGCAAATTGAGACTGAATCTAACGTTTTATGACATTCACTTTTCCTACATAGACGACTCTTGCAAAAGGCATGTGTTTGTGAAGACCACAATGCAACACAAGGAATCTGGGGTGCTGTTCAAATTCTGTGGGCAAAGACCTCTTGTTAATTTGTACCCAGAACACAGATTTACTTGTGTGCAAATCACCAAGAACTACAGGCTTCACACATATTCTCGAGTCAGCTTCATTTTCACTGTGATGGACAGAGATATTATCTTCTCTTTTCCAGTGCCAGCAAATTTGTCAAATGTTTGGCCTGTCAATATTGTGCAGCTGTCAATGGGAGCAACTGAACTTCATTTCTTACTGCGGGTTGAAGAATTTCAGGTTGTCAAATTAAAAATGACGAAGCAAACAATTGCACAAGTTGGCATTTTCAATGGGCCTGAATATCTATCTGAGCACAAAAGGTTACAAGAGGAACAAATTTTTACTGGTTCAACATTTCAATGCCTTGTCAGTGTTCAATCCACACAACCACAGGGTCACCAAGCATCACCTTTTGTGGAGTTTTGGGGACAAGTTGTGGAGAACATGGAACAAGTGATGCTGGATGCAGATGAACACAGACACATCAAAGTCAAACCTGCAATCGAAACCCCTCCATTCAATGTGTACAACATTTCAAGTGGTCACAAGCTTCACATCAACATCTCTGTGTTGGAATTTTATGTCTCTGGACCTTACAGTCCTCTGTGCACATTTGGTGGTCTGAGTCTGTTTGATGACATTGATGGCAAATTGAAAAAATCGCATTCAGCATGCCACAACCAAGAGATTGCTTTGTTTGATAGGAAACCCAAACAAAACTTGTATTCAGTCAATCATTCTGTGACCCTTGTTTTGTTTTCATACCCTGAGTACAGTTATGTCAGAGTGCATTTGAAAATTTCAACCACCATATGTCAGCCAGTGAACATCAATCCTTGCATGAACAAGACCACCATCTGTTTACCATCAGATCTTGTTTGCATGAATTTAGTTCAGAAGATCTCTGTGCAATCACTCAAGTATTACAAATGTAAACATTTGGAACTCACATTCAAACTAGAGAACAGGCAATGCATCACATTCCAATTTTCTGGTGCTTAACAGGAAAGAGTAAGAGCATCAAGAAGACCACAAAAGGTCACTTTGAAACCAGTAAAAATAGCCACCCGTGATGTGGCAATTATTTACGACTTAAATGGAGAGACAAATTTGTACTATCGTGATCGAGACAACCTTGGTAGGAATCCAGAACGGTTTCTAACCATTGGTTTGAGTGATTTTCAGATTCCAAGTGGCAGCCCCGTGCTTCCGCAGTCCTTCAATAGAACCATGTTCTCCATATCCCCTTCACACAAACACACACTGTACTTTGAAGTGTACTTGTTGCCGTGGTCAGTGTCATGGTATGACCTCACCGTGTGGTGGAATGTGGACAAAATGATCAAGAAGTACAATGTTTCATTCAGAGGGACATCTGAGAGAATATGCTCACCTCAACAAATGTCATTCAATGGACCTTCAAAAGACCCTGCATATAATGATTACATGGGTCAAAATCTAAACATTGGGACACAAAGAGGGAGACAAGTGATGTTGCTCAGTTACGCTGGTGTTAAGAACAAAACTGTATCAATCCATTTGCGCATTATGGAACACAAAACCCTTTTGTCCAAAGACACCAAACGGTGGGGGCTGAATTTTCCCGTTAAACTCTGGAGCAAAATAGAGAATGACCTGAGTTATGTGCGATTCACGAGGCACAGATCGCACTTGTATTACAACCCACAAGGCTCCATTCAGAATGTTTCTGCCTTGTACCACTGTAAAGATCCTCTGCAACCGTGTCCTCTCCAAGCGGCTTGGATAACAAATGCATATGTTGGACACAGAGGTGTCCCTTCCAAATCACAATACTGTGAACTAAGAAGTGCGCATCAACTTGATCATCAGTATGCATACTGCCTGGAATTCAACTGGCAACATGCCAAGTATCCAGATGATGAAAACATTAAATACTTGTTTTTCAGACGCACGTGGAACTATCCCAAATACCAGTTCATGTTGCAGGCCCCAGATGCTGAACTGAAGACTTGGGTTGAGGCAGATTCTCTGTGTAGATCTGTTTGGGGTTACCTGCCTATGTTCTACAGTAAAAATGAGCTTCAAGACCTTCTTGATTTTATCAAACTTAGCAAGGAGACCACGCCATTGGAGGCCATTTACATAGGACTTGTTTCGGGCAATAGCCAAACAGCCCATCAAGATATTTCTAAATTTTACTGGCATGATCAAAACCCAGTGTCTTACCAAGCATGGGGCAACAATTACTACAAGCAAGAGACAAAACAAAATTACACCACCATAACATACTTTGATAAGAATTGTGTACCTTTTGAAGGGTGCACGGCAGTGGGAGGAGTTAAAATGAAATATCAATCATACCAAGACACCCCAGACATATCTAACATCAAGCTCCAGCTGAAGAATATCCTCATGCCTGTCCTGTGTAGCAACATGTCCTGTACCATGATGTTGATGGGTAATTTGGGAGAACCCCAATGGATCAATGTCAACTGTTTTGAAAGAACAACAGGGGATATATTTTGCTTTTCTGAAAAAGCCAAGAATATTTCTGAGGTGTATGAAATGGACAGACTGTTCCATGGTTGTTCCAATGACCAAATACTGAACAATTCCACCTGCTTTTCCTTGAACCTCATGCAGGTGTGATGAAAAATGCCAGACTAATCAGGATTTGTAAGACAAAGAAAACAGGAAGTGTTCAAGAGTCTGACATTCCTACACTCCAAATTCTTTTCGAGTCTATCCACAGTAACTTCCCTCCAATTTTGATCAAGTCCTCAGACAAACAGTTGGTTTTCCTGACATATTCCTTCACTTGGAACCAAATAACATTTCATACCCACATTGCAAACTCTCAGGATTTTGCACGAAGTCTTCAAATTTGCAAATCCACAATGGCTGAGTTTATTTCAAAGAACAATTTGTTTCAATGCAGGAATGGCATTTTCATTTCATCACAATTTCTCTGTGACAGCAGAGCAGATTGTCCCGGTGAACGTGGGGAAGATGAACTTGGTTGTGAATGTGTTTCTGATGATCTGTCATCTCCAAATCACTGCAAAACAGTCAGTGACACTGAGAATGGTGCAATGTTTATCAGTACACATTGCTCTGCTCTGTACAACACCACAAGTAATGGACAATGCATCACACTGGGAAGGACACTACCAACTGGAAACCACTCAGAAGCATTGTGGTACCACTGTCTGAATGGGAAAAGAATAGACACAAAACTTTTGCATGACTTTGTGAGTGATTGTGGACCTGATGCAGAAGATGAAGCAGAGTTTGTGCAACTGCTCACTGCCAATATGCCAGGTGTGGGATGCAGTCCAGGACAATTGCCCTGCAAAACTGGGCATTCCAGATGTTACAATATCTCAGGTATTTGTGTGTACAGACTGGATGAGTTTGGCACTCTGTATCATTGTAGAACAGGAGAGCACATGGAGGGTTGCAAAGCATTCCAGTGCAACAAAATGTTCAAATGTCCAATGTATTATTGCATACCTTTCAGCTATGTTTGTGATGGTAAAATTGATTGCCCCAGAGGCAAGGAAGAAATGAATTGTCAATACTATGGACGATGTACTGGCCTGCTGTTATGCAGAAGTTCCACATCATGTGTTCACCCAGATGACAGATGCGATGGATTCAGAGATTGTCCTCTGGGAGAAGATGAACAAATGTGTGATCTGATGATGATGCAATGCCCAGGCACCTGTAGCTGCCTGACTTTCGCCATATTCTGTTTGCACACATCTGTTGACTTCATGGATCAAAATCTGGAGAATTTTCATTCAATTTATTTGGAGAAATGCGTCCTCCATGCCATCCCTTCAATGCAGTTAAGAAGTGCATATCGCATTGGTTTTAGACACAGTAGCATCACAACTTTCTGTGGGACTTTGCCAAACATGATTGTTGTCCAACTCCTTGATATTAGTCACAATCAGATTGAACAGTTGAACAGCCATTGTTTTGCGAATCATGATGCTGTAATATCAATCCTCCTGAATCACAATCAGTTGAAGGCAATTGCCAGGCAAGCTTTCAAGAATCTGATTCAGTTGCAAGTTTTAAACATTTCAAACAATCTCCTGAGATCTTTGCCTGAAAGTTTCATTGAAAGTCACAACAAATATCCTGATTTGGCAGTGATATCTCTTGACCACAATCCTCTCACTCAGTTGGATATTGACATGTTTCTTGGGGTACAGGTGGATCAGATACAAACAGACGATTACCATGTCTGCTGTGTCGCACCAGAAGACAGTCAGTGCTTTGCTGCCAAGTTCTGGTTCCAGTCTTGCTCCAACCTACTTTCCACTTTGTCCATCAAGCTCATCATCATTTTTAATTCATTGGCTATTTTTCTGGGAAATCTTGTTTCTGTTGTTCTGCAGGCAAGAAGAACAAAAGACTCTGAAAACAAAAGCTTCAAGATGGTAGTTGTTGGCATCAATATTTCAGATGTGTGGTGTTCTGTCTACTTGTCAATACTCTGGGTTGCAGATACTTTGTATGGAAGAGAGTTTGTGGTTCATGAGAGAGAATGGAGGTCAAGTGCTGGGTGTTTCTCAGCATTTCACGCATCCCTGTGGTTCAGTTTCATGTCTCCTGTCCTCCTTTCATTCATGTCTTTGTCCAGATTGCTTGTTGTCACCTTTCCACTGAACAGGTTGTTCAGAAGTGAACATTTTACAGAGAGATGCTTGTTGGGAGTTTTCATGGCAACGCTGTTGTCTTCCTTGATTCTAGTATTGGTGACTTACTTGACATCAGGTTGTCTACCCACTGGTTTCTGCCTGCCATTTGTTGATCCTGCTGATGACGTCATCCTCATCAAAGTGAATGTTTGGATTGTTACCATTGTTCAAGTCACGTGCCTCTTATTTATATCCATAAATTACATCATCCTGCTCCTGATATTAAAACAACATTACAGTGATGGTTTTGTGCAGTCAAACAAACAGCAGAAACATTATTGGACATTTTTTCCAGTTATTGCTGATTACAGTATCCAACATGTTGTGCTGGATTCCCTCATGTGCTGTGTACATAGCTTCACTGTTCTTGTCTAAGTATCCCATTGACATCTTGGTTTGGACAACTATTGTCATAATGCCTGTAAATTCCATCATTAATCCTCTCATATTCATTTCTGCCAATATCAGAAGCAGACTCAACAGAAGATTTTCATCTCACAAACCTTCCATCACAAGAAATGATGTGTCAAGACACTCAACAATGCTGTCTTCAACTTGAGAGGAGAGGCGTTCTGATTCCAGTCTCCTTCATTGTGACATCTCAAGGAAGTTTGTGGTGGCCTTGGTGACTTGGAAAAGTAGTGCCATCCCAGTCCGGTTCCCTGTTTTTGTAGTTCTAGTTTTGGGAATGATTTGACACATATTGTTTGTTCTGTGGCTGTCAATGGGGGGTATTTTGAAGTGGATAATATTGTCACCCATCCCCTTTTTGGTGAAGATTCTGATAAAGACAAAATAACCCAATTATGACAACTCATCATGGGAACTTTCCAGCCACCTTCTTCTGATTATGAATTTTTGTGGTCTGTTTGCGTTGTTTCGTGTCGTGTTTGACTTGCATAAAACTTGCAATATCTTCACTACATGACAGTTAGAAAAGACACCTTTTGTCAACAAGAACGATCCGAAATCCAACTCTGTCAGTCTGCAGAGCTCTGGAACTGGACTGCAGCTGAATGTCAGCTGAATCTCAGCTGAGTCACGCGGAAAACACACTTTTGAGAAAAATAAACAATTTTTCTTTTGAGTTTTCTGTTGTTGCACGGAAGATCCAGTGTCAGTTTTGTGATGGCCACTCAGAGGCTTCACACCAACTTTTGCCAACAGTGAAGTGAATGAAAATATTTCTGTTGTGGTGAAGAAATTCATTTTCCAGCAGAAAACCTAGTGCTGCTCAGCAAAATGTCTCATCAATGGACTGGTTGAAATCAGAAACATGTTGGGTTCACTGACCTTGTGAGAAAAATCTGGATTTATTGCGGGAATCTGTAATAAAACTGATGTTGTCAAAATTCTTCATTGTTTCTGTGACATTTTCTTTGCTTTGCCTCAGCCAATTTTAGAGAAGGTAGAATAATTGTTGTCCCATTTTCGTTTGGTTTGTCCCATCTTGAAGAATGATTTGTGAAACTGCGGCACTTGCGAATATTGTTTGCAATGACAGGAACAAAGGGTCAGTTCCACATGTTCCCTTTCTGTCATTCCAGTTCAGACCATGCGGGTGACCAAACTATGGGGATCGAAACAAACCCTTGAAGTGAGAACCTCACATTTTCTGGCTCAAGAAACAGACAGCGCAGTTTCGTTGTTGACAGGGCCACATCCCGCGGTGAGGGAGAATCACCTGCAGCATCGTGGGTTAGTGATTCACCTCCACCAACCCCAAATTTTTATTGTGCTTTCTTTTTTGCCTTTTCTCCAGAGAAATTGCTGCAATGAAATCGTACAGCCTGCAGGGAACAGCTCTCAACACGGAATGACCAGCATGGATTCAGCGCCGTTCTGCACCGCACGCAGCGAGCGGATCGGATCCCCCACGACAGCTGTACCCGCCGCTTCACGTCGTCAGACCCCAGGGCTGTGTTGTGTCTTTTCCCAAGTTAATAGGGGTGACTTTTGAGACTTTGAACGGTAATTTATTGTGACAATCAGTTTTGAAGAATTCTTCCAATAAAATCTTGACCCCAATAGTGTTTTCTGTGTTGTCCAGCGATAACATGTCCTGTCTTGTCGGACTAATGGGGCAGAGTGAAAAGTGAAAACAATATAAAATGGCACTTCTTTACTTTCGAGTGATTGAAGTGAAATTTGCTCCCGAACGTGTTTGTTGAAAACAATTGATTTATGTTGGTCCTTTTGCAACTGAGTTCAACACTTTAACACAATTTCTTGTGTAAGTCTGTCTTCCCCATGCATTTCTGGAAACCTTGTGTAACAACCCAAAGACACATGGCAATGACAGGAATATGAACCAGCAGCACACCCTCAATGATCCCATTGTACTGGATCACAGCATCTCTGAGAGAACAATTGTTTTTACAGTCAAACAGAAGCAAAGCACTTTTCCACAGATTTATCATGGCAAAAACAATGTTCAAAATATAAGAACATGAAGCTGTAAAATTTGCTTTTCTGTCTCTGTATGGTTTTACTGTGCTGTTTGCCAAAGCTAACATCAACAAGAGGACAGACATTGCAGCCAGTTTTGCTGCAGGATTTTGAATGTAGGTGTTTAGAGCCACCAGAGCAAATCTGTACAACTTATGCACACCAAGCCATGTGAATCTGACCCCACAGAAGGATAGTGTCTTGTAATGTCTGAGCAAAGTGTGTTGTATTTCATGTTCTTCAGTGAAGTTGTCTGTGTCATTTTCACAGTCAGATTGATGTGTGTCACTGTCATGAGCTGAGGTTTTGTCAGCACTAAGTCTGTCTGGATCATTTTCTGGAGAAGAGCCCACATCAATCACACTTTGCTTCACAGTCATGTGTATTGAATCTTGTCCTTCCTCTGGTGTTTGTCTGGCTCGTCTGACCTTTTGGATCTGATGCCAAGTCAAAACAGGAATTGGAAACAAACACACAAGGACAAACATTCTCTCTGACATGGTCTTGTCCTTCACATAAAATGGGCAATGGGACAAAACAAGGAAGACTGGAAACACACAAAGACACAAGTAAATGTGAATCAAAGTCTGCCACCAGGTATAGCAGTTGATGTCACCTTGAATGTGCAAAACTTTATTGGAACCAACATCAACGCAATGAACCAGAGTAAAAACTCCTGTGACTATTTTCTGGTAGGAAAGAAGGATGGTCAATAGAAAAGCTCGCATGAGGTAACCTCTCAGATGGGGCCAAAAGTGGGACTGCGTTCTGGCAAACTTGGACAAAACCTTTTGAAACAAATAGATACACAAAAGGAAAACCGCAACACAAGGTCCAAAGAGAGAAGACAAGAGAACCTTTGTGATTGGCGCGTTTCCCTCGCTGAAACACAATTCAGTTATGTTGGTGTAGATCGTGGAAATTATTCCTGGAGAAAATTGAAGGATCGAAAATATCAGACCTTCTTCCTTCTTCACGGTGTTGGGCAACTGAACCTTGAACAGACTGGCATCTTGCACATAATAAAACAGGATTTGCATGTACTTCATCCCTGTGTCTTCCTCTTGGCTGACTGATGCTATTGTTGCCGTGATATTCCATGGTTTTGCTTCCTTTGTACCTTGTTCACCAGAAGTTTGCTCAACCTCTCGCGAACATTCTGATCCATTCCCTTTGTCTTTAATTCCAGGCTCTTCTTGTTCGTGAAAACCTTCTTCACTTGTTTTCTTGCCAGTTGACACTTGTCTGTCCGCAGATGATGATTTCCTTTTGCACTTTTTGTAAATGCTTCTCAGTAAGTCCAGGAGTTTGGTTCTGATGACACCGATACCAAGCAGGGTTGTTCCATAGCCAACAGCACACATCCAGTACAGGGTCAGCACCAACCCAAAATTACAATGATCATATGGAACACATTTTGATGAGAACAGAGCTTCAGTGAAGTTCTTCTCACAAGTCCCACAGAGAATTCCAGTTCTTCTGCTGTTGCAGGAATTGATTGCAGCACAAGTCTCATCACAATGGCAACAGTATCCATCTGGGCATCTGATCATGGTGACAAAGTTGCCTTCATTTCTGTGGCCCCAGAAATCAGGCAAAGCTTTGATGTTATCTTCACAGGTGGCACCAACTGGACATGGAAAACAGGAAACTTTTGTCTTGACTGCAGTGATGTTTTGCTGGTCAAAGTCAAACACTCCATTGACCAACAAGGTTCCTGCATCTGATGTGTATTGAGTTTGGTCACAAACCTTTTTACATATGAAGTGTTTTTGCTCGAATGGATTCTTTCCAAAACTCTCAACAGCACCAAAAGAGGCTGGGCACAGAACATAAGTTGTTTCAAACTGTAAGATCTCTGCATAGATGGAAACCACAGAAACAGATGTGTATTGAGATTCCAATGCTGACATGTCAAATGTAACTTGTGTGGCTTTGAATGCACCCCATTTCAAAGTGATCAGTCCACCCACAGTTGGAATTATGCTTTCTCTCTGCACAGTGAAAGAACAGCTGGAGAGTGTTATGTTTGCATAAGAAGCACAAATAATTCCACTGGATGATGCTCCTGCTGTGCCAATGAAGTCAGTGTTCTCAATCCAGATGCCAATGAAGTGGAATGGCAGTGGAATCCTTTGATCAAAGATAAGGAACTGCTGAACGTCTTCAGAAGGTTCATCTGTTGCATAAGTGTTTTCCTTCACTTGAATTGCACAGTCAATATGAGAATTTTGCAAGAAAAATTTGGTTCTTTTGATACTTGTGCCAAGTGCAGAGTTTATGCTGATAAAATATCTATGGTAGAGCACTGCCTTGCCAATAAATGTGCAGTCTTCCATGTGAAAGCCAAACTGGAATTGCCCATCATGGCTGTAGATGTAAATTCCTGACTCAGTGAACGAACTGTCTGTCAACTGTATCAGAGTGAATGTGTTTTTCTGCCAGCTTTGGACCATAAATAGACCAGAATGGAAGGTTAAGTTTCTGAGTGAAAAGACAGACAATGTTGGATGTGAAGGACAGAGATCAGAAGATGTGACCCTATTTCCAACATGCACATCAACATGTGCCCCATTCAAGCTGCAATTTTCAATTTGTATTGCTCTGGCAACATCAGATGACTGGATGTACAAGGCTCTTGTGAAAATGGAATTTGTGATTGAAACCGTCAGCTGCGTGTTACTGTGCAAATCCTTGACGTTTGCAATAGTAGGTGTTGCTTCATGCTTCCCCCTGTGAATCTGAACTCTCATGTTCTCAGACGGGTTTCGTTTCTTCACGAATCTGCAGTGGTCAACAGAAAGACCTCCATACAACTCAAATTCAACTGGATCTTCAAAAAACAAGTTTTGCAGCTTGATTGAAACTGGCATTTCCCCGTCTGTTACATGCCACTGTACACATTCAGCTGTAAAATACAAACAAGATTTTTGTTCACTTGACAGGAATTGTCTTGAATCTCAAAACAACAATATATGAGAGGAGGCACTCGTTTTGATTGGCAGGGAGATTTTTTGACCTTTAGAGACATGTTTGGACAGCTGAGGAGATATCAGCAAGAAAGTTTGTCAGGAACTGATTTTTGATGTCTTTTGTTCATTCATGTGGCAAAAACTGTTACCCAAAGTTGCCAGCTTCTCTGAGAATAGCCCAACTTGAATGACCACCCACCAGAGCATTTCACTTGGATTGATGCACCATGGCTGCTGCTTAAGTTGTATGACTTGGTGCTGTGCACAAGACAACAGGCGGCTGGGTGCGCGGATCTTCGGAATCGTGGCCTGCGAACAACAAGGAATGTGATTAGATGAACAAACCAAGTTTTTGAAAGTTCGATTGTACATAATTAACTGTCATTTCTGAATGGGGCAATATCTAAACATGTTCATTTGTGTTGCACAACAAATCAAGGACAGAAATAATTTTGGCATTTGGTATTGCTGTTGCAGGTACAGATGAGCACTTGTGCCTGTACCAAATTGCAATTTTTCTCTTTATTGGGAAAATACAAAAGTCAGAATTGAGTTATTGAGCAAATGGTACCATGGAAAATCCTGTAACTTCTCAGGCAGAGCGACTCTGATCCTCTCTTTTTCACTGCTTTCTTGCCGCATTGTTTCACTTGGCATTCTGGTGAGTGCACGGCGCGGACCATCCAATGACAAAGTTGTTGATGTCACGTAGATGGCAGCACCATCTGCAGCTCTGCCCAACACCGTCTGCAGGTTCCTGCAGGGTGTGGATTCAGTGTGACAATCGTTCTGGTCAGAACCTCCGTCTGACACATACCAGATGTTTTGAGTGTCATCTGCAAAGCCAATGCAACAAACTCTGACAGTATTCACACACACAAACACACACACACACACACACACATCCTGAAGCACATGAACATATTGACATGCAAATGTTACAACACAGATGCAAATTATGCAAAAAAAAAAATCAATGGTTTGAATGAACCATCACCCTATCATCACTGGATGATAACAGGCACCCAGTTGAACAAAGAAATGAAGACCTGGTTCACCTTGGCTTAAGATGACTGACTTGTGTGTCGTGGTCAGGTCATCTGTGACAACTTTTACAGTGCCCGTCTCCAATGATTCTTTGTCTGGGGCTGTGACGTTCTTCATGACATCATTGGTAACAGTGAGACTTGCTTTTGCAGGTTGAGGTGTTGCTTCAACCTTTCGTTGATTTTGTCGTTTCCTTCTTGAAATTTTCATTCCAGAAGCAGCTTGGACAACTGGGCTTGCTGTGATCAGACTGAATGGGGACGGTGCTTGGTCCGAAGGCGACGATGGCGCCGTGGCTTTCACTGTGGATTCTGACGCGTGGTTCTTGACCTTGTCGGTCACATTTTTGTCAGCATAGGTTACAAACAAACCGATAATGAAAATCCAAGAGATTAGCATCTTGGACACACTTCAGTGAGCGATTTGCAATGTCAAGGATACTCTAGTAACACATTTTGTCTTCAATGATGTGCAATACACACCATGGCTGATCAGTTGTTGCTGCAACAGTTGTAGTTCTCAAAGGGAAGCTTGAAAGCTGTAATTTCTGTGCATCAAAGCATTTTATTGTGGTGAAACAACACAGTTTAAAACACCAACACAAAACACTCGTCCATGCCAGGAGTCATTCTCAGGCAGTTACTGTTCATTTTGAGTGAGCTGGTTGTGCGAGCACGAAACTTGAGGATTGTTGTTGCAATTATCCAGTAATTTTTTTATCAAAACAAAACAAACGGAACACACGCAGTTGACTTGATCTCCACCGTCCTCTGTCGCTGCTTGAAATGACCTCAGCTCAGAATTTTTTTTTATTTCGTGCCCCAAAAGATGCTTTGAAACCCCAGTCACCCGAAAGGAGAAGGATAATTTGGTGTCAGTTTTTTGAAAAATTTGATGGACCAATACAGCCTTCAATGTTTCCCGTGTTGAGGTGGCTCTGATCAGAACATGTGCTGGCAGCCCACCACTGTGCTGAGCAAGTCTTGCTGAAGACAACTTTCCAACAAATGACGATTTTTCTTTTGCAACATCTTCATTGTTGTACCTTTACTTCTCTCCAACATGAACTACTCATTCCACACAGGCGATATCTTCAATGCAAAATTGAAATTACTCAAGGCGTTTTTCGGTTTGTCCTTCCACAGAAAAACGCTGTGGAATCTTACATGAACAACAAACCAGTCTCTTTGAAGCGAATCGTATTATTTTTATTTGGCCCTCTTTCTGCTTTTCAGTTTCCAGACAAATTCCTGAAAAATTATAAAGAAAATCAAGCAGAAAACAAAGGAACTCTCAAGCAAACCCAGATTCACAAATATTGTTTTGTATGAACCATGAGGAGAAATCCCATATGTGATAAATGAAGACTTATATGAGTTTATGGCAGCTACAAAACAGAGCATTGTCAGTGATAAAGTTTCACATGCATTTGATTTTGAATATTTGAAAGGATAAACTCTCAGATGGTGAACTAGAAAAGCAGTGCACAGTAAGAGGCAAATATTCAACTGAATGAAGCTGTGAGGAATTAGAGCAGTTGAACTGAGGAGCAATCTTCTGAAAATCATGACACATTCCCAATACTGAGCTCCTCCTGATTCCTTGTAGCCACCTCTGAACCTTTCAAACATTTCATTGCTCTCTGTTGTCTTGTCTGAATCACTTTCAGATACTGACTCACAACTAGAGGTCCCAATTGAAATGTGTGAAACCTTGTCACTTACTTGCAGAAATTTTTTGGGCCAATGAAACACAGCAGGTAGAGGGAAGAAACATCCAAATAAAAATTCATTATCTGAAAGAAGTTTGAGTTTCAATAAATTTAATCCTATGAACAACATTAATGGGCAAGGCAAAACAAATAAAATACCAAAGAACATTGAGAAATATTGCCAGTGGCTGAATAATATTACATTCCCATCATGAAGCCAGACTCTCTGACTGTTAATCGTCACATAGGCCAAGGAGAAGAAAACAAGATCTGTGAAACTACCATAAGTGTATTTTATAATTTCAACCAATCCATTCAAAAGAGTACTGTAGCCTTGATGTTTTGATACACTGCTTTTGAAGCACTTCTGCTTTGTGCTCACAGCAATCCTTATGATGAAGTACAGCATAAGCCAAGTGACAAAAATGGACATCATAAAGAAGAACTTCAAAACTGTTCTCAAAGTCATATCCAACAATGTATTGCTACAAACATCAGCTGAAAAGTATGACAGTTCAAAGCTCAGAAACAAGGTGATATATGCTTCAAGTTTGGAAAATACAAGCTGAATCCTTGCTTGATTGTGCAAGTTTAAAGACAGCCTCATCACAGCTGTGGCTTGAACAAAGTATGTCATGATCCCAAAGTATCCTTTGTCTACATCACTGTCCAGATCTTTTGTCCCATTCCTTCTG
>JAAUXT010025200.1_pt1 | contig 14567 bp, 16 predicted proteins | sample 7278171 | NCBI WGS metagenome assembly JAAUXT01 (sample SAMN14350112, study PRJNA611818) | marine sediment metagenome | isolation source: surface marine sediment (1.8m) | place: French Polynesia: Moorea | collected 2018-08 | reverse complement strand
TCTGTTCTTTAACTGACTTAAGGCACAAGGCATTTTAATGTGCAGTGCAACAGTGTCAAATGGTCATTTCAATGTGTAGTGCAATAGTGTCAAACCATTTAAAGTCAACTGTAGATCAATTGCCAGTTAACCTCCGGTGGAGAACAAAAGTTGCCCCTGACGTGCCTTAATGGGAGAGAAGCTCTCGCTTCGCAGGTGTTTTGTCACGAAACTCGCTCTGCGGACAAAAGCCAATGGAAAGTCGCTCGTGCTCCCCACAGCTTCCTCGTCTGTATCTATTGTGCTCAGGTTTCTGTGCAAACACCCGGCAATGGAAGTGCGGGCAATGGACCTGAAGGCGATGCCTGTCTGCTGCAGCTCGTTGAGCAGGAAGTTTTTCAGACAAATCTCAGCGCTCAGCAATAATCCAGGCCCGGAAGTTCAGTCACCTCCCAAAGTTGGACGACATGTCTGAGTGGCGGGTGTCCCTGACCATGGCGTTTCCAGGTCGTGGTGAAGCGAAACCAAAACAACTTTGCGAAGGTCTGGCCACTGTGAGTGACACCCAAGGTCACCACGCGAATGAGGCAAAAACATCTCAGCACGTGGCGTGTTGACGTGTTTCCTCGCTGCGTGGTGGTGACTTCAGCTGAGGCGCAAAACCTGCCCTTCGGAGTTCCCTGACGAGCCAATGACCTGAACTACTTTTCAGCGGCCAAAGAAGTCAGGTGCATGGATCTGTCAGATTCGTGACAGCAACTATGAAGAATAATCCCAGGACCCACCTGCCTTCAGCAGAAGGCCCCAAAGCCCCCACCGCAGGATCAAGTGACCTCAAATTCGGAAGTCTAAGGAGCAGCTGCTGCTGCAGAAATTTTGTGCATTTCCAGAAATCAAGACGGATACGTTCTGACTTGGCTATTACAAGGAAACAGTTCTGGTGACCGAGTTTCTCAGCTTCGTGAAAGAAAATCACTCAATCATGTAGTTTCCAAAAGGCCGTCCTGGAGAGCCGTCTTTCATTTACTTTGAAAAGCGCTTGAAAAGTTCCAAAAACCTGGGTTGATGGTGAACTGGTTTCACACCAAAGTTCGGGATTCAGACCACCTCGCCTTGACCCAGACGACTCGGGACGGACTCATACTTGCGAGCTCCAGCAGAACCGTGCGTTCACCCTTGTGTGCCCGAAGTACCATTCAGGCACGTCGTCAATTAACGGCAACCTTTGTTCTCATCAGTAGATTCTTGACAGGCCAATCAATGAATCTACAGTTGACTGACCCATCAAGACAAAGATCAAGTGATGAGGTTTACTACACCCATTAAGAAACAGGGGACAAAGTGAAACAAGGACAGGCTTGTTTACGCTTGAAGTCAGTTGATGACCAGAAAACTGTAGATTATCAAAACACCTTGCCATTCAACCTCCTTGCCTTCGGCTGGGAGGTTAAATTGGCACAGTGCTTGATAATTGACAGGTTTTTGGTCAAAAACTACAACATCGGTGCCACAGATTTGAGTACTGCGTTGCGCTTCGTTGCCTGCATGTGCTGTTGATCTGACAATTGCTTCACCACACGGAATGAAAATCGGTGGCTGCTGAAACTCGCTGTTGAGTAGTGGGCTCCAACGCTTTGTCGCGCCAGTAGAGACGTGCGTATCTTCACTGACAGCCTCAAGTCATGAATCATGGATCATTGGAATTCATGTCCACCGGATGCGATGTGAGATTCAATTAGAGCGACAATTTCCTGCATTCACGGCTCATGACGGAGACTGTTTTCAGATCGCATTAAACTTTAACGAGACTAATATATCACATTTCACTGTCTTTTCCTGCTGGCACAATGAACAACGTTTCGCGTAGGCGGCATTGGGAACACAGAACATTGAAAAGAAAAATGCCGTTTTTTTGTTTTGTGAATGACAGTGATGCGAGCATTGTGATTGTCTGGGTTTGGGCCACAGAAGGACCTGGCTCCTTTTTGCGCTCGTGTGTCTCTCCTCCTTTGCGTGCTCCCACTGCCCCTTCTGCCTTTGCTTGTCCCGTGAATGAGAAAACAGAAAGAAACTGCGCAAATACGTGGTGAATTCCACCCAATCCATTCGCACACGGTGAGTGAATAGACTCAAAAGAAGCCGCTCTTTGTTGGTCCATTGTGAAAACGACGCCTTTCGCTTGATGCAATTTGGCGGGAAACGGAATCTGGCAGCCGCCGCCGCTGTGGCGCTGGTGGCTCGTCGGGTGCAGAGCAGATGCCGTGACGACGTTACGATTCTCCGAGGAACCGTTTGACAGATGCATCACCCCGTGAGGACTGCAGCACTTCTCCCGTTCTGGACACGACTCACCTCTGCGTACTGGGAAGTTTTCCTTGTTGGGGAATTCCGCCTGCAGAGCGGGAACACGCCAGTCGAGTTGTTGCGTGTAGCCAGAGGCGAGCGTTGGGGACAGTGCGGAAATGTGTTTGTCTTGGTGCACTGAATACAGGCTGAAGTTTCAAAACTGGGCTGATTGGGAAAATACTGTTTGAGGTCGTGTACCCGAGTGAGTCAACTGCTGCAGATTTCGCCTTCGTGGAACTCAATGTTTTCATACATGTGGGAAAACGCGTTCCCTGTGGTTGACTCTTTCTGCGAAACGTTTCTCTTGCCCGTTTCACAACCACGCACTTTGAAGCTGTTGGGGTTTGATATGTGAACGATACTTTCGCTCCTTTTCCCAACTCCAAGGCACACCTCCCTCCCATATCAAAGGACGTTTGCTACAACTGAGAGGCGCGTGGCGGCATTTTGTGCAAAATGTTGATGTCTTTTGGTCTTTATGGAACCTCCAGGAAAGGTCTCTGTGCTAGGAGCGTGACTAACTCCCTACCACAGGTGTGGAACTGGAAGGGAAACATCACTTTGAGGAGGATGTTGAAAATTAGGTCTTTGCTCTTCTTGAACGAAGAAGTGTCACTGTGTTCCTGCTGATGGAAATGCAAAATTTTCTCCAACACGACTCTTCATTTCCGCTGGAGTTTAATGATCCCAAAGACGCCTCACGAAGTGAACTTCAACACGAAACCTCCAGCTGTGTCGGAGATGTAAAGCACTCAAATAACGCACTCATACTCGACGAGTCGTGTACTTGAAGCTCACAATTTCCTTGCAAGGTTTTCTTTCTTTTTGGGTGCAATTTCTATTGAAAGCTCTACTTGTTTTCGTCCGGCTCCAAAGGGTTCTGGATTCTTTGGTGGCTTCTGTGTTCCTGTCATGTTGCTGCTGCTGTGGGAGCAAAAGACCTGTTATGAAAACACGTAATGCACCATCTGCCAACAAGTCACGGAGTCCATGTAATTTTGCCAGCAACCCCACAAAAGAACTGAGGCTTTCAGCGCCATTGACTCAGAAAGAAAGTTGCGTGGGTGGATGGTTGTCTCAGAACAGTCCCTATCTCAGTGTGTCTTGACATGGGAGAATGGCGTGTCACACCCATTTTGCCGCAGCTGTAGAAAGCAACACGCCACTCGTGAGGCGATTCGACCTGAATCTAATGTTTTGTTTGTCTTCCAGCTGCCTGTCGATGAAGTGGTTTTGGTCATGAAATTCCAGCGAGCCTTGCCAAAGATGGAGCTTGAAGGTGTTCAACTGCGATGTCCATGGCCTTCACCTGGACCTCTGATTACTTACAGGTTACAGCTGAATTTTGTCACCTTGATTTCTATGATGCTTCAAGCAGAAATCTGACAGCCATTGCCACGGAACTTGAAAAGACGTTTGGCTGCGATGTTCAGGGAAATATCATTCCTCTTTGTTGCCCTGTCATTTCACCTGACAACAATCTTAAGCTCCGTGCCAACTCTTCGCACCATCATATCTTTGCTGTCGCATTCTTCCTCGGACTTCCAAACCAAGCTGACAGGTCACAGAAACACGGAAGCCCTTCAAAACCAACGCTCTGACTCTGAAGCACGAGCAGCGTGGACAAGGAAATCCACTATGCGAACACTTGTGACCTCACCAGGGCCTGAGCTGACCTCATGAGAACGACACTCACTAAGAACTCAATATGCGGACGGGATATTCGGTCACAGATCAGGTGTCACCTGCACCAGAGCCTGAGGAGACGCTTAATCATTTTTCCTCCTGCCCGGTCGTGACCAGAATCTATTTTTGGCATGACACGACCACACCACACTTCTTCAGGGCTCACACTCCACACACACTTGCTGGTCGATGAACAGGCCACGGTCCCTTCACGCGACAGATGACAGGGAGTATGGAAAATGATAACCAGCAGGCAATGGCCAAAGCCACTCCAGAGCCGTGACATGAATTGCGAGGTGGTTCATGGACATATCGCACGTGTTTGGGCCATTTGGGGGCCTGGCACCCTTGATCCGTCGTGGACAGTCCGAATGTGTGTGTATTTTTGTGAGCCTTTGGTTGAGTGTGAACACAATAAATCAATCTTTGATGCCCGGACCTGAGCCAGATTTCCGGCAGGCTTGGTGGTTCTTGAACGTTGTTCTTGTTTTTGTTTTTGTGCTTGTTCCATGATAGCGACACACACCAGAAGTTCATTCTTGAACTGCAGTTTTGGTATTGAATATTCAGGCACGTTTTGAATGCAGCAGCTGAAGCTCCACATCCATGATAACGCAGGTCGAGCAGTTCGGGAACATGCACCTTTGGACTCAACACAACACAAGATCGCACTGAATATTTGTGTCACCACAACGACAGACTCTGTGAAGGTCACGGGACCACGAACCCTTGGCATGACACACGCACGTTGACTCCCAGGGGTGACCCAGAGGTGTGCGACGTTTGTTTCAGGATTAATGACCCAATTAACCGAGTTCCATTGATCCCTGGTCCACCTCCGCACCGGACTGCGTGAGTGACCACTCGCTGTGAACCGCTGCCGTGACCCGCTATTTATATTCCATTTCCGGTCGACACGTGGCGCTGCCGCTCAACAGGAGAATGTCATTAGATCTGCTGCACCAGTATCAGGGGAGCCTCGTGCATGCAACGCAGGGCTGTGGCCATGACTTGTTTCTGACTACCACCATTGGCGAGTAGGCGTGCGCAAGCTTCAGGTACGAGACTTCAGGTACTTCCATGGCAAAACTCAGGGCACAACACCTTCAGACCTTGGTACGAGGCGGGCTCAGTTAATTGTGATAAAATCCAGTTTTGGACACGTGAAAAATTTCAAAATGTAGCGAATTTTTTGTGAGACAATCTTTAATGTGTCATCAATGCTGTCAATGACAAAACTTAACAAAATATCATGAACAAGTACATTTTTCAAAAATTGGAAAGCGCATCCATCGGAGGCTTTCTCAGTCATCCAGATCAGCTGAAGCAGCTGTCAAACTTGTTGCGCAATGGAATGTTTCGACAGTCAAGAACACTGGCTCATTCAAAATATGCTCCTTCTGCTTCTGAGCACTTGATCCACCTCGCAGGCAGATCGTAAATTGCATGGTGGTACTCCTCGGGAGGGATGGATTTGATCACACCATCGATCCGGCGGCACAGTTCATCCACACTGTCAAAGCAGTGACCCTTGGTGTGTTTCTTGATGCGGGCAAAAAACCAATAGTCACATGGCGCGAGGTCAGGGGAGTATCCGGGGTGGGGGAGGGTGATCATGTTGTTCCGGGTCATGAATCTGGTTGTGGCATCACACCTGTGCACAGGGGCTCCGTCTTGCTGCAGAACAAAGTTCTGATCCTTCCACAATTGAGGCCTCTTGCGAGCCATTGCCACATGAAATCTCTTCAAGATCTCTATGTACAGCTCTCCAGTGACTCCAGCTCCATGTGGGACGAACTCCCAATGGATCAGGCCATTTGCATCAAAAAATGCCACCATCATCACCTTGGGGCAGTACCTGTCAAGGCGTGGTTTGTGAGGCCGAGTTGCTGACTTTGGCCACCAGCTGCTGGTGGCTTGATGGCATGCAGGATCGTACGTGAAGAACCAGCTTTCATCGCATGTGACAATCCTTTCCAAGATGTTGATGTCCTCAATCAAATCATCATTCAGCTGCTCACAAATTGCCTGTCGCCTCTGCTTTTGAGCTGCTGTGAGATGGTGAGCTACCCAGCGGGCAGGATGTTTGGCCAAGTGCAGCTTGTCCTTGAGAGCATGGTGGATGGTGCCGACTGAAAGTCCAGCTTTGAGTGCCAATTCCTTCAGACTCATGGTTCTGTCATTCTCCAAAAACAACTCAATTTGTCCCAGCAATTCAGGCATCAGCTTCCTGGGTTGACCTGGTCATTGGTCATCTTTGACATCCTCCTTTCCAGCTCAAAACTTGCAGTACCAGCGGTGAACAGTCGGTAAAGACACAGCTTCATTCCCGTGCGCTCTCACAAGATGCGCTCGAATTGCAGCTGGTTTGAGGCCAAGCACTTGCATGAATTTTATCTGCACCCTTTGATGTTCCTTCCCAGGAGCCATGACAAAGTTTTTTCACAGCTGACAGTTCAGGAAACAGTCCGGATTCCACACAAACACAGCACAAAAACAGACCAAAATGTTCGGAAGGAATGCGCGCACCATCAACATGGCGACATTGACACAAATTCTGAGTGAGCCAACTTTGCAGTCAAATTACTTGCACATTTGTCAAAATTCAAACCTTTCTTTTCACAGGATGAAACACCCACATCCGCTCTACAAAAATTGCCACGGACGTTTCCGGTTGCTCGCTGCTTCCACCCAAATCGGCCACATTAGAGAGTTTTAGATGCACAACGCATGAGGCCTTACGTGCAGTCTGACGTCCAGTGGGGCGCCACCACACATACCACGTACACGTGGGGCACGTTTGTTCTTTAGATGGCAAACGCCTGGTAAAGGCTTCTCCACGCAGGAATGCAGGAGTAGCAGGTGTTTTTATGCGTTGCTACAGGGTTCACATGCTTTTCTTTGTAGACTGGAAGCCGCACCATCGAGACGCTGACTTTCTGTTTTCATCAACAAAAGGTTAGTTTTTGTATATATTTAGCTGAATACATATCCATTAATGCTGCAATTGTGTTGTAGTAATGTCAGGGCACGAAATGAGTGTGGTTTCCAGGAGCTTTGTTCACAAGAAAGGTGCATTCAAGTCGACTCGAGAAATGGTTCAGTTCGCGATGTAGATCTAAATGGGAAAAAAACCTCAAATGCTCGTGAAACAACATGATCCTTATTTCAGTGTTGGTGTAGATCTACATGTCGGTGTGTTCCTGTCTTCGGCCAGTCAGCTCTACACATCCCGGTCTACCCGTGCATCAAGGTGCCAGAATTTTGGGGGTGAGTGAGCAAAGGATCGATACGCAGTCATCAGAACAACTTTGAGGACGAAACTTGTGCTAAAAGAGAATTAAATTGAGAGGCGGTGAAATATAATTGCGACAGGCAGTCATCTCAAATGTGAAAATGAGTTCATTGTTTCATTTTTAAAATTTGCTGAGTTTTGATGTGCTACATGCCATTTCAACTTGGTGAGTGCGCGTGCCGAAGGTGACGTGAAATGTGGACATGTTAGCATGTCGTAAAAGTGACAATATACTCATTTCCGTGAAATTGATGTCACTGATTTCAACACTGACATTCACTTGTAGGTTCACGTAACGTGGAGATGACGCATTCGACATGCTGCATCCAACAGCTTGTGTTCATCACGTGTGCCGATTTTGTGAGGTGGGTTGAGAAGCGCAGGAGTACCCAAAATGTCACTTGTGTAACACAGACATGCGTTGACTGCAGGAGTAGCAAAGGAATCAATCAGTGTTTGTGTGTTTGTGTCAAGTTCACCGGTATTTACGTCTTTTTTGTTGGTGTTTCAGTTGCAGTTGCGGTTCGTTTGAAATGTTTGTGGTGCGGCCCCTGTACAGCTTCCCAGAAGATGCGTGCCCCTTCAGCGATGAGGAAGAACTGAAAGATGTCATCGCAAGTCGTGGTCTTGAGGTGAATGAAAGTATGTGTACAGATTGTCCGCCCATGTCATCAAGCATGGTGTTGCCACACATCTTTGCCCATGTCTACTCAGGTTTAGAAATGCTCGAAAGAGGCAAAGAAGAATGGCAAATGTGCCAGATTGTGCGCAGTTTTGTGAAGGACAATGTGAATGAGATGAAGTGTGACACCGAGGACTACTTCTTGTCACTGTCCGAAAAACAGACAGTGTCACGTTATGTGTGGAGTTTGTCTCACAATTTCAAACCGTTCGATGCTGTGCAAGTGTACTTGTTTGCGCGTGCCTGCAACAGTCATACAAGAGTGCATTTCTCAAATTACGTGTTGTCAACCATCGAGCACACGTTGTCTCACTCCGTGGCTTTGGATCTGGCTGTTGTTGGCAATACAGTGGTGCCGTTACATTCAATCGATCACGAACCTGTTTCATGTGTTGTTGGTGAAGTGAAATGGTTGCTGGATCCAGATGAGGTGGAAATTGCCAAGTGTTCTGAGGGTGAGGAGTCTGATGTCAAAACTGCTGTGGCCATGGAAGCATTTGATTCTGAGTTCGACGAGAATGTGTGGGAATGGCACAAAGCTAAAATGTCAGTGGACGACTTGGCCGCTGCCAAGCAAAGAACAAAGCCGTGCTATGTGTCTGTTGAAAGGTTGTCAGCCCGCTCTTGCCGTCAACTTATGTCGCCAGCACTTGTATGTGTGGAACGGCTTCCAAGGTCAACTTTGAATCCAAACGCAAAATTTTGCACTGCTGACAAAAGCAAGTCTGATCAATTTCCAGGGAGAATTTTTAAAGGATGTCGCAACTGGACACAGTGTGTGGTTCCTGCAGAGAAGGAGTCCATGTCTGTACGCATGCCTGGATATGTTTTCAGTGGAAAAACCAAACCCCGCACAAAGCCTTCGAAGTCGTCCACACACCCAGGCACTGTTTTTCGTTCTTACCATGCGAGTTCGCCCATGCCAAAGCTGTTGAATGTCCAATTGCAATTGAAACGTGTTTCTCCTCCGCAGCCATGCACTGATGTCAATATTGTGTGCAAGTTCAATTGTCTCATTTGTAAGAACCTTGTTGCTGACACGCGGGCACTTGTGAAATGTCACATCGAGAGTGAGCACGACATGTTCACGTGCAGAAATGCGCACTGTGTTGCGGGATTTCGCACTGAAAAGGGAAGGGATGTGCATGCTGCGGTGCACATAAAGAAGAGTCGGGGGTGTCCATGATGTTCGCAAGTGTTTGCACATCGTTTTGCGCTTGAACGCCACATGGTGACCCATGCCACTGCACGCAAACATCGTTGTCAACAGTGTGGCCGTAAGTATTTCCGACCTCAAGACCTCAAGGAGCATCTCAGCACTGCGCACAATGCTCTGACATTCAACTGTGACACTTGTGAGTACGTGGGTCAGTCATAGCGAGCACTTCAACAACATGCCCTCGTGCATGAACCACCGAAACTGACATGTGACAGCTGTGGTGCGATGTTTCGATGGCGTTCTCAGCGAGCATTGCATGTGTGCAAGTAACAGTTTGGTGCTACTCCTGCAGTCGTGACTTGTGTCGCACTTGATGCGCTCTCAGATTTTTGTCTGTTTTTGCTATTGCTACTCCTGCAGTCAAAGAAATGTCTGTTTTGTGCTTGTAACTATTGTCACCATTATTCATGACAATTTCATGTTTTTCTAGATGCCGGGTGTCATTCATCAGAACATATTCCTTCCGGAGTTTCCGAACATTTGGCCATATAACACTGAGAATTTTTTTCATGCGCCTCTTGGCACTAAATTGCTCATGTCAAACAAACTTGTGAGGAAGGCAAAAAGAAGTGTTTTTCATGTAGTGTCTGTTGAGCCGTGAGATGGTGAATCACTTCTTCAATGGGAAGTGCATGTTGCCAATGTTCATGCATGGGTGAAGCAGCATGAACACGCACGCGAATTGTTACAGAATACCATGTACCCAAGTGGAGCTGCTCACATGAATGGAACTGTCTGATGCCAATAAACAGATCAGTGACTGACTTGTACTTTTGCTCTTCATTGTACTCATGACAAGCGCTGATGCGTTCGAATACTTCGCCAATCTGTCTCTCACGAATCTGGTCAGCACAGAGGAGTTGCTGATGCTGATGACGGCACATGCAGCTGATCATCTTGCGCAAGACAAGCCACACGAAAATTATGAACATTTTGATCTCGACACGTACAATGATGAGCAGTGCAAACATTTGTTTCGTTTTGACAAAGATGCAATTGTGCAACTGTGTGACTTGATGGCATTGCCTGATGAGTATGTTGGTCACAATGGAATTGTGTGGCAACCTTTGGAAGGGACATGTATGTTGCTGCGTCATCTATGCTACCCTGGCCATCTTGTTGACCTTCAGCCATACTTTGGATGCAGTCCAGAGGACTGCTCTGTTATTGTGAACAATATGCTGAGTGATGTTCATCACAGGTTTTCTCACTTGTTATCCAGTGTGAACCAGCCTTGGATGGATCACGAGGCATATTGCCAAGCAATTGTCAACAAAGGGTCACCTGTCAACAACGTTTTTGGTTTCATTGACGGAACTCTGAGACAAATTTGCAGACCCGGTGTGCGACAGAAAGAAATGTTCAGTGGTCACAAGCGCCATCATGGCCTAAAATTTCAACACATAATGCTTCCAAATGGACTTGTGTGTCACTCATATGGGCCTTATCCAGGCTGCTGGCATGATGCATCGATGTATGGGGTCAGTCGCATGGACCGCCAACTTGCACAACTGAAAGGTGCAGACGGGAGGCAGCTCGCTATTTACGGAGATGCAGCCTACCCACTGTGGCCCTGGATGTTTGCACCATTTCCCAAGCACGCTGGAGGCTTCGATGCTGAAAAAGCCGACTTCAATCAGCGCATGAGTCCCATCAGATCAGCTGTGGAATGGGGCTTTGCAAAGCTAACAACCTATTTCGTGTTCACGAATTTTTATTCCAACCTCAAACTCCATCTGCAACCAATCAGTCAGTATTCCAGGTTGCAACCCTGCTGGCCAACTGCCATACATGCATGTATGGATCGCAAGTGGCATCCTATTTCGCTCTGTCCCCACCTCCTATTGATCTGTACTTGCAGTAGCGCATCTGTGTTCTCATGTTAAGTTTGCACATTCTACCACAAAAAAAGCAGAAATCATATTGTTTCTTTTCTTCACCCTGCAGAGCAGGAGTCAGACAAAGTCTGCATGTTAAGTTTGAAATATTTATTTCACTGTTGCAAAAACGAACATGGAACACGTCATGGAATGTCTGTCTACAAGAGACAGCAAACAATAAATGTGACACTTACTCACTCACGTCTGAATTTGTTGCACTTGAAACATTTGCAACCATGGAAGAATTTGTACTCGCATCGCTACAACTTGCAAGAACAAACACTGGCGACTGTGAAGGAGGCAGAGTGCGATCAGGGTCAGAATCTGACAACTCACATGGAAGACCACTGCTACTTGAATCAGTGTCCCACTGTCACAAAATTTCGTACACTGACTTGCGCGTGGAAACAGGAACCATAGCCTCACTCATGCCCGTACCAAGCTGCAAATGCAGGAGTACAATTTACATTTCACTTGCATCCAAGACATGCTCGTGTTCTCCCAATGTGAAAACACGTTCAGTGTTGTCAGCTGCAAAGTAATGGAGTGGCTCAACAATGACATTTGCTTCTTCTTGAAAACATGCATACTGACGTGCCCCTTGTTGCTGAGCTTGTTGTTGCTGCTGCTGCTGTTGCTGCTCATGCAATTTCTGTTCCCGCTCCCATTTCTCGCGCTCAAACTTGAATCGCTCCTCTTCAAGTTTGACCTTCCTTTCCTCCAAAGCGATCTCACGCAGTTTCACTTCGCGCACAGTCTCACTCAGAAATTCGAAATTGCCGGCAGCACTTCTGCGATTCCCTGAGATCAACATCATGTCTTACAGACAATGTGCGCAGGAAGAGGACACATTTTACCTGGTGCCAAGTGTTGACAAATACCCACTTTTCCTTGGTGGCTCAGATCTCTCAGGCACAGCACGCTCGTCAGTGCTGGTGCCAGGTTCCACATCACTTCCATCACTTCCTTATCCCACAAGTATGTCCTCTTCCATTTTGGCAGTCACTGCAACACAACAAAATCGACAGTCCCCCCCTCCCAAAAAAAAAAGAAAAAACATTAGAGCAACATAAACACACATATCAGTTAATGTCAGTGGAGATGCACACCAGCTTTTGAAGCGCGAATTGCAACCAGACGTAAATCAGCCTGCTTCTTCCGTGACGCTGTCTCAATTTTCTTAGCCTCAGCCAATGCATGCGCTCTTGTATCAGCGTCTTTCTTTTTATCAGCGATGTCTTGCAACAATTTCTTCTTGGCCTCGTACTGCTCATCAGTGCCAGACCTGTTCGCATTAATCAGTTCGTGGTTAACATTAATGTCACAAAAGAATGCCCTGTTCGTCACCAGGAATTCTTGGAAGCAGTCACCCAAAAAACCACTTGCTTTTTCAACTGTGCAGTGTTTTCCTCGGCATGATGCTTCAGTAACGTTGCCATGTGCTCCTTCAGAGTCCTCTCCCCAATGTCAGGAGTGTTAGGTCTCAAAAGCCTGATAGCCCTGTTCACGTTCTCTGTCACTGAAGGCCATTTCTCGGGATGACGGTATGGATTTTGACTTGTTACTTCACGCAACAGAGCCAAATCCATTGTTGGATAGAAATACACAACCTGTAAGAATGATTTTAGAAGCGACTCTAACTACTCCTGCAGTCACAATTTGTCACAATACGTCTCCACTCCTCGCACGCAAAATAGATTTGTTGATCAACCCTGAATGCAGGAGTACTGACAGGAAAAAATTAGTTTGTTTACATTTGAAAAACATGTCTCACCCGCACGTGCTCCGATGGACACCGCTGCCCAAACAGGCCTGCTTTACAGCTCTTTTCCAGACACTTCTACCTTCCAGAGCAACACCAAAATTCACCTGATGATACCTCACATGTTCACCATGAACACTACAAGTTCGATTCTCACCATTTCCCCTTTGTTTTTCCACAAAACTATGATGTAACAGAGGTATGTGCCACAGCCTGTTCCTGCGTAAAACGGTCCGTCAGCGCCTGTCTGACCGGTACATGACGTCAGAGTTTCCTGTGTAAACACCCCTGGACGTCGCACCGGGCGTGCTACCGCACGTCGCACGTGTTGCACCTAAAGGTCTCTATTATCACAATTATCTGAGCCCGCCTCGTATGAGAAATATGTTCCTCTTGCACATTTTGTGTGAATTTCCACTTCACCAGCTGGTTGTGTGCGAAGAAAGCTGACCCGAAATCTTTTCGAAAGTTGAACAATGACGAAGTGTCACGCATCAAAAAGATTCATCATGATCTTGAGCGACATGGAGGAAATCAGCAACTTTTGCTTTGGGACCAGCTGTCGTTGGGCTCATAAATTACATTCGGACTCTCAATATTACATCTGCACAAAAACAGCACAAAACGTCCGTGCATCTGCTGTCTTCATTTCTGTCTGTACAGCAGATCAAGAGAATTTCACCTGAGGCGTCAGTGAGGAGGAGACAACGCAAGATGTGGTTGGTAGACTTGTCAAGCGTTTGTCCTCTCCGAATTGTCCAGAAGTGATCACGGATCCTTTATGCGGTGTTCCAGCCCCGTGAATACCAAACCAAAATGTCGCCTTTACTTTTAGTTCAGAAAACAAACGTCTCCTTCACGCGACTTACATAATTAAACAATATCCAGGAGCGATTGGATCTCGTAGACGGGAGAACGGAAGCAATTTACAGCTTCAACAGCAACACAGCTGAGTCCACTGTGAAGCAGCTGGAGATACATTGAGAGGCGCAGCGCCCAGCTACACACACTCACAACCACACCGCTCAAGGACCCAGGGTCGGACATGGGAACCTGATGGACTCAAGTCCATGCAACTACGCGTGGACCTTCAGATAGGAAAGGGGTTTGTATTTCCAAGGATGTTTGGAATCTTGTTGGATTTGCATTAATTTGCGAACTCACATTGAGTTGCTCAAATTGCAAAAGAAGACACGCCTGGGACTGCTCTTTGTATCTTGCGTGGAATAAAAGTGGAAGCAAAGTTGCCTTGAACTCGGGAAAGGAACGAAACTCTCAGACCTTCAGGCTAACTTTCTGTGATCAAAACCAAACAAGTCTGGAATACCTTGGACTACCTCAGGCAAGCGGAAAGGAATACAATTTGTAGCCAAGGACAGATCTTTGTCCAGGTAAGTTCACTTCTTGTCCTCATCAGTTCATCAAATTAAATCAATCTGTGCTGCATGTGCAAGACATAATGAGGCGAACGAAGACTCCATTGGAACGTGGAAGGGTTTTCAGCTGTTGAGAGGATTGCTGGATCACGACAGAGAAGTCAGGTCCGTCCACAGTCGTGTGGATTTCAAAATTTCATCTATTGTGTGGATAAAGTCCTTGGGGTGTAATTGATGGTCGCGTAGCCGGCCATCTAGGTGCCGCTGACGGCTTAAAAACCAGTAGCATTCATGTGTGCGTCTGTCCACACTTTGGAATGTAACCTCCCACCTCGCGACCAT
>JAAUXT010015379.1_pt1 | contig 14567 bp, 9 predicted proteins | sample 7278171 | NCBI WGS metagenome assembly JAAUXT01 (sample SAMN14350112, study PRJNA611818) | marine sediment metagenome | isolation source: surface marine sediment (1.8m) | place: French Polynesia: Moorea | collected 2018-08 | reverse complement strand
TGAGGGGTCAGGAATGTGTTCAGAGGGCCCAGGCCCCACGATCCTGTACAGTGGGTCGGTGGAGACTGAACAAGGCTTTTCACACAGGCTGGGCGGCAGCAGATGTTTCTTCGACGTTGGCGTCAACATTTTGACGCGCAGGCGTCAAATTTAACATGACGCCCAATGGAGAGCATCAAAACAAGCCATCAAAACAACGGTTCAGTCCGTTCCTGGTCTCAAGTCAAAATTTTGACGCCGCGTCTTCTGTGTGAAAACCCAAATTCGATTCGTTTGGTCTGTACATTTGTGGTTCGGCTGCAACACTGCTGACTCTCGTAACGTGAAATCGCAGGTTGTTGTGTCCAGTTTGTGGAGTCTCAAGCTGTGAGAAACGTCTCGATGCGCTGACCAGGTCTTGTGATCTGAAATTTTTACTCTCCTGGGTTGAACGGTTCAGTTCGTCCAGAGTTGGTGAGGTTCCGGTAGATCTATGTTCAGTCCCTCTTCATGGAGTTACGGAGTTTTCGTGTCGAAGAATATAGGGTTTTCATGCAGATGACACGGCGTCAAACTTTTGACACGAATCCAGGAATGGACTGGACCATTTGTTCTTTTGCTCTCCTTTGGGCGTCATGTCACAATGATGCCAACGCATCAAAATTTTGATGCCAGCGTCAAAATATCTGACGCCCCCTGCCTGCCTGCGGAAAAACCCTTTCTCTTGAATTGCGAGTTTCAACGAGGCGTTTCTGTTTGGCTGGGAAATTATTCCGTTGAGAGTTGGGTCAGAATGGGGGGAGGAAGGTACTTGAGGCCCCTGAGTCCACCAGCAGTGACTTGCGTGGGCAGCAAAGGTTCGTTAGCACTGACCTTGATGCCACACCCCAAAATAACCACCGCAAACGACAAATTGAGGGACTGGGAACAACGTTTTCTTGCGCGGTTACGGGATTGGACCCCCTGGGAACAGCTGGAGCCTTACGCAAGGAGCCTCCATGTTCGCCACAAATGACCCGTGCAAGACCTGGATCTTTGACACGCACACGCAAGCCAAGGTCATAGTGCACCACATTGGGTTTCACCCGTGCAAAGGGGTGTGGCAATAAGGTGTGTGTGTGTGTGTGTGTGTGTGTGTGTGTTCACACTGATGTGCATACGAGGCTTATTCCACTGCTGGGGCGCGCTGCATGTTGATATCAGGCTAGGCTGTCGACACATTGCGTAAGGCATTTGACACAATTCTTTTGGTTCAAAAATGTTTTCTATTGTTCAAATGTAAACACAAACAAAAGTCATGTGACCTTGTGCGGTACACTGTGAAAAATGTCAAACAACACATGCAAGTCCGGGAGGTTTTTTGACTGTCATTTTCGGCCCTCGAAGTAATCCCCATTGCGGTGTACGCACCGCGCCCAGCGTATGGGCCATTTCACAATAATGTTTTCTCTGTATTCTGCTGCAGAGATGAGACTGATTTGCTCACTCACTGCGGTCTCCAGAGCATCCAAGGATGGGTATCTCTTGCCTCTGAGGAACTTCTTGACACGTGGAAACAACCAATAATCCGACGGAGCCAGATCTGGCAACAGGGGGGGGGGGATCAATCACTTTTTGGCCAGTCAGGAGCAAATGTAGCCTTGTGTCTCTGGAGCCATGCGCCGGCGCGTTATCCATGTGTAAGTGTCTTGTCAGATGAGGTCTGCAGGTCTTGAGAGCTGTCCGGTATCTGGTCAAGATCTGGATGAAGGTAGGGGTACCCACTGTTGCCCCCCTGAGAAATTCAAAGTGCACCATCCCTCGATGATCGAAGAAAGCCACCAGGAGACTTTTCTTGACAGACAGTGTTCTTCTGGGCTGCACAGAACGCTCCTCCTCCTTGCTCAACCATTGGGAGGCATTCCTTTTGAGTTCTGGGTCGTATTGATATACCCACGCCTCATCCATTGTAACTATCTTCTTCAAGAAACTGGGCGTGGCTCTCAGCTTGTGGAGTATGTTGCTGGCGTGCGTGAAACGCTCCACAATGTGCCTGGGTGTAAGTACATTTGGCAGGAACTTGGCACATCTTAAAGAAAGCTGCAGGTCCTTGTGCAGAATCGGGTAAACAGAGGTGCTTGGCACTCCAGACTGGTTGGATATGGCAGCAACTGTGAGGCTCTTGTCGACAGCAAGGACATCTTTGACAGCCTGGATGGCTTCAGGAGACCTTCCAGTTCTTGTCCTGGGTGCGCGCTGGACATCCACAAGGTTGGTTCTTCCCTGCTGAAAAGCTGCAAACCAACGCCTGGTTCTGGAAACACAAAGTATCTGGTCTCCGTACACAGTGGTGAGTGCAGCACGAGCCTGCATGTGGGTCCAGCCCAGCTTCCAGCAGAAGAAGAGGTTGATGCGTTGCATCAGGTGGCTGTTCAGCTCCTGCACCCGCTTCATGTCTTTGCAGCGAAAGGAAAGGCTGACAGGCAAAAGGACAGCGGAAGGGAACATTCCAATGTGCGCACATTTGGACAGAGTAAAGACCCAATCGTGTGCATTGAGCTGTGACGACCGATCGATGACCATTCAGGTCAATTTGTCATGATACGTCAACATGCGGCGCGCCCCAGCAGTGGAATAAGCCTCGTATTCGCCACCATGATCTCTGATGGGGTCCAACCCCAAACATGCGCTGGTGCATGGTATGGAATGTCATAAATGCTGTGCGTGATGCGCTGGCGCTCGCGGTGTGGCCGAGGGGTCATGAAAGGAACCTCAGTGTGTTTTCTGCAGCTCACAAGGGGGCGCTGGAGCGTTGGAGTCAGGGTGGAGTAGCGATGCAGGGAGATCCTCACGGGGCGTGGTCATTGGGCACCTACAAGTGAACGCAGTGCCGCCAAGGGAAAGTTTTTTGTTGGGACTGGTGGGAGCTTCAGATCTGTCACCTCAGTCTCAGTAACCTCAGTCTCTGTCCCCTCAGTCTCTGTCACCTCAGTCTCAGTCACCTCAGTCTCAGTCCCCTCAGTCTCAGTCACCTCGGTCTCTGTCGCCTCAGTCTCATTCCCCTTAGTCTCAGTCCCCTCAGTCTCAGTCACCTTGGTCTCAGTCGCCTCTGTCTCAGTCCCCTCAGTCTCAGTCCCCTCAGTCTCAGTCCCCTCAGTCTTAGTCACCTCAGTCTCAGTCCCCTCAGTCTCAGTCCCCTCAGTCTCAGTCACCTCGGGAGTCTTGGTCATCCTTGGTCTTGTGACTGATGTCATCCTCATCACACGGCGCAGTGGACATGTCTGTCTGTCTGTCTGTGTCTATCTGTCTGCCTGTCTGTCTGTCAGTCTGTCTGTCTGGTCATCTCTGCTTGTCTGCATACCTCTGTCAGTGTGCCTATCACTCTCTGTCTGTCTGTCTCTGACTCTGTCAGGAAGTTTAGAACCTTGAGGGAACGGTCCATCCCAGCCTGATCCCAAACCCAGAGAACCCTGAGAACGATACGGAAGAACCTCAGTGCTGAACCCACAGGACCACCAGGGACCGGTCCCCGAACTCGATCCCTGCACAGCAGAGTTCCCAACAGTGGGCCGCAAACCTCTGAAACTTCAGCAAAGAGTCCATCAAGGCTTCATCGCAGTCCACGAAAGGCGCCAGAGAACAGACGAGGTCCGAACACTTGAGCCAGGGGGTTGTCACCAGAGGGCAATCACGACGTACAGTACTACGAGGGAGGTCCACGAATTGGCGGTTTCTGTCCAGTATTTCTGGAGTTTCTGGCACTCTCGAAAAGATCGCTACTTTGTGGACAGAAACCACCAATTCGTGGACCTCCCTCGAATGAGGAGGGTCCACCAGGGTTGGATTACGAACCCCCGAGCACCCGGGGAAACTACAGCCCCAGGACGTTCAGGGGGTCAACTGGAGCTGGGTAGCTGGGTCACCAATCTCGGGAACTTCACATGGAAAAACAAACAAACTGGCAGATTCTTGCTATTGTTGCATTTGACAATGCACAATGCGTCATGTGCAGGTGAGCAGTCCCACGCACGCAGGACTTTGAATGCAAGTTGTCACTCTTGCTTTGTTGCGTGATCACGAGAAGAATGAACTTTCTTGTGCCCCAGAGGCAGATCCAGGATTGGACCAAGGAATGTGATGCAGGTATCGAATGAGAACGTAATTTAGTGCCTGTTGTACAGTGGGCGTCTCCCAGGGCCCGTCCTGAATCAGTTTCTGCGGTCTTGGATCGAGGCACGTCCATTCAGGGTCTGTTGAAGGATGGACCACACCCTACACTCCCAGGTCTTTTCTGGGACGGCCCTTCTCGTGGAGACAGTGGAGAAACCCCACCGGGTGAGCAACAATTCAGATTTGAGTGGTCGTCAAGGCGATCTCCACGCGAATTGGGAGAGTCCAAGAGTGCGAGGTGTCATCACCGCCCAATCAGCCTAATTTTCCAAATTTGGGCACTGACTTCAGTGCCTTTGTGTCATTAATTTTGTGGATCATATTTCTATTGTGAGGAAGGTTCACACCTTTCCCTGCTTTTTCCCCCTTTTGTTGCATCTCCCACCCTTAATCCCGTCAGAGAAGTGGAGGAGACGAGAATCCGCGAGATCTTAACAAAGTTCACATTTGGCTAATTAGATGGCATAAGCTCAGGCTAAAAGGCAAACTCAAAGTAATTGGCTGGGCTTTAAGAGGCGCTCCCCGATCCCCGTGACTTGTGACATGGGGTGCTCCCTGCCTCGGGCCCTCCTTCCCGCCTAATCGCCAAAACGAGGCACGTCATTTTGAAAATGGCTGATCCCCATCAAAGTGTCAGCTCAGGCACCTTGCACCCTTCTGACTGGCTCATTAAAGCTGGATTAAACTCCATTAGAAGAAATTTCTGTCAATTTGCTGTAAGTAATATATTCTGGGGGATAAATATTAGGAAGGCCAAGCTGTGTGAGTGGAGGCTGAAGCTGCCTGAGTGGGTGGGAGTGAGGGATCTGTTCTTTGCTTGTGTAACAATGCCTGGGAAGTTGGAAAATAAGGTTTGCAACATTTTACACAACAGGCTTTGTTCAGAGAGAAAAGGAAAAAGAAATTTGCCATTTTAATTTGAAGACAAAGATTCGTTTGTACTTTGATCTACCAACGTTTTGAACCAACCCATGTCTGCATGACAAAAGATCATGCGAGGGTTTTCACACAGGCTGGGCGGCGTCAGAAATTTTGATTCGCGCCTCAACAGGCGTCAAATTGAACATGACGCCCAATGGAGAGCGTCAAAAAAATGGTCCAGTCCGTTCCTGGCGTCACGTCAAAATTTTGACGCCGCTTCACCTGTGTGAAAACCCCAGTTGTTGGACCCTCCGCCTGTGGCGCTGCCGTCCCGTTTGGTGAAAAGTCTGCACTTTCCGTCGCCAGGCTGTGAGGTTCTGTACGATGGCCAAAAGGGGTTTTCACATTGATGACGGCAACTTTTCTTGACAAAATCAAGAATGGTCTGGACCATATTTTGACACCCACCAATTGGGTGTCATGTTAAATTTTGACGTCGACGTCAAAATTCTGCTGAACTTTGACGTCGACGTCACCAATGTGAAAACGCTGAAGACTGGTTCGTACCTGTGCAGAGTTCAGAGACAACGCGTTTCCTTTGTCATGTCCACAACTTTGGGATGTGTTCAGGAAACCAAAGTTGATTTTATTTTTCAAAATGCAGGATCTACCGCAGCAGTTCCTTTCTCACAGCAAAAATGGCTGCGGGGACATTTTTGTTCCGACGAGTCGCAATTGGCGACAAATCGCATTTGCCGCGTCCAATCAGAAATTTAATGATTGAACGTTTTTCCGGAATCTCTTTAATTAATTTCATTAGATTTTGATGAAAAGATTTGATTTTAAGTTTTTCACGTTTTGGAAGTTTCCTTTGGTGTTCTGAGGAGGGCAGAACGGCGCAGCACTGAAGCTTCCGGTTTGGTCTCAGTTCGACCTGAAATGCGCTTGAAAAATTCAGCGCCGCAGGTTGCGAAACAAGTGATGCGTTCTTTGACCAAGGCCCGTATAATTAAGAGTTAACTTGGTGGCCTTCTGAAGTGACTTGTGCCCTTTTGCTCCAGAGCCCTTTGACGTATGACCCTCTCCTGAGGCCCCACCATCTAATGACATACCTTGCTACAAGCTCCCTCCCTAAAAACCAACACACATCTCCAAATTGCATTGCGTCCTCTTTATTACATTTGAGAATTGGGATATTACCAGGTAATTGTTTCCTAATCACAATTGCTTCTCCCAGGGTGGTACCAATTTGGAAGGGGGAGCAGGGAAAAAAGTAGTTGAATCTTCTGCAAAGGTCCTTAGCTTAATTCAACAGAGCATTGGTAAATTCACTTTGGTGAAATTAATGATTGCGGTGGAAATGGAAACATCATGAGTTAATCTAATAGTGGGAGATGAAGCGAGGGCCCCACGACCGCTGATGGGAACGCCGTCCTCCCTCCCGCCGTCCGACCTGCTGCATTTTTAACGGGACAGAAGCGAGTGACTCTCCGAGGCGAGGCGAGGGCAGCCGGATGCATTTGTTGGAACTTTTTGCGGTTGTTTTCATGACGTTCGTTGAAAATTTGGCAAACACCACCAAGTCGCCTTCTTCCACTTCATTCACGCATGCGTGTTGTCAAGGAACTGCGGTCTGTGTCTGCGCATGCGTTGTCGTCAGAGGCGCCTGGAATGAAACAGGCCCAAATTCCTGGATCACATGAGGGGTTTTCACATTGGGCTGGTGTCAAAAATTCCACCATTGGGTTCAATATTGAATTTTGACGTCGACGTCAAAAACAACGACCGCGCGTCACCAATGTGAAAACCCTTGTTGGGTGTGATGAAGGTCGCGCCGTGTGCACGGGTGGATGGCGTTGACGTAGCGATGAAGCGTCCGTGGAAACGTGTGCGTCACACGCATGCGCCATCACGTCAAACGTGTGCGTCACACGCATGCGCCATCACGTCAAACGTGTGCGTCACACGCATGCGCCATCACGTCAAACGTGTGCGTCACACGCATGCGCCGTCACGTGAAACGTGTGCGTCGGACACACCCGACGTCACGTCAAACAGATCTGAAGATCCGAGTCGAATAAGGGCGTTTCTCTGTGCACGGGTACGAGCGCTTGGTGGCCTTTCGCCACAACCACGTCGGGAAAAGACGTGACCATGACGTCCACGTCGTGACGTAACGCGTGGTGCACGCAGTGTGAACCCGACGTCACGCGGTTTGGGCATTGTGCGATATCGCCATCGTGCACCGAAAAACGAGCGCCCCGCGAAATGCGTCCAAAGCATACGCAGAGCAGACGTCGACACGGACGCTGATGTGTGCGGCTGTCAGGGGCAGGATGTATTGTCCTTTTAAGCTTTCCGCAGATTTGGCCGTATCAAGAACAAATTGACAGGTCGGATTGCGTGCGTGGTGCTGGGCGCGGGGCCGCGGCGGGCTCTCCCTAATTGACCCGCGGGAGACGCGACTGACACCGCACTCGATCAGGGAAACGCTCTGTGTGTCGCTGAGGCCGGGTTCATACCGGACGCGCTGTGTCACTGGGAGGGTGTGGTGGTCCTGTAAGGAGGGTGTGGTGGTCCTGTAAGGAGGGTGTGGTGGTCCTGTAAGGAGGGTGTGGTGGTCCTGTAAGGACCGAAGTTTTTGGTGTTGACAGGGATGGGGGGGGGGCGCATGGTGGGAGGGGGAGGCGGCACAGTCGTGTCCAGACTCCACGCACACCGAGGTTCCTTTGGGAAGGTGTGGTGGTCCTGTAAGAACCGAGAGTTTCATGCGTTGAAGCAAACCCCACTCTTCAGCCCTCTGGTCAATGGGCGCCCGGTGCGACGCCGCCACTTCCGTGTGCAACACATGACGCATTCAGTGTGAACATGGCCTCGGTGGGAGTCCTCTCGTCAGTGGTCTGTTGGGGAGTGGGGGGGGGGGTCACGCAGAGGAAAAATACAGACAAATTGGTCGTGAGAGAAACACCGAGAGTTCTTCCATTTGTCATTTCAAGCGACCGAAAGTGCTTGCGATCAGTCTGAAATATTCTTTCACACTCGTGCGACAGATAGAAACAGCAAGGACCAAGAATTGCTCCCTCTTGTTCCCTTTGGTCGGAACAAAGTGCAGTGTGCCAACTTGTGCGTATCTCCTTTGAACTCAGGATGGGAGTTTCTTCCGTGTGTGTGTGTGTGTGTGTGTGTGTGTGTGTGTGTGTGTGTGTGTGTGTGTGTGCGTGTGTGTGTGTGCGTGCATGTGTGTTCTCATGTCTGGCTGTCACTGTGGTGTGTGTGCGTGTGTGTATGTGTCTGTGCGTGTGTGTATGTGTGCGCGCTCACGATCTTCTCCGCATACGGGGTATGTGGGGAAGGGGTGAGCACTGGCTGGGCGCTCTCACTCAGTGTGTATGTGTGTGTGTGTGTGTGTGTGTGTGTGTGTGTGTGTGTGTGTGTGAATTTGCGGTTTGCTCGATCCTTCCCTTCTGTAGTGACCTTTCCGTCCACGTTTCGGACCACGCTTGAGCCCTGTCTCACAGGTGTGTGTGTGTGTGTGTGTGTGTGTGTGTGTGTGTGGTGTGTGTGTGTTGGGGTCTGAAATGTGCTGTACCGCGCGCAAGCAAAGGGAGTTTTCCCTACAACTCTGCCCAGCGTCTCTGCTTGTGGCAGGTGCCTCGGTCTAGATCCTCACGGTGAGTAATGAGTGCACTCAGTAAATGGTGCTCCTTATGAAATTAACCACTGTCATAATTCCCGTGCAGGCCCCTCCACTCATTGTCAATTAAGGGGCGATAATCTAATGAGGAGCGCCTCCCCTAAGTGCCTCAATCCAAATAGGATGCATTATTGAACAGGCAATGATACCATGATAAGTGAAACTCATATTCCATTTGGTTACTTAACTTTATTCAATTTGGGCCCAATTCCATCTATGCAAGATTCAGCCTCCTTTGTCATGAATGTTTAAAGGACGCGCTGTTCGGGGGAGTTGGCGCGGAAGCGGGCCTCTTGTTCTTGTTGTGGGGAGAGTCCGCGCGTCGCAGCGTTTGACGACGCGAAGACGGGGTTTTCACGTGGGGTGACGCGGCGTCAAATTTTTTTGACGCTGACGCGTCAGTTTTGACGTTGACGCGACACCCGTGTGTAAACCCTCGAACCCACAGCGCGACTGCAGCGTGGAAAACATTGCATGACGCTGCAGCAAATCTTGTGTGCGTCAAGTCAAGCAGCACACAAAATTTTCCGCAGCGTCAAATTTATCAGTCCAGACCGATTTTTGATGCTGCGGCAAAACCTATATTGAAAATACAAGGGAAGACTACTTTTGCCACCTGTGGCAAAGTGCTTGACTCAACCCCAATGTGAAAATGTTTTGCTGCCTGCGTTGGACGCAGGCGGCAAAAAACTGACGCAGCGGCACCAATGTGAAAACCCTTGTTGGCAGGCATCGCTTGGTCAGGATGTCTTTCACTGTGCAGGTTTTCATGCGAGTTCCTGTGCAGGGAATGTTCTAAATGTCCTGGTTTGGGTTCCAGACAGAACATTGGGTGTGTTCTTTGTTCTCTTCAAACAAAAAGAAGATTTTATGTTTTTGACGTGTTTTTGGGGAGGCTGTTGCACCCAGTGGGTTCCGTCAGAATCTTCGTGCTGCTGATGGTTGGGTGTCGTGGTTCAGTGTACAACAGGCGGACTGAACTCTCCCATTCTACAACTCGGCGGTCACCAAACCTCTCGTGTGCCCTGGCATCGTGGTCAAAATGGGTTCTCACCTCACAACAAGGGTTCCTGTACAATCACACACTTTTCTCAACCAAAGGTCTCGGAAAGTTGTGTGGTTTCACAGGAACCATTATTCTGTGTGAGAACGCTGATGCTGAGGTTCTCTGGACTCCGCGTAGATTCCCGTGTGTGGCCGCAGTGAGCCGAGACTGCGTCAACTCAGACGTTGGGCGTTTCACATAGGTGACGCGGCGTCAAAATTTTGACGCAATGCCAGTAATAGACTGGACGATGTTTTTATGCTCTCCATTGGGCATCATGTCAAATTTGACTCTCGTGTCAAACGTCTAACGCCGCCCTGCCTGTGAAAAAAAACCTCCTTCGTTCGCGCGTGCGCGATTTGCGCTGTTGAGACCGGATCGGAGACACTGACGCTTGGTGTTTGCTCCTCCGCGTCCCTGGACCCTGGATACAAAGTGAGGGAATCCTGCACACAAATCTGACCATTGCGTCGGCAGCCTTGGGGAGCCATCACTCTCCCCTCCTCCCTCCTCCCCCCTCCCCCCCCCCGCGGACGGACAGTCTCACCCACACAGGAACACGGTGAGTGATATTGCACTTAAACTCGCCACTTCCGAGACGCGACGTATCAGCGTCCAACACGCTGCCCTCTGCAAGACCCGCTGAAGGTCACCTGGGGGTCATCAAGGTCACCTGGGGGTTATCAAGGTCATTTACGTCTCGCGTCTTCCCCATTACCTCGTTAAAAGCTTCATTCGTTCGGAGCCATTACTTAAGTGTATCAAATATTGAAACGCTGTTCGGAGATGGAGCGTCTTTTTGTACGCTGAATTGCGGCGCGATGGAGCCGGGACAGATGGCTGCATCACGTGATCAGTGCATTTGAAGGGTGGATTCAGGAGGGCCTGCCGCCTGCCCCCCTCCACTGACAAAAAATAATGCCGCCCCCTCGTGCGTCGCCATATTTGACCTCCCTCTTTGGGTGTGAGGTGCTCGACCCGTCCTGGGTTATTTTCGCCCGAAGTCGTGCTGTTTGGCGTGAACCAGCACTTTTAGAATTCTTGACTTCCTGAGGAAAGGACCGTGCAGTCTCAGTGGTCCACACAAAGCAATACATGTACAGAGAACCTCCTGAATCAGGTGGGTTTTTCTTCAGGCTCAGTCGCCCTGTGTGTGTGCGTGTGTGTGTGTGTGTGTGTACACGTGTGTGCGCCTGTCTGTCTGTGTCTGTGCTTGTGCCTCTGTGTGTGTGTGTGTGTGTGTGTGTGTGTGTGTGTGGACTTGCAGTGGAATTCTATGTGCATTGTGGACTGATGGCAACGTGCAAGGGTGTCAGGAAGACCCTTCAGGGATCAGGTATCTCTGTGACCTTGGGTGACGAAGAGAGGGAAAGACACGAGCATTGTACCCAGTTGGATGCGCAGTGCAGAATGAGGCAAGTCATCACTGTGTGGCTGTGTGAGTCTGACATTGACGTGAAGTGAAAAGATGACGTTTTCCATGAAAGCAGTTCTGCGGAGGTGGGTTGTTGTATCAGGACCTGAGGGTCTTTTCACAGTGGGGGCGCCACGTGCTGCGCTCCAAGCGGACAGCGTCGTCTCTCGCGTCCATGCGCACACGCATGCGCACTCAGAAGGGAGGTTTCGCATATTGGAAACGTAGACGTACGCGTGAGCGTGCACATAGAAATTCACCCCATGGGGACAAATACTCCACAAAACACTTACACTTACACTTACACTCGAAGAATGAGAAGTAATCAGACTATCAGTGAGCGAAGCAACAAATTAACATTGCTGAAACATTTTTCTGTTGGTTCTTTCATTTGACAAGAGAAAAAAATATTGTCTGTACCGTGCCCCACAGGGTGAGATTGTACGTCTACGTTCACGCCCACGTCTACGTTTCCGATTTGCGAAACCTCCCAAGTGTGAACCCGCAGTGTGCGGCGAAACGTGTGACTTCCATGCGCATGCGCATGCGCACTCAGTGTGAATCCGGCCTCAGCCCAACTTCGTAAATCCGCCTTCCTTCACCTCAAATTTCCCTAAAAGCCCCCGGCGGTGGGCGGGGTGGGGTCAATTGATCTCACTTCTGGCCTCCAGGTCGGCTGAATCCGGGCAAGTCCATCAGTGTCCGCGGCCCCAGTCAATCTGCAGAGGTCATGAAACCCAGTCAAGCGTTCCGCTCTGAGCCACGAGCCTCATCGCTTTCCTCACAACACCAGGTCAAGACCCCTTTTTACCAGATTTGTTCCCTGAATTGACCAGTTAGAAACTCCCATAGATCCAAGTGTCCGGCTTTAAATAGGGTTAACAGGGGTTTCTAAGTGCCAATTTGGCTAAGGACTCGACGCAAGTTGAGCGGGTAATACGTTGGGGTTTTTGCGAACGGCGAAAAATGGATTGGGGTTTTTGCGAACGGATGCACAGCCCTGGGAGACGAGACAAGAAGTGAACCACGTGAGAATATTGAATATTTGATTTTGTGCAAGGACGGCGCTGTGGCCCTGCACGGTGTGGGGACAGCCCACGCGCAGACACGGCCATTTTGAGCCCTGTGCGCATGCCTGAGGTGCGTCCTGGCGCGGACGGGCGGTGGGTGCGTTCGACGCGCGAGTCGAACACCGCGTGCGTGCGGAGTGAGACGGCACGGAATGCTTGGACGCGGGTTTTGTACAAGGACGGCGCCCTGGCCCAGCGCGGTGTGGGGACAGCTCTGTGAGGCGCGGCGGCCGGGAAGGATAGGGCCGTTCGTCTTGTCAGCGGGGCGAGCACTTTAATTCCCTGTTACATCTCCCGCCATCCGTCATTCTGCTCCGGACAACTCTCCCTGGGCGTGTTCGATTGATGCGCGGACGCGGCGGCCATTTCAGCCCTGTGCGTCCTCAGGGTGATGCGGACGTGGTTCTCTTGACGTCAGCGTCAAAAGTTAGCGTTGAACTCAATGGTGGAATTTTTGACGTCAGTCCAACAAATGACCGCGCGTCACCCAATGTGAAAACTCCTGTTGAATCAATGGCCGCTGCGTCGCTGAATGACGTGTCTGCGCATCTCGCGAGCTTCATGTTTGACGTCGGCGTCAAAATTTAACATTTAACATTGAACCCAACGGCTGGAAATTTTGACGTCAGCCCAGAAAACGACCGCGCGTCACCCTGTGTGAAAACCCCTTGGGTTAAACAGCGCGCGTGCGCAATGAAGCGAGACGGCACCGGCGCCGCGATGGCGCGACGAACAGACCGGAAGCGGGAAGCGCGGCCGTTTCCTGTTTGTTTTTTGCGGAAGCAAATTGAAAAGCGGGTCAGACGAAATTGTGGGTCAGTTCGTTTCCGGTGTGTTTTGTGAGCGCGACACACGAAAGGCTCAGATTTCCTGTCTGTTGTTTGAAACGCCTGTACTCTGGCCGCCTGTGACCTGTGATCATGAAGACCTTGTTCACGAGTACGTCAAGCAGGAAAAGGAAGAATTTGTGGTGTTTGTGTCGGACATACCAAGTGGAGAGGAAGACTTGTTGGTGGTGATCTGCTTCCACAAAATTGACCTGTCTCGTGTCTCCATGCAGTCCTCAGCGGGTGCTCGGTGATTCCAGCCCGCACCTGGTGCCCGGTGGTGCCCCTCTTCCCACTGGTCCCCGGTGATTTCAGCCCTGACCTGGTCCCCGGTGGTACTCCTCCTCCCACTGGTGCCCGGTGGCACCAGCCCTGCCCTGGTCCCCGGTAGCTCCAGCCCTGACCTGGTCCCCGGTAGCTCCAGCCCTGACCTGGTCCCCGGTGGCTCCAGTCTTGACCTGGTCCCCGGTGGTTCCCCTCTCCCTCTGGTCCCCGGTGGTTCCCCTCTTCCCACTGGTCCCCGGTGGTACCCCTCTTCCCACTGGTCCCCGGTGGCTCCAGCCCTGACCTGGTCCCCTGATCTGAACAGCTCGAGGCAGGATTCTGACAACACTGCGCTGTAGCAGCCGCCGCCGCCACGTGCCTCCAAATCTCCCTGCACCCATCACACTGTGTGTCTAAGTAATATAAATGCCCTGCCTCCATCTCTCTTATTGAATTACTCAAGCCTTTTATTAATTGCAATTTGACATTACAGAATTAGAGTTTCTAAGTGGAGAGGCTTGAAGGAGATGTTCAATTGAAAATTATGTAAATGAAAAGATTGGAATCTATTGACACTCGCAATCAAATCCATTCAGGATAAAATTGCGCCTAACAAATTGAATTTATTCGGCTCTGTGAGGCCGACTTTGACTGCTTTCACTGAAATGCTAATATAATCATATTAGTGAAGAAAATAAATATTGCGGCTACAAAGGACCTAATGCTTTTTATGACATAATAAAATTAATAAAGTGCGAGCGTCTTTTTGCTTGTGCAGGAAACTGTGTTATTCAAAGTGCGTTTACCCTGCCGTCAAATTGTGTGTGTTGCCTGTGGGAAGAGAAAGGTTTTCTCGAGACTCCTGGTGCTAGAGGGTGAATACAGAGGCCAAAGCAACGCCTCGTGGTACCAAATGCTGGGAGAGAAAATGTAGGCAACACGTCGTGTGTTTGTGCGTGTGTGTTGACCGTGTATGCGTGCAGGGGGTAACCAGTGTGTGTGTGTGTCTGTGTATGTGTCTGTGTGTGTGTGTGTGTGTGTGTGCGCGCGCGCGTGTGTGTATGTGTCTGTGTGTGTGCGTGTGTGTGTTCTGAGTTTCCGTTTTGAGAAATGATGTGGTGTCCAGGGACGAAGTTTCCGTGCGAATAATCCGTGAAGGAACTCATGCTGACCCGCACGCATACCTCGCACACGCACCCACAGCCTTATCTGACAGCAGATCTATCTGGTGCCTTGTGCACCGCGTATTGTATTGTGCGTTGTG
>JAAUXT010152243.1_pt1 | contig 14568 bp, 13 predicted proteins | sample 7278171 | NCBI WGS metagenome assembly JAAUXT01 (sample SAMN14350112, study PRJNA611818) | marine sediment metagenome | isolation source: surface marine sediment (1.8m) | place: French Polynesia: Moorea | collected 2018-08 | reverse complement strand
TTTTTATCAGCATGCAAAAAGCAGTACTGCTTACTTCCTATCAAGCAGTACAACCAAAAAAAAGGCAAGAAAAAGTAAACAGTACTACATGACAAGCAGTATGTTTTTTTCAACAAAATGATCAAAATGATGTCAAAAAAACTGTACTACTTGCACCGGAACCGGAAACAGTACGGTTTAAAATAAAACCAAGGCTCATGACAGAGACAAATGACAGAGGTTATGGATACACATTGCCAATACCCTTGAAAATCTCAAAGCAGGGCACTAGTCCGCTGGGTCGTATTTTTGTGGGGGGGGGGGGGGTTCACATTTTCGATGCACCGTGCAGATGTTATGACAGATGATCTTTTCTTGGAGTGTTTTCGCAAGCACCGATATTCTGAAATATCGGCGTTCGCACAGAAGAACAACGGCGTGCCAGATTGCCCTCTTGAACAGGTTCACGCACGAGATAAACCAACGTGCCCATGCATGTGCCAGTCTGATCCAAGAAACACGTCCACGCACACACACACGCACACACACACAGACAGACACACACGCACACACACACACACGTGCACATATCCCCCATCCGGGTGCGAACGAGGCTTGTCTTCTTGAGCTTGAATTGACACGAGCGTCCCGTGCATCGCAATAAGAACAGCGGGGCGCGACACAGTGTCAACACTGCATTTTTCAGTCCAAGAAGCTCTTGCAGCGGTGCTGAATCTCACACCTTTTGTGTGGTTCAACGGTATTTTCACGTACGTACGAGTGTACGTACAAAACTTCGGCAACCATCTGGACCGCGCACATTTCCGCCCACAAACATCACTGGGTCCGGAGCGGTGCTAGCAAAGCTGGGCCTTTCATTGATACCTGCAGTTTCGTGTCACAGCGTCATAACGCCCCACAGCTTCGTGTGCCGGCTGCGTTACCATCTGCAAAAAGACGTGTTATTATCATTTCAGTTCATTATGTCATTCGGAGTTCCTTTCATCTTTTCAACATGAAAAGAATTATTTTCCAATGTTGGTCAATACTCGCTCACTTCTGTGTTGAATGCAGTGAACTCACCGTTCTCTCCGCTTTCCGCCTGCTGAGTCGAGGGATGTGACGAACTTTGTTTTGTTGGTTTTCCTGAAGTCAAGAAGAAGCAACCAAAAAACTTTCAGAGCAGGACATGTTGGGTCACAAAAGCAAAAGTGTTTCGCAGGAAATGCTGGGTCAATAATCAAAAGTGTTTCCGAGCACATATATGGCAAACGAGAGCGAAGGTCACAAGTCGCCAAAAGAACCACGCGTGCGCTGTTTGTTCTGAGGGAAAGAACTGAAACAGGAGCAATTTGTTACGTCAAAGACACCATAAGTCGCGGAGGAGGTCATTGAATTGAACAAAGGAGAGAGCTGGCTCATTTGTACTTGGCGTGAACAGCTTCTTTTCAAAAACGCGTCGTGACATCCGGCAAACTTTCCAGCAAAAGAAAGAAAGATTTCATGCAACGACGAAATTGCGTGCCGTTCCTTCCCAAAGCTGCGTTCCTTTGGCATCACTTCACTGAAAGCTACACAAAGATCTGAAGCAATGTACAGAACCTTTGTGGGTCCGAAGCAGCTTTCATCTTGGCAGACCTAACTGTCATAAAAGCAGAATGACAGACTTGGGCCAAGATAAAACAGGAGACAACGATCACATTAAAGAACACACAAGGCAAGGAAAACCGAGTGAAGCTAAATTAAGATGGAGACCACAAGGGCATTGTACGAACAGATCATTCCTTGCACTTCAAAATTGCTGTCCCAACAACAGCTTCTGGTTGGAAGACACCAAGCCCCCGGTCAGTCAGTGGAGCTGTGCAGATGTGCTGAAAGGAATTCAGGCTTTCTCTCCTGGTGTTGGACTCTGTTGTGTTCGGAAGCTTTGGGTAGGTGGCTTTTCACAAAGAAAAGCAAAAGCCGTGATCACTGCACTTGGTGTATACAGAAATTGCCTGAGTGGTCTCAAACCCATCAACGGGTGGCTGTCCTCATTTGAAAAACAAACGCGGAAAAAGGAGAAAATTGTATCTGCGTGGAACTTGTTCTTTCTGGAGATCTGCAGAGGGGCCAGACCCTGGATCTTGGACATTGAAACCTGCTTCTGATGCCTCGTTTGACTTTTAGGAGTTTTCTTGCAGTGCTCCGTGCAACAGAGAACGTTGTGCGAAAATGCAAAGCTTCAGACATCTTGATTCTTTGGCAGACTGTCTTGAATCTGCTTCTCTCATCCTCTGTTCACGTTGACACAGTAACCCAAATGAACATCTGCTTGCAAGCAATGCATGATTGCAAGAAGATGTTTGCAACAAACACTTTGTTGAAATTCACTGTCGGAGAAGGGGGCAAGTTCCGTGTCATCAAGCAACAAAGGAAGTCCCCATGCACTGAGCGGGAGGAATCAAGAACGCGTGGCGACCAAACCGCAGAACGCAAAGCAGGCGAACAAAGTGTTCAGTTGTCTGAGCCTCCAAACAGAAAAATTCTCTAAGCTCCTTGACAAAGCTGCAGGAAAGAGTGGAAGTGGAGTTTGATGTCATCTTTGTGTAATTACCTCACAAAGAAGACTATCCTTGCAGCAGACCTTCTGAAGAACGTTGTTTTAGGTCATCAGTTGGCTGGCATTGTATTAGCTTTGTCCTTAACCAGCTTCTTTCTTCCTTTGTTGTCTTTTCATCTCACCTCTCGTTGCAGTATTTATATCTGTCCAACACCATGCACTTCTTACTTTCTTGAGGTTCTGTCTACCAGGATGAAAGCTGCTGCAGACCCCCAAAGATTCACAATTTCTTCAGATCTTTCAATGTCTTCAAAGGCTGTCAAAACATGTTTTGCTCCTCTTCTAAGGATTGTCTTATCTGGCTTATTCTTTGAAGTGTCGAAAGACGAATCAAGCTTGAAAAAATTGACAAATGCAGTAGACAAATTGGGTTACTCAGTTTTGTTCCACTTCCCTGACCCAACGTAAGTTTTTGCGTATGATTCTTTGAACGGATGATTGGTTGTTTCGTTCATTTTGAGACTGGACGATCGCTTCAGATTTCCTATCCGCTTGTTGTCTTTCGTTGGGCCTCGCGGAGCTACTCGCGAAGTTGTCAAGTTTTAACGTGCACGCTCGTCCCACAATTGACAGAAACGTTCAGTTATTTGTTGTGTCAATCTCAACATGTACCTGACAAGAAAAGCGAAGTCGCAGAAAATGGACACTAACAAGTTGAAAGAAAAGCGAAAAATTCCGCAACCTTTGTCAATGAGCAGACCTTCAAAGAAAGGCCGTTCCGTGTTTGAGGAATCACTCCCCTGTCCAGTTGCTCGGTGTCCCTGACAGGAGCTGTCACTCATGCTGTCCCAAGTCCTCCTTAATGCGATACCTTTCACCTCGATCGTCCGCTGCTGCTTCCGTCGCGCATCACTCTCCGCTCCGATATGACAGGTCAAGCATCGCGAGGACAAATTGGCAGCACCCAGAGTTTGAGCTGACCTGCAGCGCAAACGTCCTGGCAGGGGCACGAAAAAAGGGTTCTGAGCCATGCAATCCACAGTGTGATCGGACATCGGAACAGAACCAACGCCCTGTGGCCCAACTGTGACAGCTGTTTTCAGCAACAGGCAAGCGACACGAACTTTGCATTGCATGCATGGCAATCTTGCGTCCAAGTCGCAGCGGACAGCGAGGCAGGGTTGGCAACAAATCTTTTCAACGCTGCGTTATTTTTCGTCAAACAGCTCAACTTCTACTTTTCACACAATGTTCTCAGCGTCAGCAGGACGCAGCGCGAACGGCTTCAGAGCTACAGCCCCATCAATGAAACGACGGAAATTCCTGCTTTTATCGGACAAATTCTTCATCTCGTAAAAATACCACTTAAGCAACATCAAAGGGTGAAAGCTGCTCTCGTATTAATCCTCAACTCAATAAGAGCTATTTAAATCCCAAAAACTTTCAAGGCTGTAAAACATCATATGTTGTGTTCCCATTACTTGGGACCATATCCGGATCCAGTACCTAAACGGATAATGGACTGTGCATTACTTGTATCCAGTTCCGACATCAATCTGGATAGCCATGGACAATGGAAACTTTTCAGTCGTCTGTCAGCTGCACATTAAGTCATTACAGGCCTGTTTGAAGGACCTGGAACAAGCGATTTCTCCGGGCATCTGCAGTGCTCAAAGAGCTCGCTGCTTTTCCCGCAAAACAGAAATCGTGCAGGAATTTGATCTCTCTGTGTACAAATTCAGTCGTGTCGTTTTGATGTCTTTCTCATTTCAAATGAATCGTCCAAAAAATTGGAAAACATTGCAGCGTGGGGAGTCCAAGATCAACATATGTGCGTCCACCCGACCCTGAATGCACTCAAGTTCAACTTGGGAGAATGAGTGCGTCCCGCTCGGCGCAAAAAAGGGGACCAATTTGTCAGTAAGTGCATGTTCGTCGTGAGCGTAGGTTGAGAATCCAGAGGCAACTGACGTGGCACATAGAAGAAAACTTCATTTCACGGCCAAAATATGGGTGGGAACCACGGGTGCCGGCAGCTCCAAGGTACCTATGGGCCGGACTAAACAATTATTTCTTCAAGTCAAATTGTTCAAACTTGATGTTGGGCTCCAAGGGGGTCCTTGACAAAATCCTGGATTTGGCCCCGGGACAGAAGTGAATTTGGTGAATTTGACAAGTTTGACAAATTCTTGTGCTTCCAATGGGGTCAGTCAATTTTGGTACAGGGACTGCACGACACTTGTCGCAGAAATGCTTGAGAGGCCAACATTACTATTTTGATGGCGACGGACATTTTTCATTCCTTCGCACGGTTCTCCAATCACAAAGCACCCCGACTTTGATGAGACGTGCCTTTTGCGTACAAAACCAGGGTTCGAGCAGAATTCGTTGTTCGCGTGACCAAACTAAATTCCTGCCAATACAAAGTTGATGCGGGAGTCTTCAAACACCGGGCGCTTTTATGTTGAGTAGCTACACTGTCTGTTCGTGCGCAGAACATTAAAGAGAATCCTCGCTCGCAATGCTTAAAATGATTAGCCATTGATATCGCTTTTTCAACGCATTCTGGCATGCAAAACAATTATACAAACTGCCAACACCCATTTGCCACAACAGGGCTGCACTGCAACGGCGCATTGACTTCTTGACAACGAGAAAGGTCTTTTTGTAACACGGGCACGTTCCCTGGTGTGTGAGTGAGTGCAGACCTTGGGAAATTGCTATCCGTTTGGTGGCGCAAACTGCTGTCAGATCCACCGCTAACGATTGCGGACTTTTGATTTCCAGGCATTGTTTCACGCCTTGTGCCTTTTTGTGCGAGCGATGCTCTGCGATGGTGCGCAAAGCGTCGCATCTCTCTTGAGTTTCAGGTCCCTATGATTGAGGCAAAGCGATTTGCGTCCACGCCCTTCTGTGCTCAGTGCAACTAAAAGGTGTTTATTTGCTCTTGTTGACAGACAATATTTTGATCTGAGCTCGCATGTTTTTGCATGCATTTGGGGTGGGGGTTCTTGGTCGCGTATGTCCTTGTTGCTGTCTTTTCTGAGTGTATTTTGTTCTGACACTAGAGTTTGGGAAAAGTGTACAGAGGTCTCCCAATATGAAAAAGTTCTGCAAGAAAGAACAAGCAAACTCTCCGATCATTGAAAGAAATGGAAGAATATTTGTTGTGTGATCAGACAAAGAATTTTGAGCATGTCCGAACTGAATGTCAGCACGCGGTCAATGTTGTTCCGGGGTCACGGCCGTCAGGCCCTGAAAGTCTTGGGTTGTCGTCGGTTTCTCCCTTGCGGTTGTTTCTCTGTGGAAACAGTGGAGAATACTATAAATATTGAGAACACCAGATTGGCTTCATTTGCGAGAAAAGTTTCCACCCATTTGCCACACAAATGTCAAACTGCCTCCTCAGAAGCAAAAACTTTTCAGCGCTTTTTCAGGTTGTTTGATGTGTCACTTGTGTGGATTCAAAAAGCTGCTTTCGTCTTTCACATTTTTGTTCTAAAAAGTTTCACCATACCTGGATATTTTTGCCTCAAGACAACTCATGGTGCCTTTGTACATCTTCACCAAGCTGCAAAGTCGTTTCGCCTCAATGTGTGAATTCTTGGTCGGCTGACTCAGAGATCTATACCCGGGAGCGAAACGAAACAGCTGCGATGACCGCGACGCCAAAACGGCTGTCGACGAGTGGAATTCTGCAGGGGAAAGGTGTTTGAATTGAAGACACGAAACAGTCATTTTCATTTGAGCTTCGCACTTGGTCTGTTTGATGTCAAAGCAATTTTTCCACACAAAAAAGCGTATTTTCTCTGATCATGTGGAGTGTGTTGCGTATTGTTGCAGAAATAACAACAGCCATTGTCACATTTCCAATGGAACTGAAAAGTTGTTTGAAGAACGGGTTGTGCGTATCCACGAAAGACCAGAAGCAAGAGTTCCTGCAGGTCTGTCGTTGTTACCTCCTTCCTGATCCTTTCTGACCGTACAGAGGAGTACATCGAGCTCCGAAAATCGACGGCAGCTTGCAAATTTACGTCTCTACTCGTGCAGTGGCTTTTCAGGACAAGCCCTGCACAAACATCGTCGTCCCCTGGATTGATCTGCCACACAGAAGCGCTTGTACCTGAGAACCCTCAACTTCAGTGAAAACTATCCTTCTGAAAACCCCCCTCCTACAGCTCCAGGTTCCACATAAAGTTGCCAAACTCAAGTGCATTCTCTTCTTCTGTTCGTTGGTTCGTTGTTATCAAACGTATGCATACTTTTGCAACTTTGATGTTACTAAGTGCACGGCACTGTTCTTACAACATAAAGGCCTTTTGAAACTAATAAGCTTCTCTTTGAGGACAGAGTCTCTGAGGTGTCACTGAGGTGCAGTTCTGCAGATGTGAATCTGAGGTTTTGCTGTGTAGTACCTGGAAATCAGAGATAGAAATTCCCTGGTGCAAAACAAAACACCTTCACGTAGGTGTCCCAGCTTTAACTTCGTGAAAGTTTGATGGCAATAAACATCCCTGTTGGCTGCTGAGCTACTCAGTGCGGAAGTTTGCTCCCGGTGGTGAGTTTTGCGTCTGCGAGAAGTTTCCAAAACTGACATCATGCATGTGGTGCAAATTGTGCAGGTGGAGCTCACGACGTTGCAGCTGCATGCAGCGGCGGACTCGCCACTGCGAAGACAGCGATTCAAAGATTCGTTCGAAATTGCTCAATTAAAACTTCAGCACACACGCACAGCCATTTTGCTGGTTTTATCCTTGCCGAACTTTTTCAGAATGGAATTCAAATTTGCTCAAATAGCTGCTGTACGATATCCAGGGTTTGTCAATGAAAAAGGATTGCTTGAGAGGTTTGAACTTTTTTTCTGGAGAACTTAGAGGATGTCACACAGGTGCGCTCTGAGTTTTCTCAAGTGCAAATACTGGCTTTTTATTCTGTTGCATAACAGAGTTCATCAGGTTCGGTGCAACTGCAACAATGACAGGCACATTACGATATTAAAGACAATTGGTGGTGCTCTATGCAACAATTCAAAAGCAAGCTGCTGCAAGACGAAACTCTGCACAAAACTTGCAACTCTTGCACTAAGAGAAAAGAACAGTGCACACTCAAAGCGAAACGTTTCCCAGTTTTGTTGCATTCAGAACACTGGTCTCACAATATCCTCTTCACGGCTCTCATACGAATAATAAGTGTCAGGGTATAGATTCGCTGCCTTTGATCCTGGTGCGTCAAGCCTTTGAAGTGGTTGTCTGCGCCCACACCACGATGCTGGACCATTGTGCTCTGATCAGCATCCCTGTGAAGTCCACTTGAACATCGATGCTGCAGCGCCGGCCTTGCACTTCAGTGCCAAAGCTTTTCCAGTACGCGCGCGCGTGTGTGTGTGTGTGTGTGTGTGTGTGTTCGAGGATGGTTTCGATGCGGTCAATTTGTGGTCAACAATTTGTTGGCGTCGTTCCACGCGACAGAGGAAAGCGAACATTTCTTTCAACTTTTCTGAGCTGCAGGGATGGAGTTTGCAAAATGAACGAAAACGCGGCCCTGTGTCCTGTGATCACCCGCCCCGTGCAATGTTTTTGTGGCTGCTGATCAACAGAAGCTGCGGGACTTTGAATGAGAGGGCGTGCATCTCTTGAGGCTGAAGTAACTTCAATTCAGAAGTGACTACGGTGAAACGAGAACGGAATTTTATGAGTGATTACACACAGTAAATGAGGAAAATATTTGAATGGTTTCAATTGAAGCGGAGTGTGACTTGAGAATGCAGCGCGGATCCATGTATCGCCAAAATAACGCTTCTCAAGCCACGAAAATGCCCGAAAAAAGGACAAAGTCAGGGACAAAAATTGGATGCTCCTTTGTTCCTTGAAACACACGTGACGTCTGCAGGAGACTGCAGGAGTTTGTCGCAGTATGTTGAGTGCATTGTTCGCTTAACTTTGACTCCATGGAATAAGTTCCTTTGCCACACCCTTCCAGCACCTGCAAGTCTTTTGACTTTGTTTTTTGATGTCTCTTTGATGTCATTCTTTGCTTGACAACACAAAAAAGTTTTGGGTATCGCTTTTCTGTGAAGTTTTTCCAAAGTAATTTCTTAGTGATCTTGAATTTGTATTTCTCATACTTTTTGCTTTTCCCTTTTATCCGTCATGTGGCAAAAAGTATCTTTGTGCAGGAACAAAGTTTTTTGAATAATTAATGTACTCGATAAAGCAACGTTTTCTTTCTTTCTGGATTCCCCCCTTTTCATCATGAAAGAAATTCTAATTAATACTTTTCACCTTCTTTGGATGAAACCACTTTGCTTGGCGCATTTCCCCGGCTTCTGAATCTCGCGTTTTCAAGTGCACATCTCCGTTTGAAGTTAAAGCTCACACTGTTAAATTTTACCGGATGGAAATTTATTACGAAAGATCACACAAGCTAATTTCTTCAGATCAAAAGCTGTACTTTTTCTATGTTCTTCAAAATAAGCCTTCATCCGGTAAAACTACACGTCACGTTCTCTCCTTTTGGTAAAAACTTCAAGAAGAGACTTTCCAAAGTTTCCCTCTGAATTTATCGACAATTTTGCCAGATTCGGACCACGCTGTCTTTTCTGCTCAGATTTCTGCGGCACCAAAGGTGCAGAGACAAAGTTTTCCGAGGGGCGTTCACCACAGCTGTGAAAGTGTTTCCTTTGTCATACAATCACACAGGAGCAACTGTGTGTTTTTACCTGAAAAGCATACAAATTCCAAAAAGGCGAAAGTCATTTCAGCTATCATTATAATTGCATATGAGACGAAACAAAGAAGTCTAAATGTAAGTTTTGCGCTGGAGATTCCTTTCAAGTTTTCCAGAGTATAAGGTTCCTTTACCACACCCTGCAGCATGCATATACCTCAACTTTTTGATGTTCGTTCCTTTAATTCCTTTGGCTAGGCAACATGAAAAACTGCAGGACAAAGGCACAGTTCCATTGATGTGCGATATCGTTTGCTGATGATTCGTAACCAAGCGATACTCGATGCGTATTCCACACATATTGCAAAGTACGTACCTGTCATTTTTTTTCTGGTGCCAGAAAGATCTCCATGCAAGGCAGGATCCCTGCAGTTGAAGAAAACTTCGTCACGAGTCAAATACGAGCGAACACGTGCGGTACACTGGAGGCTCCACACCTTCTCACGAAACATTTTGACAGGTTCAAAGTTCCAGCAACAGGAGACCGTTCCAATCGACTCCCTACAAAACAAGAACAACCACCGGTTTGATTCGTATCACGACCTTGAACAGGGTCTCTCCAAACAAAAAAAAAACACGTCTATGTTTGAGGATTTGTCAGACCACTCCTTAACATCATTCTGATTTGTATTGGAATGACTTGTACACGCAAGAAAGATAACAATGAGGCTGGTGATGGTAATTCAAGTGAAAGCTATGTGTAGACTCAACCCAAGTTGAATGTACAGAGAAGGTCTCAGTCATGATGTTCCTTTCGGGTGTGTCACTGAAGGTCTCACTCATTTATGTTCTTTCAGGTATGTTACTTTGAGAAGAGTGCCGTGCCAGAATGCCCACTTTTGAACATTGTAGTTTGTCTGAGAAGATAGAGCAGAAAGTGGCAGAAAATTTGAAATACTGTCATTTCTTTGAAAAATTACAGCAGAAAGTGGTACAGAATTTGAACATTGTGTTGCATTGGAAAAACACAAATGGCCTTTTGTGCCCAAAAATGGCATTGGGGTCTTGATTTTCCGATGCAGGTTTTGGCTTGCACAGAAGAGAACAACAGCTGGAGGCTTATTGACACTCATAAAGCCAAAAGAGCTCCAAGTAAAGGTGCAATGCAGCATTCTCCATTTTGGTATTGAGCAAATGCAAGACTGCAAGAGACTACAGCTTGCCCTTGGGGAATGAAGAACAGTGTGGAGTTCTTTTTTATCTTGCTGTTGTAAACTTTTGACTCCTACTAGCATTGGGATGGTGACCAAACAGGTGTTGTATGACAGTCAATGGCTCACACACACATGACTGAAAGAGATTTGTGAGCACCATAGAGGGGTCACTCTGAGCTCTAGTTTGTTCAGGTGATTTGAACTTGCATTGTTTGATGTCTTGTGGTGAAAAATCACCTTTTTAGTATTGCTAAGGAATTTTTGTGAGTATGATTTTGATTTTTGAGAATGTTCTGTTCATTCAATTTTTATTGTTCAATTGTTGTTTGTTCAATTTTATGTTCTTTTTATTGCTTGCTGTGTCAACAAAATGATTTTGAAATTTGGCTGGTTGTTGTGGGCAAAATGTCAAGCATGAAAAATTGGGGCATGATTGCACATGAGCTTCACAGCTTGGAAATGTTTTCTATGTGTCTCAGTTGTACGTTGACAACATGAAGACAACAGCTGGGGCTGAAGTTTAAGGGTGGTGTTTTGGAGGCTTTTTGACAGTTGGACCAAAAACTCTCATTGACTGACACAAGTGATCCAGAAACAATTTTCACATGTGCGGAGGCCCACAGATCCAGTTGATTCATCTAGCTGCAACTATTTTCAGTCAGGCCACTGTGGTGTTGAACGTGAACAAAGTCATAAATGTTGAAATTTTTGGCAAGAGTTGGGGGTCATGTCAGGAACAAGCAAAAACAGGGTTCGAGTTGGTTTTGGAGGGATTCGTGACAGGGAGGGGGATGTCATGACACGAGATGTTGTGGGTTGTCGTTTGAACCCTTCAAACCTTCCTGTTTGTTTCCATTTTCAGAAAAGAAAACTCAGAAAAAGGTGCAAATCCGCCCAGTCTTGATGTTATACACTGTTTTGACATGCAAAACACCACCACACAAACAACCCTCTCACACTACCAACACAAAAAGTTGCTCTTTGGCCTGTTCACCCCAAAACCAAAAGTCCTCATTTGCTGGCCACAGCACTGGCCTGAACTGATTTGCAAGTTTGAAACACCAAAATGATTGTGTCTAAATCTACTGGTACTTTGTCCTGCTGATTTACAACAAGCCAAAAGACATTCCAAACAAGTGCAAAAATGTAACTTCCCAAATCTTTTTTTCACACAAAATATCACAGTTTGACCTCAACCCCAATGTCTCTCACAGAAAAACAAATAATATTGTTCAAAATCTCATTACAATCTTCCCCCTTGTTCTCTTTTCTTCTGCATACATCTGTAGCAATTATTTGTGGACAATATGGTATGGTAAACTTTCAATTTTGGCAACCCAAAGGACACCAAATAATTTCACCATGTGAACAAAGCACCCATTTCATTTGAAAGCCCCTGTACATGATGAAAATCATTGAAAAACACCCTTCACAAAAAGAAAAGAATTTCTGAGATAAAAAGACCAGACTAACTTGTTGGGCAAAGTAAAATGCAAAATGCATATTCATTCAACCAAATATATCAAAGCCCCATCTCAATTTGAAGCTGAGATCCAAGCATTTTTATCTGGTTGCTGGGGTGGTTACTATAGAACTGAATGTTACATCGTGGACTTCTTTTACTTCAGTGTAAGTGTTCCAATGACCATAAATGTCATTGTTGTTTAAAAATCTTACTTAAAACAGCCATTTCTTGCTTGTTTATCTCTTTGTACTTGTGGTTGCAAGGGAAAAACTACCCTGGTAACCAAACTGCAAGATCTGTAAAGTGCTTTCATAGACCTTTCTCGTGAACCAACTATCAAAACCTGATCTCAATTAGAAGCTGAGATACAGTCTAGAAGTACTTTCAAAGATTTTCTAAATTAACCAAATATCAAGGCTCTGAAGGAGCTGAGATACAGCCTGTTGCTAGGGTGGTTGCTATGGAGCCAAAATTTGTAACTGGTTGCATAGAAAAAGTTTACCTGGCAACCATATTGTGACATCTGCAAAAGGCTTTCAAAGACCTTTTCTATGACCCAAATATCAAAGTTGTATCTTGATTAGAAGCTGAGATACAGCAATTTCTAATTTGTTGCCAAAGTGGTTGTTATAGAAATCAATTTGGAATTTTGGACTTTGCCCATAATTTTTGCTTTGAGTAGTGTTTCACTACAGTGCTCTGTTCTGATACTGAAAACCTTATTTTGACCAAAAAGACAAGGCTTAAAACATTTCTACATGAAAGGCATGACTTATATTGTTAGTATGTGTCTGTCTGTGATGTGTGACCTGGAGCTACCTCCCCCCCATGAGTGTTTATGCCAGGTTCAGAGGCAGAATGCATAACACATTTTGATTGGCTGAAAGGCTTTGATGGTAGCCATCTTGCAATCTTTGGGCCTGGGAAAGAGTATAAGTATCATTTGTGTGCTAGCAGCCGAGGAGGCAACATCTCATTTTGGCTCTTGAGAGTAGCCATTTTGGATTTCTTATGTGGGGGCAGCCATTATACCTAGGGGCTGCCAATTTGTTTTGTGGCTCTACAGCTCCACTATGGATATCAAATTATATTGATATGGGGCTGCCATTTTGTTTTACAGCTCTATGGCTCTGCTACAGATTTCTTCATTTATGGCCTGAGCGACAAGTGACCTGAAAGTCATCTTGTTTGACCTTTTTGCACTTATGGTTGCCAGGGAAGAGTTACTATAACAACCAAATTTTTTTCTCAAAAGTGCTTTCAAAGACCTTTCATATGAGCCAAAGTTGTTTTGCTCTATTTTGAGTAGAAGTGATTGTCCACAGAGGGGATATTTGCCAGGGGGAGGGGGGACAAATATGGGGAGGGGAGGGGGATAAGTAGGGGGATGGGGAGGGGGACAAGCAGGGAGAGGGGAACAGGGGACAGGGACATCTGGCCCAGGCTGCCTATACCGCACTACCACAAGGTGCTTCACCCAAAAGGGACTTCACACAACAACCCCTACACAGGAGGCGGGGTGAGGATGGGACAGTGGGATGTCTTCACCAAGTTGGCATACCGAAAATATTTTTGGCACTCCACCAACTCCTCTTCCCAGAGGTACTTCGCACAACAACGACAGAGACTCCGGGAACAAAGCACGCGGGTGTCCAGGTCTGGAAAATGTGTCCGGAGTTGGGGGGGGGGATTTCCCGAAAGAACACAGCTCGCAATGCATCCCGGACAAAGATAGTGAACTTCAATGCGCTCACACGCGCAACTCTTCCTTGTTTGTTGGCAGATCTGCCGCAACTTTGAACCATGGAGAATCACGAAGTTTCGAGGTGCCTGGCGCTGAGTGGAGCGTCGTTCTGTGTTCCGAGTCTTTTATCTACAGAAACATATTTGCGTGAATATCTCGTATCAAAGTCCTTTTCATCCTTAAGATACCACCAGTTTTCTTTTGAGGCAGGAAAACTTACCTCAAGTCAAAATTTTCTTTTTGCCAGAACAGGTGTGGCTCGAAGTTAAAAGTCGTCTGAAGGTTCTTTGAAGATTCTCCGCAAAGGCGGGAAGGCAGGAAACTCTTGACAGGCAAACACCCAAAGGAACACCCAGAGAGAAGGCAGACTTTCTCTCTTAGTGGGTTGAATCTACCTGCTGAAAACGTTGGTTTTCTGACGAAAAAAAAAGAACCAAAAGCTTTTGAGGGTGACTGACAATGTCACAAATTGATGTTAACCAATGATAAGAAAACCTTCCGAAATTGTCTTCACCAAAATTATTCTGTTGCCAGGACCACTCATCACCTGCCCGTGTTGAAAAAATAAACAACAAAAACACGGGTCACCAAGGAAACATAATTCTGGCCACGTGTACGTCTACGTGCACGTCTTCGTTGCGGAAAATCCCTGTTGACTGCCAAAAGAGCAACATGGACATCTCACTCCAGTTTCCCCCAAGCAGTTTGCCACGCAACAACAAAAATCTGGACGGTCTCTGCAGGTTCACTCACTCGATGCTGGCCACAAAGCTTGTGGTCTTGGCTCACTTTCTCACGGCAAAGGCTGCACACTTGGACTGCAGAAAATGTCAGTTGTTTCAGTTTTGGCTGTTGTATATATGAGTGAAGCCCCAGTAGTGATGTTGTAGTATAGTTTATTGTAGAGTATGAGTTGGAGCTCAGTGGTTTAGGCTACCTTCCTCTATGGTGTCACAAG